>WNGC01004703.1_pt1 | contig 14081 bp, 9 predicted proteins | sample 5400051 | NCBI WGS metagenome assembly WNGC01 (sample SAMN13153368, study PRJNA577476) | soil metagenome | isolation source: 20 cm soil or saprolite under grassland replicate 2 | place: USA:California | collected 2016-06-15 | reverse complement strand
AGGAGCGTCGCGCGCGTATTCGAGGTGAGCGCCGCGACCGTCTCCGCGAGCCACTGCCCGGCGGGTCGCCCGTCGACTCGCAAGCCTGCGCCGGGTGCATCGGCGAGCAGCGAGCCGCCCAGCTCGTTCTGCTCGTCGCAGAGAATGACGCGCGCGCCGGCGCTTGCGGCGGCCGTGGCCGAGGCGAGTCCCGCCGGCCCCCCACCCACGACGAGCACGTCGCAGTGCGCGTAGCGCGCGGCGTAGCGATCGGGATCCGCGAGCGTCGGTGAGCGTCCGAGGCCCGCCGCGGCGCGGATGCGCGGCTCATAGAGCGTCTGCCACGCCCCGCGGGGCCACATGAACGTCTTGTAGTAGAAGCCGGCGGGCAGGAACGGCGCGAAGAGGTCGTTGACGGCGCCGACGTCGAAGGCGAGGCTCGGCCAGCGATTCTGGCTGTGCGCCTCGAGTCCCTCGTAGAGCTCGACCTGGGTGGCGCGGAGGTTCGGTGTGTAGCGCGCCGCGTCGCGACGCACGGCCACCAGCGCGTTCGGCTCTTCGGCGCCCGCGGCGAGCGCCCCGCGCGGCCGGTGGTACTTGAACGAGCGGCCCATGAGGTGCACGCCGTTCGCGAGCAGCGCGGAGGCAAGCGTGTCACCCGCGAAGCCGCTGTAGGCGCGCCCGTCGAAGCTGAAACGGAGCGCCCGCGAGCGGTCGATCCGCCCGCCGCCCGGGGTGCGCAGACCCTCGTTCACCGCGGCACCCGCGCGTTCATCGCGGCACCGGTGGGACCGGCGCCGGCGGCTCCTCGCCCACCCGGTAGGTGGCGAGGAAGTGATCGGTCCTGGTGTCGCGCAGCGCGTTGAAGAAGCGGCCGCAGCCGTGCGTGTGGCGCCAGCGCTCGGCGTGCACACCGCGCGTGTTGTCACGGCGGTAGAGGTAGTCCGCCCACTCCTGCGTCGAGACCGCCGCCGGATCGCGCGGGCGTGCAACGTGCGCCTGCCCGCCGTACTGGAACTCCGGCTCCGGACGCTCACCGCAGTAAGGGCATTCGATCAGCAGCATGGTGGTCCCGGCAGCCCCGATCCGCGCCTCAATGGGCGACCGCCGCTGCGGCCGCCTCATCGATCAGCCGGCCGTCGCGGAAGCGCTCCAGCGTGAAGGGCGCGTTGATCGGGTGAGGCTCGCCGCGCGCGATCGTCCAGGCAAACACGTGCGCCGAGCCCGGCGTGGCCTTGAAGCCGCCGGTGCCCCAGCCGCAGTTCACGTACAGCCCCGGCACGGGCGTCAAGCCGATGATGGGCGAGCGGTCGGGGGTCACGTCGACGATACCCCCCCAGTTACGCAGCATCCGCAGACGCCGGAACATGGGGAATAGCTCGCAGATCGCTTCCAGCGCGTGACTGGTGATGTGCAGCCCGCCGCGCTGCGTGTAGGAGGTGTAGGCGTCGGTGCCCGCGCCGATCACCAGCTCTCCCTTGTCCGACTGGCTGATGTAGGCGTGGATGGTGTTGGACATGACCACGCACGGGAATATCGGTTTCACGGGCTCGGACACCAGCGCCTGCAGCGGATAGCTCTCGAGCGGCAGCTCGACGCCGGCCATCCTCATGATGACGCTGGTGTGACCCGCCGCCGCGACCCCCACCCGCCGCGCGCGGATCGTGCCGCGAGTGGTCTCGACCGCCGCCACCGCGCCGTTATCGTCGCGGCGGATGCCGGTGACCTCGCAGTTCTCGATGATATCGACCCCGAGCGCATCCGCCGCGCGGGCGTATCCCCAGGCGACGGCGTCGTGGCGCGCGGTTCCGCCGCGGCGCTGCAGCGCGGCGCCGAGCACCGGATAGCGGATGTTCTCGATGTTGAGCGGCGGGCAGAACGCCTTGGCCTGCTCAGGGGTGATCCACTCGTTGTCGATGCCGTTGGCGCGGTTGGCGTGCACGTGGCGCTTGAAGACCTGCGCATCGTGCACGGTGTGCGCGAGCATCATGACGCCGCGCTGGGAGAACATGAGGTTGTAGTTGAGGGCCTGGGCGAGGTCCTCCCATATCTTCAGCGCATGCTCGTAGAGCGCGGCGCTCTCGTCCCACAGGTAGTTCGAGCGGATGATGGTGGTGTTGCGGCCGGTGTTGCCGCCGCCGATCCAGCCCTTCTCGAGCACCGCGATGTTGGTCAGGCGATGCTCGCTGGCGAGGTAGTAGGCCGCACCCAGCCCGTGGCCGCCGCCCCCGACGATCAGCGCGTCATACTCGGCCCTGGGTTCGGGGCTGCGCCACTGCGCCGTCCAGCCGCGCTGGCCGGTGAGGCCGCGCAGCAGGAGCTTGAGGCCGGAGAAGGATTGCATCGAAGGCGCTTCAGTTAGGGCGCAGTGCGCCCGCGCGTGCATCATGCTCCGCGAGGTCTCGCGCGACGAGCACCCGCGCGTCCGTCGGCTTGAATGAATGCGACATCGCCCGCGCGGGCGCACCGCTTGCCCCACGTGCCGAGCCTGCCTCAGGTCTTCGGGGCGGCGGTGCCCTTGATGGCGGTGCGCGGATTCACGTGCTGCACGAACTCGGCGACATAGTCGTCGGCGGGCCGCTCGAGGATGTCGCGGCCCGTGCCCGTCTGCACGATGCGCCCGCCTTCGAGGATGGTGACCTTGTCGCCGAGCTTCAGGGCCTCGTCGAGATCGTGACTGACGAAGAGGATGGTCTTCCTGACCCGCTCCTGGAGCGCCAGCAGCTCGTCCTGGAGCTTGCGGCGGATGAGCGGGTCGAGCGCCGAGAACGGCTCGTCCATCAGCAGGATGTCCGCATTGGTCGCGAACGCCCGCGCGAGCCCGACGCGCTGCTGCATGCCGCCGGAGAGCTCGCTGCAATAGCGCTCGGCCCACTGCGAGAGCCCGACGAGCGCGAGCTGCTGGTCGACGATGCGCCGGCGCTCCTCGGGCGGGTCGCCCCGCAGCTCGAGCCCGAAGCCGACGTTGTCGCGGACCGTCCTCCACGGCAGCAGGCCGAACTGCTGGAACACCATGGCGATGCGCAGGCGGCGAATGCGGCGCAGCGTCGCCGGATCGCAGTTCACCCCGATGTCGACGGTCGTGTCGCCGTCGCTCACCAGCACCTGGCCGCGTGTGACGAGGTTCAGGCCGTTCGCCGCGCGCAGCAGCGTCGACTTGCCGGACCCCGACAGGCCCATGAGGACCGAGATCTCGGCCCGCTCGACACTGAGGGATGCGTTCGCGACGCCGACCACGACGCCGGTCTTCTCGACGATCTCGCTGCGTGTGCCGCCCGCATCGAGCAGGGCGAGCGCCTGCCCGAGCGCCGCCGCGCCGGCGCGCCCGGTGCGGGCGCAGAACAGGATGTCGACGGCGCGGAACTCGAGCGCTGCGGTCACGGCGCGGCCGCCTTGTCGGCCGGGCGGCTGATGCGGTCGAGCACGATGGCGAGCAGCACGATCACGAAGCCGGCCTCGAAGCCCATGCCGACCTGGACCGTGTTGAGCGCCCGCACCACCGGGACCCCGAGCCCGCCTGCTCCGACCAGCGCCGCGATCACCACCATGGAAAGGCTCAGCATGATGCACTGGGTGATGCCGGCGAGAATCGTCGGGGCGGCGCTCGGAAGCTCCACTTTCCACAGCAGCTGCATGGGCGTGGCGCCGAAGGCCCGGCCGGCTTCCAGGAGCGCCGTCGGCACGGAGCTGATGCCGAGCTGAGTGAGGCGGATCGGAGCGGGCAGGGCGAAGATGACCGTCGAGATGAGCCCCGGCACCACCCCCAAGCCGAACAGCACCAGTGTTGGAATGAGGTAGACGAAGGTCGGCAGCGTCTGCATGAGATCCAGCACCGGGCGGAGCGCGGCGTAGAGCCGCGGGCGATGGGCCGCGGCGATCCCGACCGGCACACCGATCGCCGTGGAGACGAGCGCGGCGACGATGACGAGTGAAAGGGTCTCGAGCGTCGCCTCCCAGTAGCCCTGGTTCATGATGAAGAGGAGCGCCGCCACGACGAATACGGCGAGCGGCACCGAGCGGCGGAGCCCGAAGGTGAGCGCGCCGGCGCCGAGGATGAGGAGCGGCGAGGGAATCGCCCGCAGCAGGCGGGTAAGCCCGTCGACGCTGTCGCGGATGACCGCCGAGAGCCCGTCGAACAGCACCCGCCCGTGACCCTTCACGTACTCGATCATCACCGCGATGCTGTCCCCGACCGGAATCTTGTGGCCCTCGAGCCAGCGCTCCAGGCTCAAGCGGTCGGCGAGCTTGCCCGTCGTCTGCATCGCGCTGAAGCCCGGACGTCCGCCGAAAGTCGTGACCCCTTGCAGCCAGCCGGCCACCACGCTGGGGTTCGCCTTGAGCCAGGCGTCCGCGGCCACATCCGGCGACAGATGGCGATCGAGGATGTCGGCCATCAGTCGGCTCTCCTGTTGCGTCGTGAAGGAGAGGTTCCTGAGGAGCCGGCCGACGTTGGGGCACTCGGCCGAGTAGCCGGCGCGCGTGTTGGTGTCCACCCGCGCCTCGCCGTAATTGGGTCCGAAAACCGTGTCCCCGCCCGCGAGGTAACGCAGGTCGAAGCGCATGTTCATCGGGTGCGGGTCCCAGGCGAGGAACACGATCGGCCGGTGGGTGCGCACGGCGCGCTCGACTTCGGCCAGCATCCCCTGCTCGCTCGATTCGATCAGCTTGAAACCACCGAGACCGAAGAGGTTATTGCGCAGCATGCCGAGCACCAGTCGGTTGCCGTCGTTGCCGGGCTCGATGCCGTAGATGGAATGGCCGAGCTCGGCGGCGAAGCGCTCGATGTCGGCAAAACTTCGAAGGCCGCCCTCGTAGGCGTAGGCGGGGACGGCGAGGGTGTACTTGGCTCCGGTGAGATTGGCGCGGATGACCTCCACGGAGCCCTCCGCCACGTAGCTCTTGCGATCGGTCTCCTGCGTGGGCATCCAGTTGCCGAGGAACACGTCGATGTCGCGGTTCTTCATGGACGTGTAGGTCACGGGCAGCGACAGCACGGTGATCTCGGGCCGATACCCGAGGTGGCGCAGCAGCACGCCGAAGAGCGCCGTCGTCGCGGTGACGTCGGTCCACCCGATGTCCGACAGGCGCACGATGCGGCAACCGCGCCCGTCCAGGGCCGTCGAGTTGGGCGTCGAGGTGGCCGCCGTCGCCGTGGATGCCGGCGGCGCGGCGCCTGGCGGGGCCGTGCCCTCCAACCCGAGCGCCCCCTGACAGACGAGCGCGCCGAGTACCGCACACAACCCGCGGTGCAGCGCGTGCGCCTCCCGCCGGCCCGCGCGCGCCACCCTCACCTCCGTCGGCTCAAGTCGCGGCATGTTCGCCCCCACACGGTCTTCTCGGCGGAAAGCGGGCTTGACCCGTGACGCCGCCGACTCCATGATTCCGCTGGAGCTTGAATAGCCGTTTAACCGACTAGCGTCAAGCTCCGGTAAATCAGGCAAGTTACTGAGTAATCAAGAAGTATCGACACCGGGAGCGGTACCCAGAGGGCCGCCCGTCGCCTGCGCCTCGACGAGTCGCTGGAGCCCGCCGTTGAACAAGCAATCAACCACGCTCAAGGAACTCGTGCATCACGGCTCCTCCGCCGCGCACGACGAGGGAGAGGAGGCCCGGCGAGTCCAGCTCATCGAGGTCACGATCGACAGTCTCGCCGAAGTCGGCTACGTCGGCACGACCCTCGCGGAGATCGCGCGGCGCGCCGGGGTCTCGCCCGGACTGGTCTCCCATTACTTCGGCGACAAGGACGGACTGCTGGAAGCGGCCTTTCGGACGCTGGCGCGCAAGTGCAGGCGGTCATCGACACCAATCTCGCGCCGGAGGAATTCGACCAGCGCACCGGCACCGCGTGGCTCGCGTTCTGGGGCCAGGTGCTGCACGTGCGCGGCTTGAAGCGGGTGCAGACCGCTTACCAGCGTCGCATGCTGTCGAACCTGCGCAGCGATCTGCGCCGGATGATCCCGGGCGAGCAGGCGCGCAGCCTCGCGGCGATGATCGCCGCCATGATCGATGGAGTGTGGCTGCGCGCCGCGCTGTCGGAGTGGCAGGAGGCTGACAGCGAGGCCGCGCGCGCCCTCCTCACGGCGTTCGTCGAAGGCCGGCTGAGCGAGCTCGCGCAGGCCGAGACCGAGCGCGCGAACGCCCGGGCAACCGCGGAGACGTGCCGTGCAGGCGACACTCTCCGGGCGATCAACCCCGCCACGGGCGCGCTGCTCGCGGAGCTCGCTCCGGACGGCGCGGAGCAGGTCGATGCCGCGGTCGCGCGGGCACGGGCCGCGCAGGGAGAGTGGGCCGCGCTCACGGGCGCCGAGCGCGGGCGCATCCTGCAGCGCGCGGCCCGGGTGCTGCGGGAAAGGAACGACGAGCTCGCCGAGCTCGAGACGCGCAACACCGGCAAGCCGATCCAGGAGACCCGCTCGGTGGACGTGCTCTCGGGTGCGCAGTGCCTGGAGTACTACGGCGGGCTGGCCGCCGGCATTGCCGGAGAGCACTTCGATCTCGGCCCACGAGCCTTCGGCTACACGCGCCGCGAGCCGCTCGGTGTCGTAGCGGGGATCGGTGCGTGGAACTACCCGCTGCAGATCGCCTGCTGGAAATCCGCGCCGGCGCTCGCCTGCGGCAACGCGATGATCTTCAAGCCGGCCGAGCTCACGCCCCTCACGGCGATCAAGCTCGCCGAGGTCTACGCGAGCGCGGGAGTGCCCGAGGGAGTCTTCCAGATCGTGCAGGGGCGGGCCGAGACCGGGCGTCTCCTCACCCGCCACCCCGACATACGCAAGATCTCGCTCACCGGGGAGGTGGGCACGGGCAAGGCCGTGCTGGCGGACGCCGCGGCCTTCCTCAAGCAGGTGACGCTCGAGCTCGGCGGCAAGTCTCCCCTCATCGTGTTCGGCGACGCGAGCCTCGAGAATGCCGTCTCGGGCGCATTGCTCGGGAATTTCTATTCCGCGGGCGAGGTGTGCTCGAACGGCACCCGCGTGTTCGTGCACCGGAGCCTGCACGCCGCTTTCGTCGAGCGGCTGCGCGCGCGCGTTGCCGCCATGCGCGTCGGCGACCCGCTCGATCCTGCCACCCAGGTGGGCGCGCTCATTTCCGAGGAGCACCTGGAGAAGGTGCTGGGGTTCATCGCCCGCGGGCGCGCGCAGGGAGCGCGTCTGGTGACCGGCGGGGCGCGACTCACCGCCGGGGAGCTGGCGAAGGGCTGCTTCGTCGCGCCCACGGTGTTCGACGACTGCCACGACGACATGGACATCGTGCGGCAGGAGATCTTCGGACCGGTGATGTCGGTGCTGGAGTTCGAAGACGAAGACGAGGTGATCGCGCGCGCCAACGCCACCGACTTCGGCCTGGCCGCCGGGGTCTTCACCAATGATCTCACTCGGGCTCACCGCGTGATCGCGCAGCTGCAGGCCGGCACCTGCTGGATCAATCACTACAACGTCACCCCCATCGAGCTGCCCTTCGGCGGCGTGAAGCTCTCGGGGCTGGGACGCGAGAACGGACGCGCCGCCATCGAGCACTACACGCAGCTGAAGAGCGTCTATGTCGCCATGGGCGACATCGACGCGCCTTACTGAGGACCAAAGAGCCGGCGGGGGATGAGCGTGTCGCGGGAGACGTTCGACTACGTGATCGTCGGCGCGGGCTCGGCGGGCTGCGTACTGGCCGATCGGCTCACGGAGGACGGCCGGGACCGCGTGCTGGTCCTCGAATACGGCGGCTCGGACCGCTCCCTCTGGATCCAGATGCCCACGGCGCTCTACATCCCCATGAACATGGCGCGCTACGACTGGCGCTACTACACCGAGCCCGAGCCGCACCTCGGCGGCCGGCGGCTGCACACGCCGCGCGGCAAGGTGCTCGGCGGCTCCTCCTCGATCAACGGGCTCGTCTACGTGCGCGGCAATCCGCTCGACTTCGAGGGCTGGGAGGCCGAAGGCGCGGCGGGGTGGGGCTATCGCGACGTTCTGCCGTACTTCAAGCGCGCCGAGCGACGCGCCGGCGGCGGTGATGAGTACCGCGGCGCGGAGGGCCCGCTCGCCACGAGGCGCGGCACGCTCGAGAATCCGCTGAACGCGGCGTGGCTCGAGGCCGGCCGCCAGGCCGGCTACGCGCTCACCGCCGACATGAACGGCTTTCGGCAGGAAGGCTTCGGGGAGATGGACATGACCGTGGGCGGCGGCCGCCGCTGCAGCGCAGCCAACGCGTATCTTCGGCCCGCAATGAGCCGGCCGAACCTGACCGTGCGCACTCACGCGCTGGCCACACGCGTGCTGTTCGACGGCCGCCGGGCCGCCGGGATCCGCTACGAGCGGGGCGGCGGCTCGCACGAGGTGCTAGCCCAGCGCGAGGTGCTCCTCTGCGCGGGTCCCATCAACACCCCGCAGCTGCTCAAGCTCTCGGGCGTCGGGCCGGCCCGTGAGCTCGCCGGACTCGGCATCGACGTAGTCCGCGACCTGCCCGGAGTGGGCGAGAACCTGCAGGATCACCTCGAGTTCTATTTCCAGATCGCTTGCCGCGAGCCTGTCACGCTCTACTCGCAGATGTCGCTCCTGCGCCGGGCCCTCATTGGCGTGCGCTGGATCCTCACCAAGGACGGCCTCGGCGCGAGCAACCACTTCGAGACCGGCGGCTTCGTCCGCAGCCGCGCCGGCGTGCGCTACCCGGACATCCAGTTCCATTTCCTGCCGCTCGCGGTGAGCTACGACGGCTCGGCGCTCGCCCGCGAGCACGGCTTCCAGGCGCACGTGGGCCCCATGCGCTCGCGGAGCGCAGGGTGGGTGCGCTTGAGGTCCGCCGAGCCCCACGATCCGCCGAAGATCTGCTTCAACTACATGTCGCAGCCTGCGGACTGGGAGGAGATGCGCGCCTGCGTGCGCATCACGCGGGAGATGTTTGCGCAGCGCGCGTTCGATCGTTACCGCGGGCGCGAGATCCAGCCGGGCGAGGGCGTCGTGACCGACGAGCAGATCGATGCCTTCATTCGCGAGAAGGCCGAGAGCGCCTTCCACCCCTGCGGCACCTCGAGGATGGGAAGCCCCGCCGACCGACAAGCGGTGGTCGACCCCGAAACGCGCCTGATCGGGCTCGAGGCGCTCAGGGTGGTCGACTCATCGATCATGCCGTCGATCACCACCGGCAATCTCAACGCGCCGACCATCATGCTCGCGGAGAAGGCGGCGGATCACATTCGCGGCAGGCCGCCGCTGCCGCGCTCGACGGCGCCTTACTACACCGCGCCGAACTGGCAGAGCGCGCAGCGCTAGAACTTGTAGCCGAAGGCAGCTCCCAGCACCCGCGGCCGCAGCGGTGTTTGCTCCACGATGAACTGATCGGTGCTGACGAACACGCTGGCGTTCGAATTGCTCAGGTTCTCGCAATACACGTTCAGGTACCAGGCATCCTTCGCGACGCCGAAGGAGGCGTCGTAGACCGAGTACGCGGGGTTCTCGAACCGTCCCCTGGAGTTGCTGACGGTTTGACCCGGCAGGAATGTGGGATTCGCGCCGGCCTGCGTGAACGAATGAGCGCTGTGGGTCGCGCCGAACTGAACGTACGGCGTGTAACCGCCGACGCTCCAGTCGTAACGCGCGCGGAAGCTGAACTGAAGCGGCGGCGCATTGGCGCTCGGGCTGCCGATCGCGCCGTAGGGGTCGCCGCCGCGCTGGCTGAGCGGTACGCAGTTCGCCCCGCTCGTGTCGCACACCTGCGTGATCGGGTTGCCAAAGTTACCGCTGGCCGGATTCTGGTCGATCAGCCTCGGGGAGTTCGTCTGCTCGCTCTGATTCCAGGAGGCCGCCCCCTGGAGCGTCAATCCCGGCACCACGCGGGCCACGAGCGAAGTCTCCACGCCCTTGATGACGAAGTTCTGGCCGTTGGTGTCGAAGAAGATGTTGCCGGTCACCTCGGGGTCGAAGAAAGCGACCTGGACATTGTCCCAGGTCTCCCGATACAGGGCGCCGTTCCACTGCAACCGATGGTTGAGAAACTCCGTCTTCCAGCCGACCTCGTTGTTGGCCAGCTTGTCGGATGAGTAGGATCGGGGAACCTCGTACTGCGGCACTCCCGTCGGTATGCCATTCACGGGCTGCGCCGGGCCGGGGGCGTACCGGAAGACGCCGCCGTTCTGGTTGAAGCCGCCCGGGCGGAACCCCTGGGAGAACGTGTAATACACCATGACGTCCGGCGTGATGTGCCAGGTCAGATTGCCGCGGCTCTTGTAGCCGGACTCGGTGTCGCGCAGATTCTGCGCATCGAGGTTGAAGGAGAAGCTTGACTGGCAGGGCGGCAGGCCGGCCTCGAAGCAGCCGAAGCTCGAGAGCACGCTGCCCGCCATCGAGTTCTTGAATTGGAAATGACGCGTGCCGAGCGTCGCCGTCAACACCTTCGGAATCAGGTCGAAGTCGACGGATACGAAGAACGCGGTCTGCTTCGTATCGCGCACCTGGTCCTGGTAGAAGGAGGTGTTGTCGCCCTGAACACCCGGATTCACGACGGTCGTGCCGGCAAACGGGCCAACGTTCGTCAGACAGCCCTGCGTCAGCGTCGCGGTACAGGGGGGAACGTTCTTGTACAACCAGGCGGTCTGATCATACAGCTTGTTGTCTTCCCAGTACGCACCGGCGATTGCACGCACACGCCAGTCGTCCGGGGTGCTCAGGCGGAACTCGTGCTGCTGGTGGGTATTGCGCTCGACGTTGTGCCAGATGGCGCTCGGCGAGAAGCACGTCGGCGTCAGGGTGGCGTCGTATGCCGGGCCGTAGCACTGGTAGTAATCCGCGAACACACCGCGCGCGTAGTTCGTGTAGTCCCCGATCTGATCGACGTTGCGCACCAGATAGCCGCCGGTGTAGACAGCCTTCAGAGCGGCGAACCTGCCGTTGACCGTCCACGCGGTGCTCTCGAACTTGTCCTTGTCATAGCTGTTGTTGAACAGCGTGACCTGCAGCGTCTGTAGCGGCGCACCATCGGAGGCATTGGGCTGCTGATAGAACACGCCCTCCGACTGCATGTCCTGGTACGACTGCGTGAACAGCGCGTCCCAGTTGTCGCTGAACTTGTATAGCGCCTCCACCCGTATTCCCTTGTAGGTAACGGGATTGATCGCCCTCCCGGTCAGACTGTTGTTGTTCAGGGACGGGCTGCCGGGTGGAACGCCGAAGGCGGTCGCAGTGGAGCCGACCGGACACGCGCCGGCGGATGGCGTGCCGGTCGAGCAGGCGGTCGCGTACTGGGCGTAGTGGATGCCGATGTCGGTGCTCTTGCGGGTGAAGGTCGCGGGCACGTTGTCGATGTAGCCGCCGCGGCGGTCGTCGTAGATCACCGCGCGCACGGCCATCTTGTCGGCGATCAGCGGGACGTTCAGCACCGCAGTCAGGTCGGTGTTCGGATCGCCGTGCGTGGTGATTCCGTATCCGCCCTTGACGCTCGCTTCGACCTTATCGAGCTTCGGCTCGTTGGTGATGTAGCGGATTGCGCCAGCCTCGGCGCCCGCACCGAAGAGGGTGCCCTGCGGGCCTTCCAGCACCTCGATGCGATTCAGATCGGCGGCGTAGATATCGAGGTTGCGGTTGGGGAGCTGGCCGGACTGGTTGTCGAGGTAGATGGCGACGTTGGGCCACGCCCCCGTCGAGCCGCTCCCCTGGCTGGCTTGCGACCCGGCGCTCAGGCCGCGCATGAAGACCTCGTTCTGGCCCGGGCCGTTGCTCGCGGTCGTGACGCTTGGCAGGAATTTGATGTAGTCGTCGAAGGTCGAGACGTTGAGCTGTTGCAGGGCCTGTCCGGTGAGGGCCTGCATCGAGATCGGGACGTCCTGGATGCTCTGCTCGCGCTTCTGCGCCGTGACGATGATCTCCTCGAGCGCGCCCCCCTCGGTTGTGCCGGCCGCCGGCTCGGCGGCGGCCGCGCCGAAGGACGCGCCTCCCAGGATGGCCGCAACGGCATATGAGATCTTCGAGCGCATGGCCGACTCCCCCCAACGACGCAAAGGCTAGACGATCAGAGCGAACATTGCGTGCAAGCGACCGTGCGCACGCTCACCTATTCGAACACCCGCGCACGCGCGGCGTCGCCGTCGATGCGGCGGTGCGGCTGCAGGCGGCGCGTCGAGGGCGACAGGCCATATGTATCCTTGAATTGTCGTGAGAAGTGCGCGCAGTCGGCGAAGCCCGCTTCGTTGGCGATGTCCGTGACGGAGCGGTCGGTGTTCTCGATCAACCAGTTCGCGTAGCGCATGCGCAGCTGCCGATAGAGCGAAGCCGGACCTATGCCGACATGCTGCCGGCAGAGCCGCTCGAGTTGCCGCGCCGAGAGTCCGAGCTCGGCCGCGACCGCCGCGACGGCGATGGGGCGCGCGAGGTTCTGCTCCATGAGCAGCAGCGCACGGCGCACGCGCGGCTCGGCCACGGTCTCCGACAGCGGTGGGTGTGGCTGGGTGTCACTCCCGGAGCGCGGGCGGTCGAACAGCAGCACCTGGCTGGCCTTCTGCGCGACGGCGCGCCCGAGATGCTGCTCGATGAGATGGGTTGCCAGCGCCGCGGTTCCGGCGCCGCCGGCGCAGGTGATGCGCGGGCCGTCCGCGAGGAACAGGCGATCGGCGCTCACCTCGTAGCTCGGAAACGCCTCGAGAAAATCCTGGTAGTGATACCAGCTGACGCAGGAGCGCCGCCCCTTCATCAGCCCGGCGCGGCACAGGATGAAGCTGCCGGTGCAGATGCCGATCAGGGGCACCGCTGTCGCGCCCACTTCGCGCAGGTAGCGCATGGTCGTCTCGTCGATCTGCGGTCCCGCGTGCAGGATTCCGCCGATGACGACCACGTAGTCGAGCAGATCGGGGGCGAGCAGTGCGCTCGTCGGCTCGAGCAGCACGCCACAGCTCGCCGGCACCGACTCCGCCCGGCTCGACATGATCGACCATTGCACGTGCAGCGGACGGCTGCGATCGCCCTCATCGGCGGCGAGACGCAGGTGGTCGATGAACACCGCAAACGCCGACAGAGTGAAATGATGCGCCAGGATCACCCCGACGCGCAGCGGCGGGCGCGCCCCGCGCTCGACCGAAGGGAGTCTGTGGTTGGCGCTTGAGTGGGGCATTGAACGCTCACTCAATGGTTATGGTTCCCCTGACGCGGCTATATTCCACCAACGCCGAAACAGACGCAAGACGAGCCTCGTACGGTCAGGAACATTACACCAAACAAGCGGATAGCTCGCGTGTGGCCGGAGCGCTGATCGCGAATCGTCATTGAACGCCCGTTCAGGAGGGCGGGACGGAGGAGCTCAGCGCAGGACGGCCAGCCGGGCGAGGTTGGCCTGGACGACCGTGTCGTGGCAGGCGCTGCGGGCATACCAGCGGCGCGCGGCTTCCACCAGCGCGGTGCACATGTCGACCGCCTCGGCTTGCTGGGGAGCGAGATTCTCGCTGCGGCTGCCGGAGAACCCGCGCGGGGGCGTGCGCACATGACGACGGAGGCGCAGCCGCTTGAGCGCACGCATCGGGACCGATTCCGGGGTCGCTCCGCCCTCCTGCGCGACGCGCTCGCTCACGCTGCGACCGACGCGTTCGTAGTCGAGTCCGCCGGCTGCGCGCTCGTAGCCAGACGGCCCGATCCATTGCCGGCACCAGCTCTTCAGCTGCTCGCCCGAGCAGCGCAGCTCCGGGTCGGTCAGCGCTACCGCGATGCGCGGCAGATCGAAAGCTTCGCGCAGCGCCGCCTCGCCGTGCTGCTCATCGAGCAGCTGCTCGATGTCCGTGAGGTATCTCGCCAGCATCCGCGAGCTCGAAGGAGAACCGAGCTGATCGTGCATGAGGCAGTCTCCTGATCCGTCAGGCCGCCCGGTCGGCGGGAGTGACTGCCGCAGCCGGTGCGCCCTCGTCCCTCGGCGCGTCGATCAATTCCGGTGAAGCCGGGACGGAAGCGGGCGCCGGTAGCTGCGGCGCCGGGCGCGACGTCCCCGGGCGTTGCCGTGGCCGCGGCGCGCGCAGCGCACGGCTCGCGGAACGCACTGCGGCGCGCCGCCTCGAGACCGCCTGCTGCTGCGCGTGGCGGGCGGGGCTTGCGGTCACCGCACGGCGCTCCGTGCCCGGTGGAGCCGCACGCCGTGTG
>WNGC01001521.1_pt1 | contig 14082 bp, 10 predicted proteins | sample 5400051 | NCBI WGS metagenome assembly WNGC01 (sample SAMN13153368, study PRJNA577476) | soil metagenome | isolation source: 20 cm soil or saprolite under grassland replicate 2 | place: USA:California | collected 2016-06-15 | reverse complement strand
CGGCAACGTGCACGTCTATCTCGTTCGCTACGTCGTGTCGAACTACCCCTACGGCGCCAACGAGGTGAGCTGCGGGGTGACCGATTCGAACCCGCCCTACCTCATGCCGGACCGGCTGGAGCCGTTCCAGCGGTTCGATCTGCCCGCAAACACGGTCAGGCCCATCTGGCTGTCTTTGGATATTCCCGCCGGCACGCCCGCGGGCGTGTACCGGGGCACGATCGCAGTGGGCTCTGAGAAGGGAAGTGCGACGCTGCGGACTCAGATCACCGTTCAAGCCCGGACCTTGCCTCCACCCAGTGATTGGAAATTCCGGTTGGATTTATGGCAGAATCCCTGGGTCGTGGCGTGGTATTATCACGTCGAGCCGTGGTCGGAGGAGCACAAAGCGCTCTTGAAGCAGCATCTCCGGCTGTATGCGAACGCGGGTGGGAAATACATCACCACCTACGCTGTCCATTCGCCCTGGTCCGATAATTCCTATATGATCGAAGGGTCCATGATCGAATGGACCAAACGGTCGGACGGGACCTGGAAGTTCGATTACCACATCTTCGACCAATACGTGCAGCTGGCGATGGCCGTCGGGATCAACAAGGCGATCACGATCTATACACCGCTTCCCTGGGGGAATCGGTTTCGCTACCTCGACGAACGATCGGGAAACTACGTCTACGAGACGTGGGCACCGGACTCCGCGACATTCGGGTCGGTGTGGCGTGCGTTTCTCAGCGATCTCAAGCGCCACCTGGAGCAGCGCGGCTGGTTCAATCGCACCTACCTCGGCATCAATGAAAACGAAATGCCGCTCACGCTGGCCGCGATTCGCGTCATCAAGGCGCACTCCCCGGCGTGGAAGATCACCTACGCGGGAAACTGGCACGCGGAGCTGGACTCGCTCCTCACCGATTACTCTCCGATCATCACGAGCGAGCCGAGCCAGCAGGAGGTACGAGCGCGTTCCGCACGAGGGTCCACGACCACGTACTACGTGTGCTGCACTCCCCAGAAGCCCAACACGTTCGTGTTTTCGCCGCCGATCGAAGGCCGGTATATCGGCTGGTATGCGGCGGCGTACGGGTATGATGGCTTCTTGCGCTGGGCCTACGATGCCTGGCCCGCGGACCCGGTGCGCGATGCCCGGCACGCGTTGTGGCCGGCGGGAGATGAGTTTCTCGTGTATCCCGGCGCGAGCAGCAGTGTCCGGTTTGAAAAGCTGCGCGAGGGAATCGTGGATTACGAGAAAATTCGCACCCTGCGAGCGCTGGCATCCCGGTCGACGGATGGCACGATCAAACGGCAGCTCCGAGAACTGGACGACCACTTGAGCACGTTCGTGGGAGATCGCGACTACAGTAAACGGAGCTACGATCAGACGAGAATCACCGAAGCGGTTCACACGGGGATGCAGATGCTGGAGGCGTTGAGCGAGCGCCTTGCGAAATAGCGGTGTGGTCTGTAGCGAAGCTCAGGAGTACGTCCCCACCCACGAACTGATCCCCGCCGGTCCGGTTCCGACCGCCTTCGATCCGGGCGGCGTCTATCCGTACCTCAGCTACTCGGAGACCTCCCACCGACCGGTGCTCAAGCCGTACCGGTTCGTCGCATTGGAGAATGCCAAGATCAAGGTCGTGATTTGTCCCGACCTCGGCGGAAGAGTCACATCCCTAGTTCATAAGCGATCAGGCAAAGAAGTATTGCTCGTGCCGGACGTCATCAGGCCGACGCGCATCTTGCCGCGGTTCGGCTTTGTCGCCGGCGGCATCGAAGTGAGCTTCCCCATCTCGCATTCTCCCACGCAAAACGATCCGGTACTCTACGCCATCCATCGCACGCCACAGCGGGTGTATGTCACCTGCGGGGAGCGGGAATTGCGGTTTGGCATGCAGTGGTCCGCGGAATATTCCCTGGGCGCCGACGACGACTTCTTGACGCAGCGCACCGTGTTTCATAATCCCGGAACCTCGGCGCGTCCCTGGATGTCCTGGTCCAATGCCGCCGTGCCCTGCGCTCCGGACACGGAATATCATTTTCCCGGGGGCGAGGTCTTGTCGCATTCGTCGAAGCTCGAGATCATCGATTGGCAACGATCAGGGCCTAAGCGTGAATCGGACATCCAGGAGATGACGGGCTTCTTCTGGAAGACCAGAGATGCGAACGCCTTTGGCGCGTTCACGCCGTCGCGCGGTGCCGGGTTGTATCACGTTGCCGATGAAGCGATGGCGCCCGGAATGAAATTGTGGAGCTATGGCGTCGGCGCGGACCGCGCCTGGGCGACGCTGGGCAGGGCAGGCGGCGATCCGTATGTCGAGATACAGGGCGGACCCATCGGCGACCAGTCGATCAAGCTGGAGCTCGCCCCGCGAGAGACCCGATGGCACGTGGAGTTCTGGATCCCCACCGACAAGGCCTTGAATATCTATTCCCTGAAGCTACCGAGTGTAGAGCTCAGACCCGTCAAAGAGGTGCCGCTGTTCGATTGGGCCAGAGAGCAGGAGGTCAAAGTATGGAACGACCTGCTGCACGCTCATCGAACCAAGGGACGCTTACCGGACCCCCCTGAGCCTCGGCAGTGTCTTTGGGCGCCGTCCGGCATGGAAGAGATGAATGCCGCCTTTGAATGGGCTATCGAGAACACGAAGGACGAAACGGCAGAATGCTGGAGATTCCACTATGGCACGTGGCTCGCCGGCACCGGAGAACGGAAAGCGGCCATCCAAGTGCTCGGTACGACGAGGCTGGGGGTCGCAAGGGCTCTGCTGGCCAGACTGCTGAAACTGGAAGGGGATATCGCGGGTGCCGCACGGGCCTTCGGTTCGATTCGAGAGAACTGGTTGCAACAGCATCCGCAGGTCGTGGTCGAGCGCGATGAGGTGCTGCGCAACCTGGGAACGCACACGATGGCCGAGCGTGGGAGATGGCTGGACCAGGTTGATGCACGTCAGGACGAGCGGATACTAGAACGGCGAGTGCAGCTCCTGATCGACAGAGCCGAGTATCAGGAGGCTAAACGACTCCTGCTGTCTGTTTCGTTTCAGAAAGTGCATCAACGTTATGTCCGCACGGCACTGTGGAATCAGATCTGCGAGCGATTGAACGAGCCTGGTGTGGCAGTCCCTGCCGAATTGGGAGAAGACCAGCTGGCGTCCTTCGGTGCGTATCGAGAGTTTGAGTGACGCTCAGGTCCTCACCCCGGGCTTGCGCCCGGGGTCAGGACCTCCGCGCCATCCGACGGCTCCGCGGTGAACATGTGTCGCGCGACGTCGGCTGCGGCGCCGCGGGGGGCGTAGAAGCGCTCCCGCAAAGCGCCGACGACCGCCGGCGCGCGTGTGGCGCGACACAGCGCCACGATCGAGCCGCCGAACCCCGCGCCTGTGAGGCGCGCCCCCACCGCCCCCGCCTCCCGCGCCAGCTCCACCAGCCGGTCCAGCTCGGGGTGGCTCACCTCGTAGTCATCCCGCAGGCTGTGGTGTGAGGCGTCGAGCAGCCGGCCGAACGCCGCGAGGTCCCCGGCCGCCATCGCCGTCTCCGCCTGCCACACGCGCGCCGCCTCGGTGACCACGTGACGAAACCGCCGCGCCAGCACGCCGGAGAGAGTCGATGCCGCCGTCTCGAGCAGCTCCGCGACCGGGGCTGCCGCGAGCAGGTCGGGGTAGCTGATGTCTTCGCGCCGCCCGAGCCGCGCGGCCACGAGGCGCCGCGCCTCGTCGCACTGACGGGTGCGCTCATTGTACGCCTGTTGCGCGGCCCCGGACTTCTCGGCGTGCACCAGACTCCACGCCACGAAGAACTGCCAGTCGGCGGGTACGGCCGTGGGCGTGAGCTGCAGCGGGTGGAAGTCGATCCGTGACGCGCACCCGGCCCGCGCGCCGAGGACGATCGCCTGGTCCATCCCACCGCCCGCGGTGCCGACATACCGCTCGCCCCGCGCCAAGAGCGCCATCAGCTCGAGCGGCGCCACCGTCACCGCGTTCGCGTGCAGCAGCGCGAGGGCCATGGCCACGACGAGGGCGGACGAGGAGCTGAGCCCCGCGGCGATCGGGAGATCGCTCTCCACCAGGGCGTCGATCCCCTGCAGAGCCGGGAATCGTTGCGCCAAGGCCCCAACCGCCGCCCTGGCATAATTGGTCCATTCCCCCGGCGGAGCCGGTGGGATACTCTCGCTCACGGCGAAGGAGCTGGGCGCGAAGCGCGGATCGCGGTTGACGAGGCGCGTCGTGCGATCGGAACGCGGCTGAAACGCGATGCGAACGCTCTGGCGGAGAGCCATGGGGAGCACCGGCAGGCCGCAGTAATCGATGTGCTCACCGATCAGGTTCACGCGGCCGGGCGCGCGCGCCACGCGCATGGGACTGGCGGGGGAGGGGGGAGGGTCGAACGCGCGCGCGAATGCCGCGTCTAGAGGGGTTGAGGCCATGAGGGTTGAAATCTTCCCTTCTTTACTTACAAGCCCGGGCGGGCGTTGTCATCCTGAGCGAGCGCGCGGAACGCGCGCGCGCGAAGGACCTGCTTGCGCGAGTCCGTCGACCCCTGGACGCCATCTGCCTTGGACGTTCCCGTCCTCGACGCTCATGACATCATTCGCGCCCGGGGCGAGCGCAAGCAGATCCTTCGCGCCTGCGGCGCTCAGGATGACAAGCTTGCTCGCTTTGGGAATGAAAGTAATGAAAGTAAGGAAAACCACCCTCCGATGCAGGATTAAGGTCCACAGTGCCGAGAAATGATGCCGGTGGCGAACCCAGGATGCCCGACTCTGGTATGCCATGCGCCCCTACTGCGTGTACATCATGGCCAGTTGCTCGCGGGTGCTGTACGTGGGCGTCACGAACGACATCGTCCGGCGGGTGGATGAGCACAAGCGCGGCCTCACCCCCGGCTTCACGACTACGTACCACGTCACTCGGCTGGTCCACCTTGAGCAGTTCGCGGACGTTCGTGACGCGATTGCCCGGGAAAGGGAGATCAAAGGTTGGGGTCGTACACGGAAGATCCGCCTGCTCGAAGAGCACAACCCTACCTGGGAAGACCTGGCAGATCGCTGGTTCTAGGAGCCACGCCTCCCACGATGATCTCCATCCCTTCTTTCTCTTCTCAAGACGACCGCGACTTGTCATCCTGAGCGAGCGCGCGGCACGCGCGCGCGCGAAGGATCTGCTTGCGGACGACCGCGGAACGAAGGGTGTGCGCGGGACGCGCGCGAGCGAAGGATCTGCTGTTTACGCCGGCGCCAGCTCGCGCACCGCGCGACCCGCGGCCGCGAGGTTCGCGAGCTTCATCTCGGAATACTTGCGCGACAGGAGGACCCCGTGGGCGTCTCCCTGAAACGCCGCCCGCACGGCCTGATACACGTCCTCCGGCTGCGTTTTCTTGTCGCTCGCCCCGGTAGGAATGTCGATATCGATGCCGGGCCAGATCTTCAACGGCGATCCCGGCCCCGCTCCCGCCACGGCGCGCCGCGTCTCCCGCAGCACGTAGTCGGCCGAGAGGCCCTCCGCCGCGATCCGGTCGAGCGGCCGCTCGCGGTACTGCTGCACGCCGTAGGTGAACTCGAGCACCTGGTCCGGCGTGAGGTCCGCGAACAGGGTCGCGTGGGCGTTGCGGACGTACTGCGCCAGGCGCGGGCCGCCGCAGTTGTTGTACATCACGACCTTGAGGAAGTCCGAGTACTTGGCGAAGTCGCCGTAGTCCTGCTCCGCCCGATAGAAGGGCGAAAAGGAATTGTTGTGCCACACGTGCCAGCCGATGCCTTTGTCGGGCGCGATGCTCTTGGCGAGCCGATACAGGTCGCGGTAGGTATCGTTGAGCCCCTCGTTCCACAGCCGTTCCCAGGCGAGCAGCTCGGGATACTTGACCAGCAGGCGCCAAAAGGTGACGAACGCCCCGTCGGCGGGTCGCTGCCCGGCGCGCAGCGCCGCGGCCCAGCGCTCGAGCGCCAGATAGCCTTCGCGGGCCCGGTCGGTGTCGATCCCGGTCTGGCGCGCCGCGTCGAGACAGTGGGGGCAGAAACAGGCGACGCCGCTCCCTCCGCCTCCGTGGCTTGCGGCGAGGGCGTTGTCGAGCGGTCCCTGGCGCTCGCTACCCCACATCAAGCCGTCCACGTCGTACGATCGCAGGTAGTCCTCGGCCAGACCGAGCCAGAAGTTGCGCGTATTGGGATTGCGATGGCAGGCGAGTCCCGTGCGCTTGCCGTGCAGGTCGATCTCCGCCGCCTGGTCGAATCCCGGAATATCCTGGCGGAACACGTCCTCGAACCAGCAGTACAGCCGCATCCGGCGGCGCCGCGCGGCGGGTAGCACGTCGGCGAGCACGTCGTAGGCGGCATGGTCCGGCGCCTTCTCGGGAGCGATCGTGGTGCGGCGGTAGAACTGCGGATGCGGCGTCGCGAAGTTGCCGCCGCGGAAGGCGTCGTCGTACTCCTGCCTGCCGTGGTCCGGCAGCGGCTGGCCCCGCAGCTGGCGGCCGGCGATGCCGCGGCCATAGGTGAACGTGGCTACGAACAGGGTGTTGATCGCCGCCAGCTTCTCGAACCCGTCGAGCACTCGGTCCGTGCCTTCGTCCACGAATGACACGGCCCCCACCTGGATGCCGACCATCGGCCCATCGGCCGTGGGCCGGCGGCGACCAACTGACCCCGGGCGCAAGCCCGGGGTTCGAGACAGTGCGGTACCGCTCACGCCCGCCGTCACCGCCGCCACAAAGTCGCGTCGTTCCATGGCTCACGCGCTCCGCCAGCTGCGGGTCAGGCCCGTCTGCCCGGGCATCGCCACCGGCGGCACCGGCATGGGCCCGAACTGCACATCGGTCGGGACCAGGTCCAGCGGGCAGTTCAACAACTCATCCCACGTCACTTGCTGGCCGGTGTAGGCGGCCTCGCGGCCCATGATCGCGGTGAGCGTGCTCTCGGCCACCTGGCGGCCCTCGTTGAGCGGCCGGCCCGCGCGAATACTCGCGACCAGGTCGGCGTGCTCCTGGACGTACGGGTTGACCTTGGGTGCCTGCGGGTCCCAGCTCCACGACGCCGCTCCCTCGATGACCGAATGGCCGTCCGACGTGCCGCGCGTGCCGACGAACCGCTCCCCCACGCGTGACGCCGTGCCGTCCTGTTGCCGGCACATGCTCCGGAGGCGGGCGCCGTTAGGGTATTCGAACTCCACCGCGAAGTGGTCGAAGATGTGCCCGTACGCGGGGTCCGTGCGCCGCTGCCGGCCGCCCACCGCGATGGCCTTGACGGGATGCGCGCCGAACGCCCAGTTCGCCACGTCGATGTTGTGGATGTGCTGCTCGACGATGTGGTCGCCCGAGAGCCACGTGAAATAGAGCCAGTTCCTGATCTGCCACTCGACGTCCGACCAGGAGGGCTCGCGCGGCTTCATCCATAGCCCGCCCTGGTTCCAGTAGACGTCCGCGGCCACGATGTCGCCGATGGCGCCGCCGTGGATCCGCTCCATGGCGGCGCGATAGCCGGCGTCATGACGCCGCTGCGTCCCGGCGACGAGGGCCAGACTCTTCTGGGTCGCGAGCTCGGCGGACGCCAGCACCGCGTGCACGCCTTGCGGGTCCACGGCGACGGGTTTCTCCATGAACACGTGCTTCCCCGCGTCGATGGCGGCGGCGAGGTGACGCGCCCGGAACGCGGGAGGCGTGGCGAGCAGCACGAGGTCGGCGTTGGTCTCGAGCACCTTGCGATACGCGTCGAAGCCCGTGAAGCACTGGGAATCGTTCACTTTGATCTTGGGCTTGAGCGTCGGGTCCTCGGTGGCCATGGTGGCCAGGTTCTCGCGACACCTGGTCAGATGGTCCGGGAACAGATCGCCCAGGGCCACGAGCTCGACGTTCTCGCTCGAGGTCAGACAGTCTTTTGCGGCGCCGGTGCCGCGGCCGCCACAGCCGATCAGAGCGATGCGGAGCGTTTTCGGGGCACCGCGGGCGATCGACGGAGCCTGGGGGGGGAGCGCGAGGGCGGCCGTCGCCGCCGCCGTGGTCTCGACGAATGCGCGACGCGTGACATCTCGAGGGTGTTTGGGAGTCATGACGGTCTCATGGCGTGAGGAGTACGATGCGAAAGCCGACGAACGGTGCGTCGGCGAGCCACCAGCGGCTCTTGGGAAACTGCGGATCAGTTTCGTTCCAGGCGGACGTCGGCGCAGCTCGGGTACGGGGTCCCACGCGCGCCACGGGGTCGGCCCACGATCCCCCGCGTACCACGGGGGCGCCATCGGGAATGGTGACCCATTCGGCGACATTGCCGAGCAGGTCGTAGAGGCCGAGCGCGTCGGCCCGCTTCGAGGCGACGGCGTGCGGCTGGTTTGCGGCGTTCCCGGCGTGCCAGGCGAGGGCATCGCGGCGGTCGCCCGACAGCGCCGTGTCCGTGCCCAGACCCAGCTCGAGCGCCCGCGTCCACTGGGCGTCCGTGGGCAGGCCGTAGTGTCGTCCCGTCTTGGCCGAGAGCCATGCGCAGTAGGCCCGCGCCGCCGCGTACGTCATGGCGAGGGCGGGGTAGCCGTGGTGGCCGAAGCCGCGGTCGGGCGCGCCGTAGGGGCGGCTCGGTCGCGCCGTAGCGTCGGCGGAGTCGGATCCTCCAGGCGCAGCCGCCGCGAGGTCGAGCCGGTAGACCCAGACGTCGTACTCATCCCAGGTCACTTCGGTCTTGCCGATCCAGAACGGCGCTACGACCACAACGCGCGGGCCGGTCGGCGAGTCCAGTGTGACCGTGCCGCCCGGCACCGGGATCATCTCGAACGTCACGAGCGTCGGCGCGATCGAGTCGCGAAACGGGACCAGGCGGGCCGCGGCCTGACCGGCCGCCGACTGCGCCCACGCGGCGAAGAGCAGCGCCAGAGTTAGCTTGGTCGCCATGCGGACCCTGGGCGTGGTCTCCCTGGCCCTGACGGGCGCAACGCTATGGGCGCGGCCGGCGCCGGCGCAGGACGTGCGCCGCCAGTACGCCGAGCTACACATGGGCATGGCGGTGCGCATCGTCGTGTACGCCGCGGACGACGCGACGGCGCGGCGGGCGGCGCGAGCCGCCTACGCCCGTATCGCGGAGCTCGAGGACGTGATGAGCGATTACCGCCCCGAGAGCGAGGTCCGCCGTCTCGCCGCGCGAGCGGGCGAGCCCGTCCGCGTGAGCGACGATCTGTTCGTCGTGCTGGCGCGGGCGGTCGACCTGTGGCGACGGAGCGAGGGGGCCTTCGACGTCACCGTGGGACCGTTCGTCGAGCTGTGGCGCACCGCGCGCCGCACCGGAGCGCTGCCGCTGCGCGCTGCGCTCGATTCCGCGGCCCGCCGCGTGGGGTCGGACAAGGTCCATCTCGACTCCGTCGCGCGCACCGTGCGGCTCGACACGCCCGGCATGCGCATCGATCTGGGCGGGATCGCCAAGGGGTACATTCTCGACCGCGCGTTGGACGCGCTGCGGGTGCAGGGAGTGACGCGCGCGCTGCTCCAGGCGGGCGGCGACATCGTGCTGGGCGACCCGCCGCCCGGCCGGCGCGGCTGGCGCATCGCGATCGCCGCAGGGGACACGATTCTCGCAAACCGCGCGGTCTCCACGTCCGGGGACACCGAGCAGTTCGTGATCATCGGGGGCGTGCGCTACTCTCACGTGATCGACCCGCGGACCGGCATGGGACTGACCAGTCGCCGCGAGGCGACCGTCGTCGCTCCGGACGGCGTCACGGCCGACGGGCTCGCGACGGCGCTCACGCTGCTCGACGACGCGCGCGGCGCCCGGGTGCTGCAGTCCTTCCCGCAGGCGGTGGCGCGGGTGCGGCGTCACAGCTTGTAGGTCTCCTTTGCGAGCTCGTACGCCAGCGCGCGGGCCATGCGGCGGGCGTCGTTCTTGTCGATGACGTGCCGCGCCACGAGCCCCGCCAGGAAGTCGGCGTCCACCCGACGCGCCATGTCGTGCCGCGCCGGAATGGAGCAGAACGCCCGCGTGTCGTCGTTGAAGCCCGCCGTCTTGTAGATCCCGGCCGTTTCCGTCGTGCGCTCGCGGAACCGCCGCATGCCCTCGAGCGAGTCGTGGAACCACCAGGGCGGTCCCAGGCGTACGCTCGGGTAATGCCCGGCGAGCGGGGCCAGCTCGCGGCTGTAGGTGGATTCGTCGAGCGTGAACACGACCAGCGTGAGACGCTCATCGTTGCCGTAGGCGTTCAACAGCGGGCGGAGGTTGCGGGTGAACTCCGTGGCGACCGGGATGTCCGCCCCCCGGTCTGGGCCGAAGCGCTCGAACACCAGCCGGTTGTGGTTGCGCAGCGCGCCGGCGTGAATCTGCATCACCAGCCCGTCGCGCACCGAGAGCCGCGCCATCTCCATGAGGAGGTGGGCGGTGAAGCGCCGCTCGTCGGCCGCCGTCACGTCGCCCTGGCGGGCGCGCTGGAACAGGGTCTCCGCTTCGTCCGGCGACAGCCACGTGGTGTACGGCTCGAGCACCCCGTGGTCGGTGGCGGTGGCGCCCATGCTCTTGAAGAACGTGCGACGGTCTTCCAAGGCGCGGATGAACTCCAGGTAGTCCACGAGCGGCGCGCCGTGCTCGCGTCCCAGCGCTTCGAGCTGGGCGGGCCATTCGGGTGTGGCGATCCGGAACACCGCGTCGGGACGGAAGCAGGGAATCACCCGGCCTTTCCAGCCGGATTCGCGGATGGCCCGGTGATGGTCGAGTGAATCGCTCGCCGCATCCGTGGTCGCCAGGACTTCGATGTTGAAGCGCTGGAACAGCGCCCGCGGCAGGAACTCGGGTGTGGCGAGTTTCTCCGCGATCTCGTCGTACACGCGCGCGGCCGTCTCACTCGAGAGGCGGTCGCGGACGCCGAACACCTCGTGCAGCTCGTAATCGAGCCAGGCGCCGGTGGGGGTGCCGCGGAACAGGTAGTAGTGGTCCGCAAACAGTTTCCACACCTTGCACGTATCGGTTTCGACGGGCGCGCCCCCCCCGCCCCCGCCGCCTCCCCGGTCGCGGCGCGGTACGCCCAGCGCTTCGAGCGGAACGCCGCGGGCGTACAACAGGCGCAGGATGTAATGGTCCGGCTGGACGATCAGCGCCGCCGGCTCCGCGAACCGCTCGTTCCGGGCCAGGATCGCGGGGTCCACGTGCCCGTGAGGGGACACGATCGGGAGCGACCGCGTCTCGTCGTACAGCTCGCGCGCGACGCGGCGGACCGCGGGATCGGGATGGAAGAAGCGGTCGGCTTCGAGGACGGCGGTCACGGCCCTACACGACCGGCGCCCAGCCCGGGGCGTACTCCCGCTGCCAGGACTTCATCGCCTCGTCGTCGCCCGTGATGTGGCCCGACGCAGGATCGATTCGCAGCGCGCGCCCGGTCGACTGGGCGATGTTGCCGAGATGACCGAGCAGGACGCTCTTCGCGCCCTCCGTGATCGGCTGATGCAGCGCGGCGCCCGTGCGGATCGCGTCCAGGAAATTCCCGATGTGCTGCGCGGTCATGTCGTCGTCGGCGCTGAGGTTGAGGGCGTCCCCCGGGTGCGCCGCGAGTGACGACTTCACCACCTTCTCCTTGACATCGTAGATCGTGTAGCCGTCACGGTCCACCACCGCGCTGCCGCCCGTGCCGAGGATGGCGGTGCCGCGCTCGCGGCCGTACGTGCGGAGGCCGTTGCAGCTCTGCCCCTGCCAGATGATCGTCTTGCCGTCCGCGAAATCGAAGCAGGCTTCCTGCGTGTCGGGAAACTCCCAGTCGTCGGAGAAGTGGTAGCGGCCTCCCGTCGAGGTGACGCGGACGGGGTAATCCACGCCCAGCGCCCAGCGAGCGACGTCGATCTCGTGCGTGCCGTTGTTGCAGATCTCGCCCGTCCCCCAGCGATGGAACCAGTGCCAGTTGTAGTGGATCACGTTGTCGCGATACGGCGTGTGCGGCGCCGGCCCCTGCCACAGCTCGTAGTCCAGGTTGGACGGAACGGGCGCCACTTTCCCGCGGCCGATCGTGGCGCGGGTGTTGGCGTACCAGGCGCGCGCCAGGTATGGCTTGCCGATGATTCCCTCGCGGATCGCCTGCATCAGCTCCATGGACCGCGGCGCGGAGCGCTGCTGGGTGCCCATCTGCACCACGCGCTGGTGCTTACGTTGCGCTTCGACCAGCAGCTCGCCCTCGCGCGGATTGTGCCCGCACGGCTTCTCGACGTACACGTGCTTCCCCGCCTGCATGGCGAGCAGCGCCGCCGGGGTGTGCCAGTGGTCTGGCGCGGCGATCACCAACGCGTCCACCGCCTTGTCGTCGAGCGCCTTGCGGAAATCGCCGAGCCCCTGGACCCCCCGCGCCCCGCGCCGCACGCCGGCGACGGCGGCGACGCCCTTGGCGAGCACGACCGAGTCGACGTCGCATACGTAGGCCACGTCGGCGGTGCGCCAGCTGGCGAACGTGCGCGCGAGCACGGTGCCGCGGCCGTTCAGCCCCATGACCGCGACGACGACGGTGTCATTCGGCGAGCGCAGCCAGGACAGTCGAGGAGAAGTCGCAAGTCCTAGCCCCGCGACCGTGGTGGTCTTCAGAAATTTGCGGCGTTTCATAGATCACGCACCTTGATGTTGCGGAAGTAGACTTCGTCGCCGTGGTCCTGCAGCACGATGTGTCCCTTCCGGCGGTCTGCGAAGCCGGGGATCGAACGGTACTTGCTCTTGGCGAGGGCGGCGTCCATCGCCGGCGTGCCCAGCTCGAACTCGAGCAGTTTCGCGCCGTTCAACCAGTGCTCGCCGTGGTTACCACGGAACACGATCTTCGACTCATTCCATTGCCCCACCGGGCGGAGCCGCTTACTGGCATTGGGCGCCACCAGCTCGTACAGCGCGCCCGCGCGGTGCGACGGGATCTTGCCGTCCACGTGACGGTCGTCGTCGAGCATCTGGTACTCGAACCCCAGGGCCGAATGGTTCGGCGTGATGATGCCCTTGGCGATCGCGTCGGGCGTCATCGCACTGCCCTGGGAGATGGACAGCTCCTCGGAGACGTTGTACTTGACGCCGCTGTTCGCGCCGGGCGTCACCTTCCATTCCCAGGTGAGCTCGAAGTCTCCGAACGTGTCCACCGTCATCAGGTCGCCGCCGTTCAGGGGTCGTCCGTCGGGGACCCTGGGCACGTTGCCGCTGGCGATTTTTTTTATCGTACCGTCCAGCACCACCCAGTGCGCCGTGGGGACGGTATCGTAACCCAGCCCACGCCATCCCGTGAGCGTGTGCCCGTCGAACAGGAGGCGCCATCCGGCCGCGCGCTCGGCGGCGGTCAGCTGGTTGGGCGAGGCGATGCTCGCCGATCTGGTCTGCGCGGAGGCCGTGCCTGCGAGGACGGCGATCAACACGAGCGAAAAGCGAATCATGACATCTTCTCCAAAGGCAGTGGCTCCGGCGTGACCGCTAGTCGAGCGGGCTGTAGCGTGGGAGCCAGGACATGAATGATGATCCACGCGGACACGTACGCCAGTCCGCAGACCGCGAAAATCGGAGCGTAGTTGTTGCCGTTGTGATCGAGGATACGGCCGGTGGCCCGCTGAAACAGCCATCCGCCGAGAGCGCCCGCAAAGCCCCCGATGCCGATGACGGACGCGACCGCGCGGCGGGGAAACATGTCGCTCGCGAGCGTATAGATGTTGGCCGACCAGCCCTGGTGCGCGGCCGCCGCCACGCTCACGAGCGCCACCGCGATCCAGAGGCTCCCGGCTCGTGACGCGAGCGCCGTCGGCACGATCGCGAGCGCCATGCACAAGAGCGCGGTCTTGCGCGCCCGGTTCACCGTCCAGCCCCGCTTCATGAGGGCGCCCGACAGCCAGCCGCCGGCGACGGAGCCGGCGTCGGCCACGACGTACACGACCACGAGCGGCAGGGCCAGCTGCGACAGCTTGATGCCATAGTCCGCGTCGAGAAACTTCGGCAGCCAGTACAGATAAAACCACCAGATCGGATCGGTCATGAACTTGCCTACGACGACGGCCCACGTCTGGCGTTGCGCCAGCAGCCGGAGCCAGGGGATGTGCGCCGTCCCCGGCTCCGGCGCGTCACCGCGAATGTATCCGAGCTCGGCGGCCGAGAGACGCGGTTGGGCCTCCGGGCTGCGGTACAGCGCCAGCCAGAGC
>WNGC01010038.1_pt1 | contig 14087 bp, 16 predicted proteins | sample 5400051 | NCBI WGS metagenome assembly WNGC01 (sample SAMN13153368, study PRJNA577476) | soil metagenome | isolation source: 20 cm soil or saprolite under grassland replicate 2 | place: USA:California | collected 2016-06-15 | reverse complement strand
TGTTAGAGCTGCGGCTGCCTCCCGAATCCGTTCCATCTCCGGCTCCGGCCTGAAGGCAGGGTACTGCTTGTACTGCTCTTCAAAGATCAGGTCGAGGTCGCCTTCCTCTTCAATCACTTGTCCGTGACTTCCCCGCATCTCCAGGTGCACCGGCCCAGGCGCTCCCGCGGTGGCCACTCGGAAAGCTTCTCGAAGAAGATCCGGCAAGCGGCTCAGCTTGTCTATCCGGGCATTAAATTTCGTCACCGGATCGAACATCGAGAAGTCCTCGACCTCTTGGTAGAGATAGCGATATCTCGATTCGGAGTCAGGGCCTCCGGTGATCGCAATCACCGGAGAACAGGCCATGTATGCGTCCCTTAATCCCGCTGCCAGGTTAGCGGCGCCGACGTTCTGCGCCATACAAATCCCCGGCCTCCGCGAGGCCCGAGCGTAGCCGTCGGCCATATAGGCGGCGGCCTTTTCGCCGTGGGTCATCACGCGCCGGATGTTCATATCCTCCATTTCAGCCAATGCCGGCAGCAGCATCGTGGGGACAAAAAAGATATGGGTTACGCCGTACGCCTGCATCGCTTGAGCAAAAAAGCGCGAGCCTGTTATCGTGGGCATGGTTTGATCCTCCTGACTATTTAGCGGCTTGGAAAACAATGCCATCCCCAAGAGGACCAGCGTTCAAAGCCGCTCCTGGCGATGTGAGTCTCCAATTCTCTCTCCAAACTATGGTGGTCCAATTTCTAGACGATTCTCGAAGCGAACCTGCACGTATTATTTCGTCGAAAACTTTTTGAAAAACCCTTCCTCCTCCAGCTTGTTAACAAACCGAAGATCGATAAAATCTGCCGAATTCTTTGACTTGAGCGCGAGCCGCTGTTCCGCGAGGAAGTCGAGTATAAATTTAATCCCTTCAGGAGAAGTCCTGAGGTATTGATCCAACTGCTTGCCATAGCTCTTGTAGGATTCGCGCAGCGCGGGGTCGTCCTTGGGCACGCGCATGTATTTCGCCACTACGGGCAGAGTCAGTTCCGGCTGGGTCTTATAAAGGTAAATCGCTTCAGCAGTCGCGCGTAGGACATTCAGGATGGTTTCCGGGTTTTCGTCGGCAAATCGTCGCGTGCTTGCGACGGAGACAGTGGGAAAAGGCAAATCGAGGCTTGCGATGTCAAAGATCTGCGGGAACCCCATGCGCGCGGCGATGCCTGTAGAAGGCGGCGACATGACCCCGCCCTGCACCTGGCCGTGTTGCAGCGCGGTGAGCACTTCCTGAGTTCCACCTACAGGACGGACAATGATGTCTTTGTTCGGGACCAGTCCAACCCTCGACAAGAATAGTAGTCCCGCGAAATAACTGTTTCCACCGACATTGCCTACGGCGAGGTTTTTTCCTTTGAGATCTTTGATCTCTTTAATTTGCGGCACGGCGTGAACGGCAAAAATCAGCCGGCGAAAGACGGTGCCCAAGATAACCACCTCGGCGCCCTGGGCTGCGGCAGAGACGACGCTCGCGCCACCGGCCTGAGAGAAGTCGACGGAGCCGCCGATCAGGGCCTGGATGTTACGTGCACCGCCCACATAGACGAGCTCTACGTCAAGACCGTATTTCTCAAATACGTGGAGATCTTTGGCAATCCAAAATGGCGGATTGGCATAAGCAAAGGCGGTGAAAGCGGCCCTAACTTTTTTCAGAGGCGCAGACGCAGCCGCCAGGTAGCTAGGGACGAGTAAGGCCACTGGAAGAAGAAACGCGATGAAGCTCTTCAGCGACTGATTCATGTTTGCCTGTCGCTTTGGCTGACGGGGGTAAGGCTATGTCAGAAGTGTTGCACGAGTCAACCAAAAACTGTGATTATAGGAGCAGCCACCAGCTTAGGCGTGGCACGTTCATGGCCATAACCGTCGCGGTAGACCGCTCGGTGATTAGCCAATGGGGAACGTTATGGAAAAGCTCGTTATCTTTGCGGCTCTCGGTTATCCGGGAGCAGCGAACCCAGCCCTTCCTGCCATGCCTGCTACCTGGGCGGAGCTGGTGGAGTCTGCGGTCGCAGCACGCCAAGCAGGCGCGAGTATCGTCCACTTCCACGGACCGCACGATGAAGATGGAAAGATCATCCCCGACGCATGGGGCCGCGTGACTGAAGATATCCGCAAACGCAGTGATGTCTTGATTGATTTTGGACAGGCCGGGGCGCCCTGGGAACAGCGCAAGCCCCTGCTCGAACTGGGGACCGGGAAACCAGACTTTTTTGCGGTTTCCCTCACCAACCATGACTACAGACGACACCATCCTCAGCGCGGCGATTACGATGTCTATTACTCTCACACCCGTAACGAGTTGGAGGAGTACGCTCGCGGCTGTCTAGAGAATGGAGTCAAGCCGCACTGGGAGATCTGGCACCAGGGTGGACTGTGGAACTTTGAGTACCTGACGAAACAAAATCTGGTCGCTAAGCCTTATTGGCTGGAGCTATTATTCGGGACGCCAGGAGGCACCTGGGCTCCACCGACGTTGGAGGAGATTAACCATCGCACTAACAGTCTTCCTGCCGACTCGGTATATTCAGTCGCCGTGCGTGGAACTGCCGGGCCTATAGGACAGACTCGTATGCTCACGTTTGTCATTATCAAAGGGGGACATGTGCGGCTCGGCACCCAGGATATTCCTTATTACGCGGACGGAGTGCCCGCGAAAAGCAACGCACAGCTCGTCGAGCGCATCGTTCGTATCGCCACCGAGCTCGGCAGAGAAATCGCGACACCAGATGATGCGCGCAAGATTCTGGGCTTGCATCAGCAACGGCGCCAAAGTTAATTAGACCGGCTCGAAGATAACGCCCGACACCTCGTTGGGGGTAGAGACCTCCTGATTATCGGAAGCGGTGTCACTTTTTATTGACGCCGGCTAATTTTTGCCTTAATCGCTTTAGCGATGCGGCATAGTCTTCGGTGCTAAAAAGGAGGCCAGAAAAACATGGAGAAAGAAACAAAAGGAGAAGAATTTTCCCGCAGGAGCTTCTTAAAGACGCTTGGAGGCGGGGCAATAGGTACGGTCGTTTTAGCAGGTGCTGCAATGCCAGAGCGGAATTATATTGGAGCTAATACATCGTGGGTGGACGCTGGTGAAGGCACCCGAGCCTTCTTGACAGCGCCGCAGCAAGGCAAGGCGCCATTTAGAGCTGTCATCCTGGGCCATGAGCGTTATGGGCTAGTGCAACACACTCTCGATCTCGCGGCCAAGTTTGCCGCTTATGGTTATATCTGCGTCGCTCCTGACATGGCCTCCCATTGGAAAGGAGATAAGGCGGCCCTAAACCGCGGGGACGCCCGCTTAACTCTCACTCCGGATCAGATCAAATATTACATGGGCAAAGGCCTGGACTATCTTCTGATGCAGCCTCAGGTAAACAAAACACGTGTCGCTGCTATGGGCGTGTGCCAGAGCGGTGACTATCCCTTGCTCCTGAACAGCGTGCGAAAAGAGCACGGCATCTCATTAGATGCCGTGCACAAGTTGCGGGGCAACTTGGAGCGGCACAGAAAGAGTTATGAATTCAAGGTATTCGCCGAAATGCCCCACGGCTGGCTCAACGACACGATGCCGGGGCGTTACCGACAGGCACAATCAGAGGCGGCCTGGGCAATGATGATCGATTTCTTGAACCGAGTGTACGCGGGCGCCTACCCAGTTGGCCGAGTGCGCTCGCGCTTCGATTCGGACATCAATGTGGATTACGACTTCAAGAAGAACGTACGGCTCGAATGATCCCGGTGGCGGTCGCGTTAAGTCGCCTTGAGATATTTCGCAGTAACCTCGCGAAGAGGGAGCACCTCACCGCGAAGCACGTTTCGAATGATTCTCAAAGCACATTCCTGTGCCCCGGGCGGCTCCTTCTCTCTGTGGACCATCGTGCAGTCTTCTACGATGACAACCCTGTAGCGGTATTGATGAGCGTCGCCGGCAGTCCAGAGCACGGTATTGTCCGTCGATGCGCCGGCAATGAGAACCGTATCGCAGCCCATAGTCCGCAACGTGTAATCGAGATCGTTGTGGGAGAAACCGCTCAAGAAACGCTTGTAAATAAGGATATCCTTGTTAATGGGCTGGAGTTCCGGAATGACGTTCAAATTGTCTGAGCCCACCATCATGGCCGGTTGTCCCGGTAGGTTATCAGTGGGTCGGCGCATACTATTGACGTGAATCACCTGGACCTTGGCCGCGTAGGCGGCATCTTTGAGCTGTCTCACCCTGGCCACCATGTCGTAACCAAAGCTTCCGGGCTTCCAGCCATAGCCATTGGCCATGTCGAGAATTATCACTACTGGCTTCTTAGGCGTCTGATCTGCCATCTTGCTTTCCTCCGTAATTGTTCCTGATTTTTGCTCAGCGCCTTGGGCCTTTCCCTCGGAGGGAGTTAGAAACTGCATGAGGGGAAGCGCAAGGCCGGCGAGTGAAATCCCTTGCAATACCGCGCGCCGTGACACGGTCTCTCCTCTGATAGCCGGTTCCTTGTTTTTTTTTGCCATACGAATAATAGGAATTTTCTTTTTAGCGGCTAGAGCGAATTCCAATTCGTTGCCCGCTTGCCCGCGCAAGCGTCCTCGAGTCGCTGACAGCGCAGACCCGACGCGGCTTCCAGCTTGTTCTGACGCCGGGCAGTATCTGATGGGCAGATTGAGCGCAATACGCAGACGACTTTTTCATCACTATCCCGCAGCAGGAGATTAAAACGGCAGCACATTGGCAGGTGTCACCACCAGCATGGTGTGGATCTCATCCTCGCTGATTCCCGACTTCAGTAACTTGGGGACAAAATTCCGCAGGAGGTGAGCATAAGTATGTTGTTGAGTTCCGCGCTGCACGAGGCCGACGCTCCAGCCGTTGGTATCGTTAGCCAAAACGATCTGATTCAAGAAACCGGACCGGATCATTTCCAACACCAGTTCGATTCTTTTCTCATCCGGCATGGCGTAGGCGGCCGAAGACCATCCCTCGGTGCCAATGTGGTCGTAGCCGATGTAGAAACCTTTCCGTGCGAGCTCTTTGTCCCGCTCCAGATCCAAGGCATAAGCAGCGTCCAGATGGCTGATGATCACGCGGGTTGGATCGGCGCCTTCCTCTAACAGTATCTCCGCCTGTTTTTTCGCAAACTGTGTCCCATGAGTAACGATGGCTGCTCCGGTCCGTCTGGAGGCTCGAGCGGCCGCGCGATAGGTCATCTCCTCGAGCCGGGTGAAGCGATCGCCGCTATTGCCGACTTTGATCACGCCTGCTTTAACCGTAGTGGTGCCCATTCCTTGGGTGAGTTCCTTGACGAAAAGCTCGGTGTGATAGTCGATGCCTCTTTCGGCAAAGTAGGGAAGAATTTTGCGCTCGGCCCAGAAGCCGGTGCAAGCTACGATATTAACTTTGGTGTAACGCGAGAGGCAGACATAAAACTCGATATCACGACCTATGCCGATGCCGGACACATCGACGACGGTGCCGCCGCCGACGGCTTTGAAATCGAGCAAATCGTTATAGATCTTCTCGAACACACGCGGCGCGTCGAAGTGTTGCCTTGCCTCCGGGGAATATTCCCACTCGGTGTGGAAAAGAGGATATGCTCGTGCAGGCTGGTCATGCCAAGCTGCCGAGGATGAATCGGACCCAGCACGGTGTTCACTTGCCCCATGTTTTGCTCCTTGGTTGTTTCAAGAACAGAAAGGTCTCATGTAATCCGACAAATATCGGTTTTAACAGTGGTTCAGTTAGAGTACGCCATAAATCTTAACGTCGAGACAGATTCCTCGCTGCCGCTCGGAATGACAACGAAATAACCGAATTGTCATCTCGAACGAGGTGGAGAGATCTTAGCGCTAACCGAACCACTACCCCGTTTTTCCGAGCCCCTCCAGGGCAGGGTATGCTATATTTTGCCTTCCAAATGAAGTCAAGAAAAAGCAGTCGCCGAACAACTTCCATAGAAATAACAGGAGAGTTCCGATGAGGAAATCGAAACAGATCGCGTTCTTCTGTTTGTTGACGGTCGCTCTCTTTTTGAGACCACAGCATTTGTGGTCCCAAAGCAGTGCCGATCCGAAGCGCGTTGAGGCGGCGAAAAAAGAACGCGAAGTCGTCTGGTATACGACTACGAGTCTCGAGACAAGCAAAGTAATTGTCGATCAGTTTCAGAAAAAATTTCCTTTCGTCAATGTGACGCTCTATCGCACGGGTGTTGCGCCGCTGACCAGCAGGATCCTTCTTGAGGCGCGGGCGGGAAAGCATGAGTGGGATGTTGTAGGCGGAGGGGGAGAGTTGTTTGTTCCGCTCATGGAAGCGAAGCTGATAGCGCAATATCGCTCCTCCGAGGCGAAAATGATGGATGAGGATCTCGTCGATCGACAAGGTTACTGGACCGCCTACACAGTGACTCCGTTTGTCTTGGGTTTCAATACCAAAATAGTGAAGCAGCAAGAGCTCCCGAAGACCTACGAGGCGCTGCTCGATCCGAAATGGAAGGGACAAAAAATCGGCGTGGACACCTCTGCGGGAGTCCTTCATGCGCTGATGCCGTCATGGGGAAAGGAAAGGGCGACTGCTTACTTTAGGCAGCTTGCCGCCCAAGGCCCCACGCCGACGGATGGAACCTCCATTATCGCTCAGTTGCTGAGCGCTGGAGAGTTTCCGCTTGCCTTTGGTTCGGCTCATCTCTTCGAACTCCTCAACCGAAAAGGAGCTCCGGTCGATTGGCTACCTCTGGAGCCGGTTGTTATTCGGGTGGTACCGACGATGCTGGGGGCGAAGCCTCGTCATCCCAATGCCGCGAGGCTCTTGTATGATTTTCTCATCGCAAAAGAGGGACAGGAAATCATCAAATCATTCAATCGAATACCCGTACGCAAAGATGTTCTCCCGGAACCGCCCAGGCTGCTTCAAGGCTACAAGCGGGTGATTATGTATCCGGAACTCTATAAGAACCTTCCCGCGACTCAGCAGCTCTACAACGAAATCTTTAAGTTGAAGTGAAGTGGAAGGCCATCCGGAGACGGCGTATTGAGCAGGCGCGCTCTTACTGGCTGCCCGAAAATTTTTTGACACATCGGCCGGTCGTCCATCCCCCGGGCCGCCCGTCGATATCTGGGAAGGTGATATCCAGAGCCCGGAATTTGAGCTGGGGTCACTGCGACGAGAGGAACCCTGAGGAGGATAAGGCGAAAAGCGAGGTATGAAAGACCTCGAACAAGAGCTCGTAAGGACTGCACTGCCCTATTGGGAAGTCGAGGCTACGATCGTTCGGCGATTTTTCAAGAGCAAGCCGACGCGGGAGGATCATATTTTTTGGCTCAAGGCGCAGCTGTGGAAGGAGCTGCATCCGGTCGACGGCTATTTCACCGGGCTGCAGAGGGAACTGAACCTTCTGGTGGCGAGTTTTCCCGAGATCGACAAAACCATCGAGCGCCACCAGTATCACTTGCTCCTCGAACAGCTCACGCAGGAGTTCAATCACTACGTGCTCATGGCTGACGTTCTCGAATATCTTCTGGGCCATCCGGTTTCCGCCGACGATACTTTTCAACTCCCGCAGGAGAAAAAACTCGGTGATATACGCAGAGCTTACGCGAATTCCGGCTCGGCCGTCGATAAAGCCGCGGTGCTCGTCACCGAAGGCGGCGGCGCTCGGATGTTTCGCGAAGGGAGAAAGCTCAAAGGCGGCCGGCTGGAAAGAATGATCGCCAGCGCGATGGAAGTCGTTTATCAGGACGAGAAGAACCACTATAAGGAAGCCGCAAGGGAAGCGGCGCGGGCGCTCCAGAACAAGCGGGACCTGGCGCGAATGAAAAAAGCGGTCCATGAGGTGAGCCTCCAGCGAGTTTACATGCGCAATGAGATGTTCAAGGAACCGCTGACCAGCGACGAGATCAAAAGCTGCCTGGTATCTCGCATGCATCGAGTAATCGACTAACTCGTCAGGCTTTTAGGATCTGATTTGGAGTTAGGCAAGTTGGGCAATTCCGACACGCGCTCCTGCGCGCTTCCTTGGCGTCCGGCTCTCCGGTCTTTTCCGCTTTCGGGGTGTAGTAGTCGCCAAAAGGGCGTCTGCTGGACTTGCAGAGCGAGCCTCGCGGGCTGTAGATTGCCGGCATGGCCAACAATAACGAATTCGAAGTCGACGTACGGGATGTCGAGTATCAGAACCAGTCAGGCAAGCCGTGGCTGGCTCGCATCTATCAACCCAAAGGAACGAGACCCTTTCCGACCATCGTCGACGTGCACGGCGGCGCGTGGCACAACGGCGATCGGACGAATAACGCCGGTATCGACAGAGCGCTGGCGGCCAAGGGCATCGTGGTGGCTGCTGTCGATTTCCGCCAGCCGCCGGAGGCGGGCTATCCCGCTTCTATCTGCGACGTGAACCTCGCTGTTCGCTGGTTCAAAATGCATGCGCCCGAGTTCAACGGAACGATCGCTGTAGGAGCGTTCGGGAATTCCAGCGGCGGCCATCAAGTCGTGCTGAGTGCGCTTCGACCGCGGCATGCTGCTTATTCGGCGCTGCCGCTGCCAAACCATACTGAGATCGATGCCAGCCTTGCGTATGTGATTGCTGGCTGGCCGGTGATAGACCCGCTGTATCGCTTCCGCTACGCCAAGGAAACCAACCGTGAAGAGCTCATCAAGGCCCACCTGGACTACTGGCGGACGGAAGAAGCGATGGCCGAAGGCAGCCCGCAGACGGTCGTCGAGCAGGACGGGCAGGCCGATCTACCGCCCATACTCATGTTGCTGAAGGCGAACGACCGCAACCATCCGCTGGAAATGCAGGAGCGCTTCATCGCGTCCTATCGCAAACGCGGCGGGACGATCGAGGTGCACACGTTCGATGGCCTCCCGGAGCATCGAATGACCCCGTCGCCCAACCAGCCGGAAACGATGCGTGTCATTTTGCCGGTTCCGTGCGGCTCGTTGCCGCCGTGAAAAAAATTCCCGCTGGTTCTAACTCTCCCAAGAATACCCAGTTTGCCGGAATTCCGGAAACCTGGACACGCTTCATCCCTGTCAACAAAAAGTGAATAGCGCCGCCGTAGAAGCTACCTTGACAAATTGACTGCGCGCCACGGTTTGGAATACTCTCGGCCATACTGTTCAACAACATTAGCTACAGCTTCATCCTTATGGCATACGGCAAACTATTCGCTCTATTCCTGTCCTTTCTTGGGGTGGCTTTCTCGGTTTCTTCCTCCTTTTGTGCGCAGCCTTCGCTAGAGTCAATTCTCATAGGCTATCCGAGTCCCGCCTTGACAGAGCTGCCGAATTATCTGGCCGTCCACAGAGGCCTCTACGCAGCAGAGGGCCTGGAAGTTAAATTCGTCCGCGCCCGGTCCAACATTCTGGTGGCCGCCCTGGTTAGCGGGAACCTTCATTACATTACGTCCATCACCACCAGCATCGGCGGAATCATCGGCGGGGCGCCGGCCAAGATCCTGGCGGGAGTTATTAGGAACAATCCTGATTTCCTGATAGCAAAAGCCGAGATCGGTTCGATCCGGGAGCTCAAAGGCAGGAAGCTCGCCGTAAGCGGCTTTGGCGGCGCTTCGCACCAGAGAATGCTGATCATTATCCGCAACGCCGGCCTCGATCCCCAGAAAGATGTGAACATCATCTCGGTGGGAAACGCCGGTCTGAGGCTGGATCAACTACGGTTGGGCGTTATCGATGCCACGGTTCTAACGGCGCCGAATTGTTTTATCGCCAAACGGGCGGGCTTCAAGAGCCTGGGTTCTTCCAAGGACACCTTGCCTCTCCCCGCCGTGGGACTAGTCACCCTGGAGCGAAACATGAAGGAGCGGCCGGAGCAGATAAAGAAAGTGCTCCGAGTAGTTCTAAAAAGCATGAAGTATCTCTGCGCGAGAACCGTGAAGAAGCCGTGCGCGTCGCCATGGGATGGCTAGCGATTGATCGAGACCTCGCGGAGCGCTCCTACGACGTGATGCTGCCGAACTATTCCTACGACGGGATGATTCCCATCGAAGGGCTCAAGGCATCCATCGATTTGATCCAAAGCCGCAGCGCAGGTCCGCCGCGCAAAACTTTTTCGCCGGCGGACATGACCGATTTTTCTTTGCTGGAAGAGGCGCGTCGAGAATTGGCCCGCTAGAGAACGCGAAAGAAAATCAAGTTTACCTGGAAAATCTCCCCTACCCTCTTTTTCAAAGAGGGATAATCTATCGTGAAGTTGCGCACTACACGGTTCACCGTTAGTAAGGTGGTGAATGGATTTCATTTCCCCCAGAACCTCGCCGCGCCTATGTCCTACCGTGCTTGACAGTTTAGTCGACGCGATGATAACGCTTGAACGCGCAGCCCGCCGGTAACGATTATGAGCGATAAGCAAAACGAAGCGACTTCATTGATCGTCGAACAGCTCGTCGAGAGCGGGATCAAGCTCGTGGCGAGCCTCCCCGACGACTGGATCGCTCCGCTGATCCATGCCGTCGACAAGGACGATCGGTTTAAGCACGTGCCGGTCAACCGCGAGGAATCCGCGATCGGTCTCTGTTCCGGCGCCTACTTCGGCGGCATTCCCTCTCTGGCTCTCATGGGAGCCTCCGGATTGATGACCTGCGTCTATGCGATCACCAAAATCAACTACAGCTACCACATTCCGCTTTTTATCTTCGCCACCCTGCGCGGCGTGATCGGCGATCCGCGGCCGCATCACATTGCGAACGGTCTCTACCTCACCAAGCTCTTGGATTCCATCAGTCTGCCGTTTCTGCTCGTGGAGGAGAGAAAGACCATCGCGCGCATCCCGGCCGCCTTCAAGCACTGTCACGCGATGAACCGTCCCGAGGTGGTGATATTTAGCGAAGCCGTTTTACTCGGCGAGGCCTAGGAGATCACGTTGGACCTAAGAGATTGCTTCAAGTATTTCGCCGGCCGCCAAGGAGACGGGGTGGTGATCACCTCCGCGGGCGTAACCTCGGGCACCTGGTGGAGAACCACCCACGATATGGACCAGGTTTTTTACCTGGGCGCCTCTATGAGCATGATTTCGATGTTCGGCGCCGGCATCGCCATGGGCGCGCCGAAGCTGCCAGTGTGGGTGTTTATGGGCGACGGAGCTTTCGTGATGAATCCGGGCATGCTGATGGTCGAACGCGATCTCAATCTGCCCAACTTGAAGCATTTCCTGGTTTCCAACCGCGTCTACAACGCCACCGGCGCCGTTCCCCTCGCCAATGCGAAGCGCAACGACTACGCGGCGATCGCCAGGGCGGTGGGCATCGAACGCGTCTTTGAGATCGATTCTCTCGAGGGGCTGCATAGCCAGTTCGACAAAATCGTATTGGCGCTCGGCCATACCTTCACGGTTCTCGAAGTCGAGCCCCTGCGCGAGAAACCAGGTGGCGTGCCTATTGATGATGTTGAATCGAAATTTCGCTTCGGGCGCTACATCGAGAAAAAGGCAGGGATCAAAATCTTCCGCCATCCGGCACCCGAGCCTATGAACCGCTAGCTTTCGGACTGGGAGACGCTTGAGTAGGCCTCTCTTACTGGCTCCCCGAAAATTTTTTGACACATCGGCCGGTCGTCTATCTCCCGGGCCCCCGTCGATATCTGGGAAGGTTGATATCCAGAGCCCGGAATTCGAGATGGGCTAGCTGCGATGAGATGACCCCTGAGGAGCGAGGTATGAAAGATGTCGAACAAGAGCTCAAGAGAATTAGGGGTCACCCATATGCCCTCCTTCGCTTCAGCCATCATCAGTCGAACGGGCCAAAAGACCCGTTGCTTTATCGCTGGTTATAATTGGGGCAGCCTCGACATTGTGTGGATGGAGCACTTTCAGACATTCGTGCCAATTTTAAGCAATCAATAACCCTTGTTCTTCGGCACTCGTGTTGCTTTGCATGAGGACAAGATTAGAAGAGAGCAGGGCGAGGGACTTATGGAGTACACATTATCGCTGGTAAAGACAATGTATGAGGCCGTTTTAATGGGGTTTTCATCCATTGTGACGGTCGTGGCGGCGAGTGGAATAACTATGACAGTTGAAGATTTAAATATTCTTCATTTTTCTACTATAGCATTGACCCTCGGTCTTCTCACCGCAAGAATTGCGAGCAAGAAAGACGGAAGTTTTTTCAAATGGTTTGTAGCAGGCGCAATCTTTGGAATCATTGCACTGCCGATCGCCATATTCAAAAGAAAACACGATGGTCGTCCGGCACACGAATCTCTTATGACACTAAAGACGTGTCCGAACTGTGCCGAGCAATTGCCGCTCGCAGCACTTGTTTGCGGTACGTGCGATTACAATTTCCTCTCTATGACAGTGGGGTATCGACATAAACTGCTGCCACCTCCCAATGAATCTCCGGCTCAAGAGTCGTCGAGAAGCCGGATGTACCAGCCTTATCCTCAAACGATTCGATCGACTTAAGTTACTCGCTAAGTGCAGGCGCGGCGCAAGTCACGGTATATCAAGGCTGCCAATCGCTACATTGTCCGACCGATATGACGCCGGGCCGTTCAGAAGCATTAGCGATATTGGGAAACTCGCGGCAAAAGTGAGGAATGGATTTGTCCCGCATCTTCGGCGCGAGATTTACCAGAAGGTCAGACATTCGTCGGGTTAAGAGAAGATAAACATCCTCGGAAGTTGTCCCCGAGAACTAAGAACGTCATAGCTAGATTTCCTTTACCCACCCAGTTACGGCGGCGAAATTAACAATTAACAGGCTGACCTTGGACAGTTCGCTATAAAAAGAGCCAAGATTAGTCATCACTGGCTCGGCTCCCAAAACATCGGGATGTAGCAGCTAGAAAAATTTACTCAGTAAAAATTTCCTTGCTCATAAATTGGCGCTCTGCCAACTGTCACGCCGCTCCTCTTAAGGGTTCGTGTTGTCACAATCACACCTTGGCATACAGGCTGCTTCGGTACCCGCTCGCTCAGCAGCAAGGCTGTGACAAAAACAAAAACTGAGAATAAACAATGCGCTTGCAGGCCCTTCGAGAACAAAAGATAGAGGACACATTATGAAGAACATATTTACGTCCTTGAGCAGATTAGCACTGCTTTTAGGTACCTGTGCAGTAACTCTCCCAGCTTCTTCCGCACACTCACAAGGGAAAGGAAACGGCAAAGCAAAGGGCAAGCAAAAAGTTGAGACACAGGGGAAACGTGGACGTGAGGCGGGCGAACTTCCCTATGGCTTGGAACAGTACAGGGAGAAAAAAGGCGAGCTTCCATCAGGATTGCAAAAAAAGAAGGATAAAGACGGTCAACTAACGCGCGGCCTTGAGGAAGGCGGTAAAAATTTAATGTCTCCCAGCAAACGGAAGACTGATTCCAAATAGCCCCGGGCTTGCAGACGTATAGGATTTTGCGTCGAATGAACGACTAGTTTCTGGCATACGCAGGTGTGAACAGCTGGTATAAAAATGCCGGGGAAATGATTGCACAGCAGTTGACCCGCGTTAGATGAAGCGCTCTAGAAGCGAGCCTGGCGCAGGGCCAACTTGGATGGTCAGCATCCCAGATCAATAGATCAGGCCGCAGTGGCAGAGAGAGCACTACTCGTTTGTCTGCACAGCGAAGCCTCTGTCAGTTGGCAGAGGTGTTCAAATTTGTTCGGTTTTGTCATCCTGTCTCCATTCACGCGGCCAAAATATCTTTCGTTTCCAGTAACTTATTAATTGGCTCCGATCTCGGCATGAGAAATGCTGCAACTCCCAGGTATCTCAAAGGAAGAGAAGGCGCTAACAGCCTAGGAGGACATATGAGCACAGGGTATGAATCTCTTAAGGGGATAATGCAAAAGACTTTACAGCATAGCAAATCCAATCCGATGGCCATTGCTCGGGTAAAAGATAGTGCTGCTTCGAGTCTAAACAAAGAAATAGAGGAGCTTGAGAGGATTGTTGTGGATAAACTCGGCAGATTACGGGGGTCGGTTAAAGAGGGTGAAACCGTGGTGGCGAGCGAGAACCAGCATGCTGAGCAGGTCATTGAGAGTCTCAGGACGGAGATCGCCGCGCAGGAAGCCCAACTTAACGCCGCCCGTGAGAAAGAGCTTGCCAGCCAGAGGATGGAACAAACTCTTACTGT
>WNGC01002577.1_pt1 | contig 14089 bp, 9 predicted proteins | sample 5400051 | NCBI WGS metagenome assembly WNGC01 (sample SAMN13153368, study PRJNA577476) | soil metagenome | isolation source: 20 cm soil or saprolite under grassland replicate 2 | place: USA:California | collected 2016-06-15 | reverse complement strand
GATTTCCGTCGCGCCCCGAATCGTGTGTGAGCGTACGCGGGTGACGCCCGGCACGATGCTGACCGCTTCTTCCAGGGGACGCGTGACGCTGAACACGATCTGCCGAGCCCCCAGCGTCGAACCCTGCGCGACGATCGTGATGCGCGAAAACTTGAGCTCGGGATAGATCGCGGACGGCAGCCGCAACGCGGCCCAGACGCCGGCGACGCTCAGGATGCCGACGACGAGGTAGACAAACCGGCGTTGGCGGCTGAGCAGCTCGAATAGCGTCACGGATGCTCGAGCTGGATCTTCGCGCTGTCCGTCACGCCGTAGGCCCCCGTCGTGACGACGCGCTCGCCGGCGCCGAGGCCTTGCAGGATTTCCGCGCGGGTCTCCGAGCGGGCGCCGACGACCACGGGGCGGGCGTGGGCCGTGCCGCCCGAGTCGACGACGAAGACTCGGAATCCTTCGCCTTCGGGCACGAGCGCTTCGACCGGAATCGTAATCGCGTCCGCATGCACACTCGTGACGATGCGTCCGAACACCGATTCGCCGATCCGGAGGACGCGCGTCGTGCCGTGACCGAGCCGCGCACGCACGACGACTGCACGAGATGCCGAGTCCACGGCCGCTGCCACACTAACCACGGTTGCCGCGCCGAGTGGCTCTCCGCCGGGTCGCGTTCCCTCGCCACTCGTCAAGGTCAACGTGTCGCCGGTCTGAATGCGGCCGGCCTCGGCCGGCGAGACGTTGAACAGAATGTCGAGCGCAGCGGGATCCGTGACTTCCACGAGCGTCTGGCTGGGATCGACCGACGCGCCCAGGACCGCGGTCATTCGGGTCACGACACCCGCGACCGGCGCCCGCAACGTGGCGAGCTCGAGCGCGCGCCGTGTCGTTACCTCGGCCGATCGCGCCGCCGCAAGATCAGCGGCGGCCTGGTCGGCATCCTTCTGCGGCAGAATGCCGGCTTGCGCGAGTCGTGCGGCGCGTGCGTAACTGCGTTCGGCATTCGCGAGTGTTGCAGCGGCGCTCTGGGCCGCCGCCTCGAACGGCGCGCGCTCGAACTCGATCAGCGAATCGCCTTGCGAGACCCGCTGCCCGGCCACCACGAAAATACGCGCCACGCGCGTCGGCCCGGGCGGGGCGAGCGCCGCATAGCGGCCCGGCCGCGCGCTCACCGTGCCGATCGCGTTCACGGTTTGCGGGAATGGCTCGCGCGTGGCCACGGCGGTCCCGACGCCTACGACCCCGGCTTCCTCATTCGACTGCTTCGCCTCGCCCCTGCAGGCGGCGGCGAGGATCACGAGCGCCAGCCCACGCAACCGGTGAAGCGTCATCGTTCGCTCGCTTTCGCGGTGAGCCAGCCCAGGGCGCGCAGCGCTGCGTCGGCGGCGGCGAGATCGTCGATGTAGCGCGCCAGGATCTCCCGGGCGTTGCGCTGCGCCTCGAGCACGTTCGCCAGCGCCACCGCGCCCTCGCCATAAGCCCGCAGCGACATGCCTGCAATGCGATTGGCACTCGCCACCAGATCCGCCGACCGCCGCGCCCGATCCCGTGCTGCCATCAGCTCGCGGCGCGCCCGCGCGACCGCGGCGTCCGTCTCGCGGCGTGTCAGGTCGAGTTCTGCCTGCGCACGGTCCCGCTCGGCCATCGCCCGCGTCACCTCGCCACCGCTGCGATTGAACAGCGGAAACGGCAGCGAGAATCCGATGACCGGCAAGAGTTCATTTGGCCGGGTGCTGCCCGGATCTCCCCTGTCCAAGCCGAACTCGACGCTGGGCGCGAATCGGCTGGCACGCGTGAACGAGAGCGCCCGCTCGGCCGAGCGGAGACGCGCGGCGGCCGCCGCGACGGGGAGATACTCGCCGGGTCCGGCCCCCCCGTTCACGGAGGCGCTGTCTTCCGGAGCGACAAGGGAATCGACGAGCCTGATTGCGGGACTATCGCCGGCGAGTCCCATCTGCAGCTGCAGGTCGAGCAAGGTGCCGAGCGCGCTGAGTGAGTCGTCGATGGCGGCATTGTTCAGCTGGCCCGCATTCACGGCCGCCAGGCGCACGTCGAGCTCGCTCACATCGCCGACGTCACGCCGCAGCCGCGCAATCTTCAGGAGACTATCGGCATCATCGGCGGTGCGGCGCGAGAGTCGTGTGTGCATCGCGGTTGCCAGGGCACGCGTGTAGGTGGTATCGACGTCGAACAGAATGCCCGCACGATCAAAGGTGAATTGGTACCGGGCCGCGTCCCGAGCGGCCTCTGCCGCACCGATGCGCGGGCCCCGCAGCCACGGAACATCGAGTGGCAGATCGCTCACCAGATGATAATTGGGCGTGTCCTTGGTGTAGCTGCCCGATACGGTGGGATTCGGGAACGCACGCGCGGTGCGTGCCGCGCCGAGTGCCGCGATGGTATCCGCGCGCCCCAGCGCCACGCGCGCCCCGCGCGTAAGCGCGGCAGTGGCGGCATCGGCGCGCGTCACCGGTTGTTGAGCGAGCAGGGCCAGCAGCAGCAGCATGGCGGGAAACTAGCCGGCCCACCTTACAGGATGCTTACAGCCCCCGCTGGAAAATCGACCTGTACGCGTGTGCCGCCGGCGTCGGAGGAGACCGCGATCCGCGCGTTATGCAGGTCCGCGATCCACCGCGCGATCGGAAGGCCAAGCCCGGAGCCCTCCGCCCGGCTCCGGGCGTTGTCGCCGCGATAGAAGCGTTCGAAGATGCGCGGCAATTCGACGGCCGGAATGCCGACGCCGCTGTCGGTCACGATCACGGAGCGCTTGCCGTCGCGGCCTGTAACGTCGAGTCGGACGCTGCCACCCTGAGGCGTGTATTTGATCGCGTTGTCGAGCACGATGAGCAATAGCCGTTCGACGAGCTCCGCGTCGCCGAGGATTTGCGCCTCTTCGAACGACCCGACGACCAACGCCACGCCTTTGCGGTCGGCCAGGGCGCGGACGGCGGCGAGCGCCTGCGAAGCGATGTCGTCGAGGTACAGGGAGCCGCGCACGACGCGGCGCTCTCCGGCATCGGCACGCGCCAAGAGCAGTAGGTCGCCGACGATGCCACCCAGCCGATCAGCTTCCCGTTCGATGGCCTGGAAGGCGGCGGCGTCGCCGGCGGGGTCGCGTGGCTGTGCGAGCGCCAGCTCCGTGCGCGTGCGCAGCAGGGTGACGGGCGTGCGCAGTTCATGCGCGGCATCGGCCATGAAGCGCCGCATCTGCTCGATGGAGCGCTCGACTGGCACCGTCGATTGGCGCGCCAGCACGAAGCCCCCCATCGCGACCAACACCAGGGCCGCCAAAGCGGCGGCGCCGAAGATGCCGATCAGGGACGCATACTGTTCGCGGATATTCGGCCGCTCAGCGACGGCGAGCGCGACGTACGTGGAGCCGGATCCTCCGGTGAAGCGCTCGCCGTGCAGTCGCAGCTGATGACCGCCATTCGTCACGTGCTGCAGGTTCGCGCGTCCGGTGGCCGCGGTGATGCGGGCGGCGTCAACAATCCACGCGTCGGCCTGTGCCGGCGTGATGAACCGCCCGTTGGCGTCGAAGAGATAGAGCTCCCGGTCCGGAATGTGCAGCTCCTCCACCGCGTCGGTGTCGCCACCAGCTGCGCGCTCAGCCTCCAGATCATGAGTCGCGCGCTCAATGGCGGCCGTGGCAGCAACCAGTGATGCGTCCAGGCGGCGCGACACTTGAGTGCCGATGGCGAGCACGAGCCCGGTGCCCAGCAACAAGAGAATGACGGCGAACGTCGCGGCGTACCACAGCGTCAGGCGCACGCGAAGGCGACTGAGCGTCATTCGGACAGACCTAAGCGGTAGCCAGCGCCGCGGACGGTGTGGATGAGCTTCGGCTGGAACCCGTCATCGATTTTGCTGCGCAACCGCCGAACCAAGACCTCGAGCACGTTCGCGAACGGGTCGTGATTGTCGTCCCAGATATGCGCCGTGATCGCGCCGCGATCGACGACCTGACCAGGATGCCGCAGTAAGAGCTCCAGCAGCGCAAATTCCTTTACGGTCAGTGCAATGGGGCGGCCCGCGCGTCGCACGCTGCGCGATCCCACATCCATCTCGAGATCGCCTACACGCAAGGTGGCGGGGGTGAGCGCGAGCGCGCGCCGGCGCGCGAGCGCCTGCAGGCGCGCGATCAACTCGCGAAACGCGAAGGGCTTGGTGAGATAGTCGTCGGCGCCGGCCGTCAGGCCGCGGACCCGATCATCCACGGCGTCCAACGCCGTGAGCATTAGGACGGGCGTATGAATGGCGTTGCGACGCAGCTGCGCGCACAGGTCGAACCCGGTGCCCCCCGCGCCCGGCAGGCGGACGTCGAGGATGATGACGTCGTAGTCGCCGGCCTGCGCCTGCGCGTGCCCGTCGGCGAAAGTGGCTGCGATCGTGGGGTCGATCCGGTGCTCGCGGAGGCCGTCCTGCAGCAATCCGGCCAGCTCGGCGTCGTCTTCGACAATCAGCACCCTCACCTAGCCAAGATGCGTGAGCGCGTGACGCCCGCGCCAGAGGGCGGGTTCCTACGTTAGAATTCGGAACTCCTGGAGGACTCTATGATCGGCTTGCTCGCGCTCGCACTCGCCGTCCAAACCACGCAGACCCCCGTCTCTGGCCCTGCCCCATATCACGTCATCCGCCGGATTCCATTGGCGGGCGAGGGTGGCTGGGATTATCTGACCGTGGACACCGTCGCTCATCGACTGTACGTGTCCCGCGGCACGCACGTCGCCGTGATCGATCTCGATCGCGACTCGGTGATCGGCGATATCCCCAACACCAACGGCGTGCACGGCATTGCGTTCGTCCGCGAGTTGAATCGGGGCTTCACGAGCAACGGCCGCGACACCACCGTGACGATCTTCGATCTCAAGACGCTCGCGCCGCTCTCGGTGGTGAGGGTCACCGGCCGCAATCCGGATGCGATCACCTATGATCCCTTCTCGCGTCGCGTGTTCACATTCAATGGCGGCGGGACTAATGCGACCGCGATCGATCCGCAGTCCGGAACCGTCGTGGGCACGCTGGACCTCGGGGGCAAGCCGGAGAACGCGGTGTCGGATGGGCGCGGACACATGTACGTCAATATCGAGGACAAGAGCGAGCTCGTGGCGTTCGATCCGAAGACGCTGGCGGTGGAAGGCCGTTGGCCGCTCGCGCCGTGCGAGGAGCCGTCGGGGCTGGCGATCGACCGCCGGACGCGCCGCCTGTTTTCGGTGTGCTCCAACGGGTTGATGGCGGTCGTGGATCCGGATCGCGGCAAGGTGCTGATCACGTTGCCGATCGGGAGTGGCGTCGATGGTGCCGCGTTCGACCCAAGCCGCGGCTTTGCCGTGAGCTCCAATGGTGAAGGGACGATGACCTTCGTGCACGAGGATTCGCCGGACAGCTTCCGGGTCGTCGCGACGGTGCCGACGCAGCGCGGGGGACGGACCATCGCTCTGGATGAGCGCACGCATCGCGTCTACACTGTCGCGGCGCAGTTCGGTGAGCCACCGGCACCGACGCCCGACCGCCCACGTCCCCGACCCCCGGTCATTCCAGGATCGGTGGTCGTAGTGGTGTTGGATCGCTAGACCGGCGCCTTACCGCCCGACGATCGTCCGGTAGCTCTCGCGGTTCCATTTCGGGCGCTCGGCGGCGTTCGCGACCTCGACGCCGAGGTAGAAGATGAGCCGCGCGACGCGCGACTCCTTTTCCGCGTCGATCTTGTCGGGGGAGTCGCCCACCTGGTGGTAATCGGGATGGGTGCCGCTGAAGAAGAACAGGATGGGCACGCCCTTCCTGGCGAAGTTGTAGTGGTCGGAGCGGAAGTAGAAGTTTTCCGCAGGCCAGATGTCGTCGATCGGCCGCATGTTGAGCTCAGCGTGCCCCGCGCCGACGCGGTTCAGCGTCGCGCCGAGATCCGAATGCTCTTTGCCGATCGCCACGATCGTGTCTTTCCAGTTGCGGCCGATCATGTCGATGTTGAGATCGGCCACGATGTTGCTGATCGGCACGGGCGGATGGTCGGAGAAATACGCGCTGCCCCACAAGCCCTTCTCCTCGCCGCTCACGTTCAGGAAGATGATCGAGCGCTTCGGCCGCGGCGTCATTCCCGCCAGGGCTTCGGCGATTTCCACCACCGCGACGGTTCCAGAGCCGTCATCATCGGCGCCGTTGCAAATCGAGTCCGCGCCTTGAGCCCGGCAGCCGCCGCTGCCGCGCGGCCCCGCGACGCCTATGTGGTCCATGTGCGCGCTGAACACGACGAACTCGTTCTTGAGGACCGGGTCGCTGCCCGGCAGGATGCCCACCACGTTCGGCGCGAACCTGCGCTCCACGATCCGTATCCGGGCATGCACGTGTAGTTGGGCGCCCCCCAATGACTGGACCGCGAGGCTGGTGGCTGATTGCGCGGCACCCAGATCGCCGCCCAGACGGCTGACGACGGGCTGCAGTGCGATCGCCCGAATAACGAGAAAGATCGGAGGACCGATGGGCTGGAGCGGATTACGTGGCTGAGGTCGATTGCCGCGGTCGACGTTCCGTCTCCAAATCGAGTCGGGCGCGGTTCCGACGAACACAATTCCCTGCGGTTTCCACGCCACGACGCGTTGGAGCTCCGCACGATTGCGCGGTCGCGTCGCGAAGATGAGCATCTTGCCCGCCAGCGCAGCGGTATCGACCGGGATCGCACCGGTCAGCGGTCCCGAGAGGAGGACCAGCTCGCCGGCGTAATCCCCGCTGTCGAAAGAATTATCGGCGAGCACGAAGTCGGTGCCGTATGCGAACGTCGCGTCGTTCCCTGCGGCGTGCAGAAACGCGGCGGAACTGTCGCCCAGAATTTCCACGCGGTCGATGGTGTAGTGCTGGATGAAGGTGCCGCTATCGCCCCCCGCGGTCAGTCCGAGACGGCGGTACTCGCGACCGATGTACGCAGCGACCTTGTCGAGCTCGGGACTCGGTGTGTCCCGGCCGCGCATGGAATCATCCGCGATAATGCCGATGCGCCGGCGGATGTCCTCGGGCGAGATCGTCTGCGCCGCCCGCTGAACGGCGGCAGGCGTTTGGGCGAGCAACGCGGTTGACAAGAGCAGCAGCGCGACCACGAGATCCTCGCGAAAGGAAGGGGAAGGAAAACTAACGCGCCCGACCGTGTGTCACTACGATCGGGCGCGTCAGGTTTCAGTCTGAACGTTCAGGGCTTGCGCCGCCGGACCTCAGGCTCGTTGCGCGGCTTGGAGGATTCGCGCGGGGGATCGCGCCGCGGCTCCGCGCGTGGTTGCGGCTGGCTGCGCGGTTCGTTGCGGGGCTCGACGCGCGGCTGACTCCGCGGTTCGCTGCGGGGCTCGATGCGGCGCGGCTCGTTCCGTGGCTCGTTCCGCGGCTCATTGCGCGGCTCAATCCGGCGCGGCTCGTCGCGTTGCGGTTCGACAGTGCGCGGCTCGACTCGCCGTTGCTCCGGATCGCGCAGTCCCGGATTCCCATGCGATTGATCCGCCCGTGGCAGCACCATCGGCCGATCCACAGACCGGTTGTCGTCAGGGCGATCACGGCGACCCGGATTGTCTGGGTGCTCAGGATGCTCCGGGTGATCCGGACGTTCGCGCCGTCCGTTCCCGCGATCGTCGTTGCCGTTGTTGCCGCGATCGTTGCCGTTGTTTCCGTTATTCCCGTTGTTTCTGTCATCGCCGGGACGATTGCGTCGCTCACGCACGTTGGGAGGCGGAATGATGCCGAGGCCACCCAGATCCCGGCCCGTCACGCCGCGACGCCCGTTGTCGTTGACTGGGCGCTCGCGCTCGCGCGAGATGAAGCCTTCGCGGCTTGGCCGGTCCGATCCCCAGTCCTTGAAGATGAATCGGGGCTGCGGGCGATAGGGCCGCACAAACACGACGCGGCCCCCGCCGTAATAGCGATACGGATAGTACCAGGGATCGTCATACACGAACATGCGGAAGCGAACGCACGACGTGTAGTATGGGTCCCAGTAGGAATAGCTGACGTACGTGTGGCAATCGTAGCACAGGAAGCGAGGATAGTCGTAATGCTGGCCGACGTTGTAGGAGACCACGTCGTAATCCCAGTCGGCGTACCCCTCCGGAACGATGCGCTGCGCGAGATCAGTCATCGCCACGTACGGGTCGCCGCGCACCCGGCCATCCGCGATGACGCGATAGTCCCAGTGATCGCCGCTCTCGATTTGGTCGTAGACGAACGCATCAGCCGACGCGACCGCGAACAGGTAGCCGACGCCGGGATAATCGTCGATTGTAAAGGCGTCGCTCCCGAGCTGGCGGCCATCGATCTCGAGGTCCCGGCCCGCGCGCGCGAAGTTGTCTTCCCACGGATCGCGCGGGAACAGCACGCGCACCCGACCGTCCGTGTCGACACGGAAGATCGTGACGTAGGCGTCTTGATCGAGGCGGAAAAAGAGCCGCACCCGCTCACCGCGGGTATAAACGGCCCCCTCGCCACGATTGGTCCATACCTCGATGCGAGGACGGTAGAAAGTCGGAGCCCCGCTGACGGCCGGCGTGGACACGAAGGCCAAGCTGAGCAACGCTAAGTTTGTGAACATGGAGCCTCCCACCGCGCCTAGGGCAGAGACTGTGCCACAAGCCGACTACGCCTAAATTATATTGTTATAATGACTTGGCCACGTCGCACCGCGTGCCGCCTGTCCCATGGCAAGGACATTTCTTGGCTCAGCGCCTAGATCTTCTCGATCCTGCCGAAGTCGCTCGCCTGGGTGGTATCGAGATCGTCGCCGAAGGAGTGGTTGAAGGGTTCCTCGCCGGCGTGCACCGGTCGCCGTTTCGCGGATTCTCGGTCGAGTTCACCGAGCATCGGGCCTACCAGGCCGGCGATGAGCTGCGGTACCTCGACTGGCGAATTCTGGGTCGCTCGGACCGGTTGTTCGTGAAACAGTTCGAAGAAGAGACCAATCTACGCGCGATGATCCTCCTCGATGCCAGCCGTTCGATGGCATGGCAGGGCACGCCGGAACGTCTCACCAAGCGCGCATACGCCGACCGGCTGGCGGCCGCCCTGGCACTGATCCTCCTCCGACAACGTGACGCGACCGGCCTGGTCACTTTTGACGAGCAGGTGCGGCAGGTGATTCCCGCCCGCGTCAAAGCGGGTCAGTGGACGCGGATCGTGCGCGGTCTGCTCGATACGCCGGACGGGCGGGGCACCGCGGCGCACGCGGCGCTGCAGCGACTAACCGCGCTGCTCGCCCGCCGGGGCATGGTCGTGCTGGTCTCCGATTTGCTGTTCGATCGCGAGCTCGCCCTCGCAGCCCTGCGGTACCTGCGCCACCGCGGGCATCAGGTGATTGTGTTTCATTTGATGGATCCCGCCGAAGTGAAGCTCACCGGTCCGCCCGAGGTACGCTTCCGCGATCCGGAGTCGTCCGTGAGCGTCGTCGTGCGGCCACGCGAGCTGGCGCGCGCGTATGCCAATACCGTGCAGCGAGAAATCGCGGCGTGGCGCAAAGCCTGCCGCCGCCATGGCATTAGTTACCATCACGTACAGACCGACATGCCGTTTGGTCTCGCGCTGCGTTTGTTGACGTGAGCTTCCTTCATCCGTTGGCCTTGCTGGGGCTCGCTGCCGCGGCGATCCCGGCACTCCTGCACCTTCTCCAGCGCCGTATTCCGCCTGAGCTCGACTTCCCACCCGTCCGCTATCTCAGCGCAGCCGAGCGAGAGAGCGCGCGACGGCTGAAGCTGCGGCACTTGCTTCTCATGATACTCCGGACCGCGCTGATCGCGGTGATCGTGTTGGCGGCGGCGCGACCGCTGATCCCGTTGCGGGGAGGAGGTGCTCACCAGCCGACGGCAGTGGTCATCATTCTCGACAACTCTCCGTCGTCGGGAGCGGTGGTGAGCGCCGGCCCGGTGCTGGATCGGCTGCGCGTCGCGGCGCGTTCCTCACTCGCGCGGACCACCTCCGCTGATCGGGTCTGGCTGATGTTGTGCGACGGTGTACTGCGCGGTGGCACGCGCGAAGCGCTGCTCGCGATCATCGATAGCACCCATGCGGGCTGGCAGCGCCTGGACCTCGTCGATGCGGTCGGACGTGCCGCACGGATCGTGGACGCGCAGCCGTTGCCGGGACGCGAGGTGCACGTGCTGAGCGACTTGCAGCGCACCGCCCTGGCTTCGGGTCGCGCCGATGTTCCGCGTGGGGTGCGCATCCTCGCGCTCGAGCCGGGAAGCGCGGTAACCAACCGCGGCATCGCGTCGGTCACAGTCTCGGAAGGGGCGGCGGTCATCGAGCTCAGCGGCTCGACCCCTGCTGGCCGTGATATTCCACAACCCGTGCCTGTCACCATTCGCATTGGCGGCGCACGGCGTGACCGGGGAGGGGGGGGAGGGGGGGGCGGAGAAATCGCTGCGCGGGGTCTCGCGACGCCCGGAGGCAGCGGTGGCACGATGCGGTCGGCGGTGACCGTGTCGTTGCCGGTACAATCCCTGGCGCCGGGGTGGTGGCTGGGTGAAGCGGCCCTGGAACCTGACGAGCTGCGGGTCGACGATCGTCGTCCCTTTGCCTGGCGCGTCGCGCCGGCCGCGCGCGTGACGGCGACGCCGGGGTCTGGCTCATTCGTTGCTGCGGCGCTGGCGGTCTTGCAGGAAGGCAAGCGCGTCAGCGAGGGTCGTGACGTCGTGATCAGCGGCGGCGAGGCGGCGCCACCGAATGCGCCACATGCCATCGTGCAGCCGCCCGCCGACCCGGCGCTGGTCGGCCAGGCAAATCGGGGACTCGCGGCGCGCGGCGTCCCGTGGCACTGGGGCGACGTGGGCACGCCCGGCAACCTCGTGGCGCCACAACTACCCGCGCTCGATGGCACGCCAGTCGCGCGTCGCTACCGGCTCGATGGTGCGTCCGACGAGGTGCTGGCCACCGTGAACGGAGAGCCATGGTTAGTGCGCTCCGGGAACGTTCTGCTGCTCGGGAGCCGCCTCGACACCGCATGGACGGCGTTGCCGACGGCGCCCGGATTCGTCCCGTTCATTATCGGTGAGGCGGATGTCAATTCCGCAGAGGGTGCGCCGCGCGTGGAGTTCCGGACGCGCGGCACCGACACGGTGGGCGCGACGGTCTTCGGTCCCGACCCGCGCGAATCCGATCTCACACCCGCAACGCCGGCGCTTGTGACCACGGCATTCGGCGGACGAGATCGCGTCGAAGTGCTGAGCGCGAGCGCTTTGTCGGCCGAGCGGTTCTCAGGGACGCGTCGCGCGGATGCGAGCGCCATCCTGCTCATACTCGCCTTGCTGCTCGCCGCGATCGAGCTGGCTGTCGCAACGCGCACGCGCTGATGGCCCTCGACTTCCTGCTCGAGCGGTTCGAGGAGCTGCCCGCGACACGCTCACTCATCGAGCGGCTGCCAACGGCCGGCACCCATGTCAGTGTGGGGGGCCTGCCCGGCTCGAGCCCCGCCGTGCTGGTGTCCACGCTCGCGCGCCGCCTGCCACAACGCTTGTTCGCCATCGTCGCGCCCACGCCGGCGGACAGTGAACGCTGGCTTGCGGATCTGCAAACCCTGCTCGGCTCCGAAACCACGGCGCTGTACCCCCAGCGCGAATCGCTCGGTGTCGAAGAGCCGCATTACGAGCTTGCCGGCGAGCGCATAGAAACCATCGATGCGCTATTGCGCGGCGCCGTCCGCGTGCTCATCACGACCGCGCGCGCCACGGCCGAGCGGACTGCCGTGCCAGCGGCGCTCGACCAGCGGCGCCTCGTGATCGAGGTCAGTAAAGAGGAGAGGCGTCTGACGGACACCGCGCAGCGCCTCGAGACCATGGGGTACGAACGGGTGCCCACCGTCACGGTGGTCGCGCAGTACAGCGTCCGAGGCGGGATTCTCGACGTGTATGGATTCGGTATGGCGACCCCTGTGCGCATCGAATGGTGGGGCGACGACGTCGTATCGGTGCGCAGCTTCGATCTCGACACGCAGCGCTCGGGTGAGGCGCTGAATCGCGTCACGGTGCTGCCGGTACGGACGGAAGTGGATGTCCGTGGGCCGGTAGGGGCGCAGCATGCTGCGCCCCTACACGCCAACCTCCTCGACCTTTTGCCCACGGATACGATTGTCGTCGCCGACCAGGAATCCGCCGTCGAGCGAGAAGTCGAACGCGCCTGGGCGGACGCGGCGCACCATCTCGAAGTCGCGCGCCGCATGGGGGAGGAATCGCCTCCGCGTGAGGAACTGCTCGTGGATCCGGTCGCGTGGCGCACGAGACTCGATCGACTCGCGCGCATCTCCGTAAGCGAGGCGGAGACGGAGCAGCGGTTCCCGCTCGCTCCGCCAGAGCATGTCGACCGGGACATGAAGCGCCTCCGCCACATCGTCGCCCAGCCGCCGCCGACGGTGATACTGTGCGACAATGAGGGACAGCTCGAACGCCTCGAGGAGCTGCTCGGCTCAGACCGCGCGACGCTCGTGGTCGGTGCGCTCGATGGCGGATTCATCATTCCCACGCTGCGAGTGCTCACCGATCACGAGATCTTTCGCCGCGCGCGACGGCTGCGCCGCCCGCGCCGCTACCGCAGCGCGGTCTCGACCGCCGCCTCCCGACCGCTGACGCCGGGCGGATATGTCGTGCACCTGGAGCATGGCATCGGTATCTATCGCGGCCTGCAGACCATCTCCGTCGGCTCGGATGGTGCCACGCTCGAGGTTGCCGTGGTGGAATACGAGGGGGGCGATCGCCTGAACGTTCCCCTGTATCGGATCGACCAGCTCGAACCTTATCGCACGGTCGGCGACGGCGACGCGCCCCCGCCGCGCCTGCATCGCCTCGGCGCCACGACGTGGCAACGGCAGCGTGACAAGACGCGGGCCGCCATTCGCGCCATGGCGGCGGAATTGCTGGATTTGTACGCGCGCCGGCAGCTCGCGCACGGCTATGCCTTCCCACCCGATACGCCATGGCAGCGCGAGCTCGAGTCCTCTTTCCTTTATGAAGACACGCCGGACCAACGCCGGGCCTCAGACGAGGTCAAGCGCGATATGGAGCGCGCCCGCCCGATGGACCGGTTGCTCGTGGGCGATGTCGGATACGGGAAGACGGAAGTAGCGGTGCGGGCCGCCTTCAAGGCGGTGCAGGCGGGCAAGCAGGTCGCCGTGCTGGTGCCAACCACGATTCTCGCCGAGCAACACGGCCGCACATTCCGCGAACGGCTGGCCGACTACCCGGTGCGCATCGAAGTCCTCTCGCGGTTTCGCAGTACCAAGGAGGCGACGCCAATCGTTCAGCGCCTGGCCGGCGGGGAGTTGGACATCGTGATCGGGACGCACCGGCTGCTGTCCCCTGATGTGACGTTCAAAGATCTGGGGCTGCTCATCGTGGATGAAGAACATCGCTTCGGCGTCCGGCACAAAGAGCGTCTGAAGGCATTGAAGCTGAGCGTCGATGTTCTGACGCTGACCGCCACGCCCATCCCACGCACGCTGCATCTCTCGCTCGCGGGGCTGCGCGACCTCACACTGCTCGAGACAGCGCCGAAAGACCGGTCGCCGGTGCTCACGTTCGTCGAGCCGTGGGACGACGCCTTGCTCGAGGAAGCGATGGCGCGCGAGCTCGACCGGGGCGGCCAGGTGTATTTCGTGCACAACCGGATCGAGACGATCGAGACGGTCGCCGCACGGGTCCAGACACTCGCGCCGCGCGCGCGCCTCGCGGTGGCGCACGGGCAGATGCGCGAAGCCGATCTCGAAGCGGTCATGGGGCGATTCGTGCGCGGCGAAGTCGACAGTCTCGTGTCCACCATGATCGTCGAGTCGGGACTCGACGTGCCGAACGCCAACACGATGATCGTCGATCGCGCTGACCGGCTGGGGCTCGCCCAGCTCTACCAGCTCCGAGGACGGGTAGGGCGCAGTCACCGGCGGGCGTTTTGTTACCTGCTCGTGCCGGACCTGGTCGATGCCCAGGCGGATGAACGGCTGCAGGTGCTCGAGCATCATACTGATTTGGGATCGGGCTATCGGATCGCGTTGCGGGATCTGGAGCTGCGCGGGGCCGGGAACCTGCTTGGCGGCGAGCAGTCGGGCCACGTCCAGGCGGTCGGCTTCGACATGTATTTGCGGTGGCTGGAAGAA
>WNGC01001514.1_pt1 | contig 14100 bp, 7 predicted proteins | sample 5400051 | NCBI WGS metagenome assembly WNGC01 (sample SAMN13153368, study PRJNA577476) | soil metagenome | isolation source: 20 cm soil or saprolite under grassland replicate 2 | place: USA:California | collected 2016-06-15 | reverse complement strand
TCGCCCTCGAGCTGTTCGGCCGGGTGGTGCGGGGCGAGGAGCGGCCCACGGCGCAGTTCCGCATCCATACGAGCCGGGGCGATTACCGCCTCACCGAGTTCTCGGCCACGGCCCAGCTGCGCGACGACCGGCTCATCGGTATCCTGGGCATCGGGCGCGACGTCACCGAGCGCGTCCTGCTGGAGCAGCAACTGCGCCAGGCGCAGAAGATGGAAGCGGTGGGGCGACTGGCCGGCGGGATCGCCCACGACTTCAACAACATCCTCACGGCCATCACGGGGTACGCGGACCTGCTGCTCGAGGACCTGGCGCCCCAGGACCCGCGGCGCCAGGACGCGGAGGAGATCCACAAGGCGGCGGACCGCGCCGCCGGGCTCACCCGTCAGCTGCTCGCCTTCAGCCGCCAACAGGTGCTGCAACCGCGCGTGGTGGACCTGAACGCGCTCGTGACCGAGCTCGAAAAGATGCTGCGCCGCCTGCTCGGGGAGGACGTGAAGCTGGCGACGGTGCTGGCCCCGACGCTGGGCCGCGTCCGCGCCGACGCCGGTCAGCTCGAGCAAGTGATCATGAACCTCGCGGTCAACGCGCGCGACGCCATGCCCACGGGCGGCAAGCTCACGATCGAGACGGGCGACGTCGAGTTCGACGGCGGCTACGCGGCGGAGCACTACCCCGCCCCGCCGGGGAAATACGCCATGCTCGCCGTCAGCGACACCGGCACCGGCATGGATCCCGAGACGCAGGCGCACCTGTTCGAGCCGTTCTTCACCACCAAGGAGAAAGGCAAGGGTACGGGCCTCGGCCTGGCGACGGTGTACGGCATCGTGAAGCAGAGTGGCGGATTCATCTGGGTGTACAGCGAGCTGGGCGTGGGGACGACGTTCAAGATCTACCTCCCCCGCGTCGACGCGGCGGCCGAGCCGATGAGCGGACACCCCGCGCCCACTCCCGTCGCTCGCGGCAGCGAGACCGTGCTCGTCGCGGAGGACGAAGCGCCGGTGCGCGCGGTGGCGCGCCACGCCCTCGAGCGCTACGGCTACCGCGTGCTCGAAGCCGCGAGCGCGGAAGCGGCCCTGGACGTGGCGCAGCGCTACTCGGGCCCGATCCACGTGCTGCTCACCGACGTCATCATGCCGGGAATGTCGGGGCGCGATCTCGCGGCCCGCCTGGCCACGCTGCGGCCCGAAACGCGCGTCATCTACATGTCGGGCTACACCGACGACGCCATCACCCGCCACGGCGTGCTCGAGCCCGGGTTCGTCTTCGTGCAGAAGCCCTTCACCCCGGACGCCCTGGCGCGCACCGTGCGCGACGTGCTGGACGGCACCACCGAGCGGCGGAAGCGCGCGTGATGGGGACGGGCCTGTCGCTCGAGCGCAGGATCCAAATCGGGTTTGGCATCGCCGTCGCGATCATCGTGGCCGTCGGCGCCGCCTCGCTGCGCAGCACCGACGCGACCGTGAGCGGTGCGCACTGGGTAGCCCACACCCTGCAGGTGCGCGCGGAGCTCGAGGCCGGCTTCGCCGATCTCATGGAGGCCGAAACCGGGGTGCGCGGCTACGTCATCACGGGCGACACGAGCTACCTGGCGCCCTACCGGTTCGCGCGGGCGACCCTGAGCAGCCGCCTGCGGGGGCTGCGGGCCCTGACGGCGGACAATCCCGCGCAGCAGCGCCGGCTCGATTCGCTGGACGCGCTCGTCGCGACCCGGCTCGAGCGGTTCCAATGGACCGTCGAGACGCGCCGCACCGGGGGCCCCGCCGCCGCCGGCCGGGCCGTGATCGGCGGCCGGGGAAAGGAGCTGATGCAGCAGGTACGTGGATTGGTGCGCCAAATGGAGGACGACGAGGAACGGCTGCTCGCGGAGCGCTCGGCCGCGCTCCAGGCGAAGGCTCGCCTGGCCCGGTTCACGGCTTGGGGGGGAGCCCTGGTCGCGGTCACCCTGGCGGTCATTGCCGGCGCGCTGATCACGCGCGAGCTGGCGGGGCGTCGGCGCGTCGAGCAGACGCTCGGAGAAACGCAGCGCCGCTTCCAGCAGGTGCTCTCGTCGAGCACCGCGGTGATCTATGCGAACGCCGTCTCCGGCACGACGTTCTCGCCCACCTGGGTGAGCGAGAACGTCACGCGCATCACCGGGTACGGACCGGACGAACCGCTCCAGCCGACCTGGTGGCTCGATAACCTCCATCCGGACGATCGCGCGCGGGTGCTCGCCGAAATGCCCGCCCTGTTCGCCCACGACCAGGTGGCCACGGAGTACCGGTTCCGTGGCAAGGACGGCGCGTACCACTGGGTGCACGACGAGGCGCGACTGCTGCGCGATGCCGCCGGCAAGCCGACCGAGGTCGTGGGGGCGTGGGTCGACATCACCGATCGCAGGCGGGCGGAGGTGTCGTTGCGCGCCAGCGAAGAGCGGCTCCGTCTGCTCGTGGGCAGTGTGCGCGACTATGCGATCTACATGCTCGATCCTGAAGGCCACGTGCGCAGCTGGAACGTCGGAGCGCAGCATATCAAGGGCTACGCCGAGTCAGAGATCCTCGGTCAGCACTTCTCGCGCTTCTACACGCCGCAGGACGTCGCCGCTGGACGGCCCGACGCGGCCTTGCAGGCCGCCGCCGCGCGCGGTCAGTTCGCAGAGGAGGCCTGGCGCGTCCGCAAGGACGGCTCCCGCTTCTGGGCCGACGTCTTGATCAACGCCGTGCGCGACGACCGTGGCGCGCTAGTGGGGTTCGCCAAGGTGACCCGCGATCTCACCGAGCGCAAGCGAGCCGAGCAGGCGCTGCGCGCCAGCGAGGAGCGGTTCCGCATTCTGGCAGTGACCGCGAACGACGCCATCCTCTCGGCCGACAGCCACGGGAACATCACGTACTTCAACCCGGGCGCCGAGCGGATCTTCGGGTACACGGCCGAGGAGGTGAGCGGCCGGCCGCTCACTACGCTCATGCCCGAGCGATTCGAGGAGGCGCATCGCGCGGGACTGGCGCGCTACCTGGCCACGCGTGAGGCACGCGTCATCGGCCGGACCGTCGAGCTCGCCGGCCGGAGAAAGGACGGGACGGAGTTTCCGCTCGAGCTGTCGCTTGCGGCCTGGAACCAGGGCGCCGAGGTCGCCTTCACGGCCATCATCCGCGACATCACGAGCCGCAAAGAGGGAGAAGAGCGGCTGCGGAGCTACGCCACGCAGCTCGAGGCGGCCAACAAGGAGCTCGAGGCGTTTTCCTATTCGGTGTCGCACGACCTGCGGGCGCCGCTCCGCAGTCTCGACGGGTTCAGCCAGGCGCTGTTGGAAGACTATCACGATCGGCTCGACGACACGGGCCGCGACTTCCTGCAGCGGGTCCGCGCGGCGAGCCAGCGGATGGGCACGCTCATCGACGACCTGCTGAGCCTGTCGCGGGTGACGCGCGGCGAGCTACAAGTGGAAGCGGTGGACCTGAGCGCGCTCGCCACGGCGCTGGCGGCGGAGCTGCAGCGGAGCGACCCGCAGCGCGACGTCCGGGTCGCCATCGCGCCGGACCTGGTGGCCCGGGGGGACCCGGGGCTCATGCGCATCGTGCTGCAGAACCTGCTCGGCAACGCGTGGAAGTTCACGGGCAAGCGCTCGCCCGCGCACGTGGAGGTCGGCTCGAAGGCGCACGACGGGCGGCGGGCCTTTTTCGTGCAGGACGACGGCGCCGGCTTCGACATGGCGTACGCCGCCAAGCTGTTCGGCGCGTTTCAGCGGCTGCACGCGAGCGACGAGTTCCCCGGCTCGGGGATCGGGCTCGCCACGGTGCAGCGGATCATCCACCGCCACGGCGGCCAGGTCTGGGCCGAGGGGATCCCCGGGCGGGGCGCGACCTTTTACTTCACGCTTTGAGCTGGAGCCATCATGCACGACCGCTCGATCCTGTTGGTGGAGGACAACCCCGACGACGAGGCGTTGACCCGCCGCGCCCTCGCGAAGAACAACATCCAGAACGAGATCATCCTGGCCCGCGACGGGGCCGAGGCCCTCGACTGGCTGTTCGGCACCGGCCCGCACGCCGGGCGTCCCGCCGTGCCCGAGCTCGTGCTGCTCGACCTGAAGCTGCCCAAGGTCGACGGCCTCGAGGTGCTGCGCCGCATCCGCGCCAACCCGCACACGCGGCTCCTCCCCGTGGTGATCCTCACCTCGTCGCGGGAGGAAAAGGACGTGGTGACCGGGTACGGCCTGGGCGCGAACAGCTACATCCGCAAGCCCGTCGACTTCGGCCAGTTCGTCGAGGCGGTGCGCCAGCTCGGGCTCTACTGGCTCGTCCTGAACGAGCCTCCCCCGCGCCCGGATGCGGCGTGACGGGACTGCCATGAGCACCGCCCAGCCCGTCCCTCCCCCGCTGCACGACGCCGACGCCGACCGGGAGCGCGCCGAGCGCGACCTGCGCGAGACCCTGTCGCTCCTGAACGCCACCTTCGAGGCCACGGCGGACGGGATCCTCGTCGTCGACCTCGCGGGTCACATCCTCAGCTTCAACCGCAAATTCGCCGAGCTGTGGCGCATTCCCGACTCGATCCTCGAGACCAAAGACGCGCCCCAAACGATCGCGTTCGTGCTGGAGCAGCTGGCGGATCCGCAGGGATTCCTGAACAAAGTGCGCGATCTGTACGCCCGCCCCGACGCCTCGAGCTTCGACGTCCTGACCTTCAAGGATGGCCGCATCTTCGAGCGCCTCTCCCAGCCGCAACGGATCGGCGACAAGAGCGTGGGCCGGGTGTGGAGCTTCCGCGACGTCACCGAAGCCAAGCGCGCGGAGCGGATCCAGCTCGCCACCTATCGTATTTCCGAAGCCGCTCACGCGGCCGGGAGCCTGCAGGAGCTGTTCCGCGCGATCCACGGGATCGTGGGCGAGCTGATGCCGGCGAAGAACTTCTACATCGCACTGTACGACGCGGCGTCCGACCTGCTGACGTTCCCGTATTACGTGGACGAGTACGACAACGACTTCCCCGCCAAGCGGCCCGGCAAGGGGCTCACGGAATACGTGCTGCGCACGGGCGCGCCGCTGCTGGTCACGCCCGAGGTGCAGGCCGAGCTCGAGCGCCGCGGCCAGGTGGAGCTGATCGGCGCACCGTCCATCGATTGGGTGGGCGTGCCCCTCAAGATCGGCGATCGTCCCATCGGCGTGCTCGTCGCCCAGACCTATGCGCCCGGCGTGCGCTACGGCGAGACGGAGCGCCACGTCCTGCAGTTCGTCTCCACGCAGGTCGCCATGGCCATCGAGCGCAAGCGAACCGAGGAGCAGCTGCACGAGAGCGAGCGCAAGTATCGGCTGCTGTTCGAAACCAACCCCGAGCCGATGTTCGTGTACGACTTCGAGACGCTGCGTATCCTGGCGGCGAACGAGGCGGCGATCACGCGCTACGGGTATTCGGAGGACGAGTTCCTGGCCCTCACCATCCGCGACATCCGGCCCGTCGAGGACCAAGGCCGACTGGAGCAGGAGTTGGCGCGCCGCCCCGACGAGGGCGCCGTCCGCACGGGCGTGCGCCACCGCGCCAAAGACGGCCGCCTGTTCGAAGTGGACCTGGTCGCCCGACCCCTCGAGTTCGCGGGCCGCCGGGCCCGCCTGGTGCTGGCGCGCGACGTGACCGCTCAGCGCCACCTCGAGAACCAGCTGCGCCAGTCACAAAAAATGGAGGCCGTCGGCCAGCTGGCGGGCGGGATCGCCCACGACTTCAACAACCTGCTCACGGCCATCCTGGGGTCGACCCAGCTGCTGTTGCAGGCCACGCCGCCGGGCGACGTGCGCCGCGAGGACGTCGAGGAGATCCGTAACGCCGGCCTCCGCGCCGCGGAGCTCACCCGGCAGCTGCTCGCGTTCAGCCGCCGCCAGGTCCTCGCCCCCAAGGTGCTCGAGCTCAACGCCGTCGTGGCGAACATGGACAAGATGCTGCGCCGCCTGATCGGCGACGACGTCGAGCTGGCCACCGCCCTCCACGCCGAGGCGGGCGCCGTCAACGCCGACCCGGGCCAGCTCGAGCAAGTGCTCCTGAACCTCGTGGTCAATGCGCGTGATGCCATGCCGGGCGGGGGACGCGTGCTCATCGAGACCACCCGCCTGCTGCTGCGCGACGAGCTGGTCGAGCGGCGCCATCGCCTTGCTCCCGGCGACTACGTGTGCCTTGCCGTCACCGACTCCGGGCTGGGGATGGACGAGGCCACCCAGGCGCACCTGTTCGAGCCGTTCTTCACGACCAAAGAGGTGGGCAAGGGCACGGGGCTCGGTCTCGCCACCGTGTACGGCATCGTGAAGCAGAGCGGCGGCTACATCTGGGTGTACAGCGAGCCCGGGCGGGGCACCACGGTCAAGGTCTATCTGCCGCGCGTGCCCGGGGCCGCGGAGCCGCCGCTGCCAGCGCCGGAGCCGCCCGCACTGCGGGGCGGGCACGAGACGGTCCTCCTGGTCGAAGACGCGGCGCCCGTCCGCACGCTGGCGCGCCGCAGCCTCGAGGCCTGCGGCTACCAGGTGATCGACGCGGCCGACGGACCCAGCGCGCTCGAGCTGTCCGCGCGGCACACCGGCGAGATCGCGGTTCTCGTGACCGACGTCGTGATGCCGGGGATGAGCGGGCGCGAGCTCGCGGAGCGGCTCGCCCCGACGCGGCCGGCGATGAAGGTGCTCTATACCTCGGGGTACACCGACGACGCGATGGTCCGCCAGGGCGTGCTCAATGCGGGCGTCGCCTTCCTGCAGAAGCCGTTTGTGCCGGATTCGCTGGCGCGCAAAGTGAGGGAAGTGCTGGACAGCTAGTTCGTCCCGATTTTCCGATCAAGGATCGCGCGAATCCGACCCAGCAGATCCGTCGCCATCCACGGCTTGTGCATCAGCGGCAGCGCGGGGTCGAGGCTCCCCCCGCGGTCCGGGTCCGAGTAGCCGCTCGCGAACAGGAAGGGGACGGTTACGCCCTCACGCCGGGCGGCGTCGTACAGGGCACGCCCGCCGAGGCGTGGCATCACCAGGTCCGAAAAGACGAGCCGCACACCCGCGGTCTGCCGCAGCGCTTCGAGCGCCTCGAGCCCATCCGCCGCCGTGACGACCTGGTAGCCGGCGTCCTCGAGAATCCGCTTGGCCGAGCGCCGCAGCTGATCGTCGTCTTCGACCACGAGCACCGTTTCGGAGCCGCCCCGGGCGGCGGGCTCCCCGCCGCTCGCCTGGGCGGGGACGGCCGCCTCCTCGGCGGGCGGGAAGTAGATCCGGAAGCGCGTGCCCCTGCCCGGCTCGCTGTCGACCTCGATGCCGCCGCCGTGCTGCTTGACCAGGCCGTACACCGTGGCGAGCCCCAGCCCCGTGCCTTTCCCCGGGGCCTTGGTGGTGAAGAACGGCTCGAACATGCGCACCCGCGTCGCGGCGTCCATGCCGATCCCCGTGTCGTCGACCGCCAGGCAGACGTGCGTCCCCGCGCGCACCGCCCCACAGGCCTGGCGCTGCTCCTCCGCCAGGTGCACCTGGCTGGTCTCGATCCGCAGCACGCCGCCGTCCGGCATCGCATCGCGCGCGTTGGTAGCGAGATTGAAGACGATCTGCTCCACGGCGTGCACGTCGGCCCGGACGTCGGGAAGGTCCGCCCCGTCGTGCGTCACGATTTCCACGTCGGCGGGGAGGATGCGGCGCAGGAACCCGGTCAGGTCCCGCACCAGGCCGTCCAGCGACACCGGCTGCAGCTCGAGACGCGAGCGCCGGGCGAATCCGAGCAGCTCCTTGACCATCACCCGCCCGCGCAGGGCCGCCGACGTCACGTCGCGCAGATCGGCGTGCGCGTGCTCGAGCGTGGCGGGGATCGCCTTGGCGAGCAGCTGCGCGTTGGCCAGGATGATGGTGAGCAGGTTGTTGAAATCGTGGGCAATGCCACCCGTGAGCTGGCCGATCGCCTCGAGCTTCTGCGATTGCCGCAGCTGCTCTTCCAGCGCCCGCCGCTCGGTCACGTCCTCCGCGATCGTCTCGAAGCATTCAATAGAGCCGTCGGCGCGACGAACCGCCCGCCCGGCGAGCCGCACCAGGATGGACTGGCCGTTGCGGCGTTTCCACGTCACCTCCACCCCGTCGAGTGCGTCTCCCGACTGCTCAAACCGCGCCAGGATGCGGGCCCGCTCCGTGGGGTCGGCGTACACATCGGTCGCGAGATCCACGCCGAGCAGCTGCTCCGCGGACTCGTATTCCAGCATGGCGACGAGCGCGGGGTTGACCGTGAGGAACCGCCCGTCGGGCGTGGAACGGTAGATCGCGTAAGACGCGTGCTGCACCAGCGCCCGGTGGCTCTCCTCGGAGTGACGCAGCGCTTCCTCCGCCCGGCGGCGCTCGGTGATGTCGGTGCCGACGCCGATCACGCCCGCCACCGGCCCGTCGCCGTCCCGCACCGGCGAGTACCACGTCTCGAACACGACGCCGAACACGTCCACGACGGACGAGAAGGTCTCGCCCGCCAGGGCGCGTCGGACGTCGGCGAGCGCGTGCGGCAGGTCGGCGTACAGCTCGAACGCAGAGCGGCCGACCAGCAGCGCGGGCCGCACCCCCAGGGCATCGAGCCCGCGCCCTTCGACCATCGTGAACACGCCGTGGCGATCGAGCGCGAACAGCACCAGCGGCGCGCCGGCGATCACCGTGCGCAGCCGCTCCTTGTTCTCGCGCAGCGCCCGCTCCTGCCGCTGCCGCTCGGTCACGTCGCGCGCGTTGACGATCAGATGAGCCGAGCCGCTGTGCTCCGCCCGGGCCTGCCCCACCGCGTCGAGCAGCCGCCACGAGCCGTCGCGCGCCCGGAAGCGGAACTGGGCGGCCTGCGGGATCCCGGGACGCTGAATCGCGCGGGCCAGCGCCTCCGTCACCAGCGCCATGTCGTCGGGGTGCACGTAGTCGAAGGCGTTGCGCTCCAGCAGTTCGCTGGGCCCGTAGCCCAGCACGCGCTCCACCGAGGGGCTGGCGTAGCGGAACACACCGTTGTCGCCCACCACGGTCACGATGTCGGAGGCGTTTTCGATGAGCGAGCGGAAGTGCTCTTCGCTCGAGCGCAGCGCCGCCTCGGTGCGGGCCCGGTCGATGGCGGTCGCCAACACGTTCGCGATCGCCTGCAGAAAGTGCGCGTCGTGGATGGTGAATTCGCGGCGGTGCGGTGTGTGCGCGCCCAGGATGCCGAACGGCCGGTCTTTGCCATGCACCAGCACACTGAGGCTCGAGACCACCCCGTGCGGGGTGAGCAGCGGCGAGCTCCCGAACCGCCGCTCGCTGGTGAGGTCCTCGACCACCACCTGGCCGTTCGAGCGCAGCACGTACCCCTCATGCGAATCGGCGTCGGCCGGCAGGATCGTCCGCCCCACGGCCCCGGCCCGCCACCCTAACCCGGCGCGCAGCAGCAGCGTGCGGCTTTCGGGCCGCAGCTCGAGCAGACTCGCGAACTCGAGCTCGAGCGCGCGCGCCGCGAGCGCGACCGCGGCGTCGCTCAGCTCGGCGACGGGCGCGCCCGCGAGGGCCTGCTGCCCCAGGTGCGCCACCGCCTCCTGCTGCCGCGCCGCGCGCAGCCGCTCCTCCGACAGCGTCAGCCGTGCGTCGCGCGCCGAGTCGTCCTCGCGCAGCAGTCTGAACCGGTTCGTGCGCAAACCAGCCATGGCACTCCGTGACGGGGTCCGGAAATGATGCGCGAGGGCGTATCGCGGTAATGCTCGAGCGTACTGCGCAGTTGTGAAGCTTGCATCCCACGCTGCCGCTTTCCATTATGGGCTTCACACAAACCCAGTGCGCGCCGTCACATGTGTGCCAAGTGAGCCCTGGCCAATGACCTACCACGCGGCGCGTTGATGCAATACCAGTTGCTGCGCGACCTGGCGATCATCTTTGCCGGCTCGCTCCTCGTCATCCTCGTCTTCCATCGCCTCAAGCTGCCGGCGCTCCCCGGATTCATCGTGGCCGGCGTGTTGCTCGGCCCCAACGCGCTCGGCCTCGTGTCCGACGTCCATCAGGTGGAAAGCCTGGCCGAAGTGGGCGTGATCCTGCTGCTGTTCACGATCGGCATCGAGTTCTCGCTCAGCCGGTTGCGGGAAATGGGTCGCCAGGTGGTGGTCGGCGGCGGCGCGCAGGTGCTGCTCACGGTGGGGTTGAGCGCCGGCCTCGCCGTCGGGCTCGGCCTCGCGTGGCCCGTCGCCGTGCTCCTGGGATTTCTCGTCGCGTTGTCCAGCACTGCCATCGTGCTCAAGGGACTCGCCGACAAAGGCGAGATCGACACGCCGCACGGTCGCCTGGCGACGGGGGTGCTCATCTTCCAGGACCTGTGCGTCGTGCCGATGATGCTCGTCCTGCCGTATCTCGCCGGCGGTTCGGGCGGGGGCGCGGGCGTGGCGTGGGCGCTCATCAAAGCCGGTCTCGTGGTGGCTGGCGTGCTCGTGCTGGCCCGCACCGTCGTGCCCCGCGCCCTGAGCGAGATCGTCAAGACGCGGAGCCGGGAGCTGTTCCTGATCGCGGTCATCCTCGTGGGCACGCTCACCGCGCTCGGCACTGCGGCGGCGGGAGCGTCGCTCGCCCTCGGCGCGTTCCTGGCGGGACTCGTGATCTCGGAGTCCGATTACGGGCATCAGGCCATGGCGGAGCTGCTGCCGTTCCGCGACGTCTTCATCTCCCTGTTCTTCGTGACGGTGGGAATGCTGGTCCAGGTCGCCTTCTTGCGCGACCACCCCGCCCTGGCCCTGGTGGGCGTGGCGGCCATCATGGGGGGCAAGAGTGTGCTCGCCGCGCTCGGGCCGGCCGTCCTGGGATACTCGGGACGCGTGGCCCTGCTCGCCGGCCTCGCCGTGTCCCAGATCGGCGAGTTCTCATTCGTGCTGGCGCGCCAGGGCCGGGGCACGGGACTGCTGCCCGAGGGACTGTACCAGACGTTTCTGGCCGTGGCCGTGCTCACGATGCTGGTGACCCCGTTCGCGCTGCAGAGCGCCCCCGCCCTGCTGGACGCCCTGGAGCGTCTGATTCCGCTCGACCGGCTGCTTCCGGGGTTCCGGCCGCAGGTGCTCACACCGGTGGGGGAGCCGCTCACCGACCACGTGATCGTCGCCGGGTACGGGCTGAACGGGCGCAACCTGGCGGCGGCGCTGCGCTCGATCCGCGCCCCCTACCTGATCGTCGAGCTGAACGCCCAGACCGTGCGACACGCGCGCGCCCGCGGTGAGCCCGCCTTCTACGGTGACGCCACTCGCGAAGAGATCCTGCGCGGCCTCGGCGCCGAGCGGGCGCGCATGCTGGTGGTGGCCATCTCCGATCCGGCCGCGACGCGCCGCATGGTGCGGGTCGCGCGGGGGCTCAACCCGCGCATCCACATCATCGCGCGCACCCGCTACGTCGTGGAGATGCCGGAGCTCACGCGGCTCGGCGCCGACGTCGTGATCCCCGAGGAATTCGAGACGTCGATCGAGATCTTCGCCCGGGTGCTCGCCCATTACGGCGTCCCGCACGGGGACATCGAGCGACTGGTGGGGGAGATCCGCGGCTCGCACTACGAGGTGCTGCGCAGCGACGCCGCCGGCCGGTTGAGCCTCGACGCCGTCGCCGGCGTCCCGCAGATGGCGATCGAGCGGATGCGGCTCCCTCCCCATTCGCCCTTGGCCGGCAAGCGGCTCGCGGCCACGGGCCTGCGCAGCCAGACGGGCGCCTTGGTGCTGTCCGTGGTACGGGGAGAGGACGAGATCGCCACGCCGGGCCCCCAGTTCCGGCTCGTGGCCGGCGACGTGCTCGTGGTGGTTGGGCAGCCGCATCAGCTGCATGCGGCCGCTCAGCTGATGGGGGGGAATACTGTTGTATCATCGCAACAACAGAAGTGAGTTCTGTTGCGTCAACGCCCCGAATAGATAGCGAAAACGTAGGTAAAATGGGCATTATCTAGCGAGTGTGTGCTCACTCCATTAAGTAATTAGAATAGCGACAATATCTTACACTAGCACAAGACCCGGGAAAATGCCATAAGTACTTGTAAATCAGACTCTTACGTTTTCCACATCGCCCCGATTTTCTGCCCCGCGCTAGATTCTCGCCATGCCAATACCCCCCCTGTATGGTCATGAGGGGACCCGAAACCGGCTGGTAGGCGCCATCGCCTCCGGCCGGTTGCCGCAAGCGCTCCTGTTTGAGGGCCCCCGGGGAGTCGGAAAGCAGCGTCTGGCGTTATGGCTGGCACAGGCGCTGGTCTGTGAGAACCCGGGAAACGGGAAAGGGGAAACGGGAAAGGGAGAGCCGTGCGGGGAATGTCAGCCCTGCCGGATGGTGCTCAAGCTCTCGCACCCGGATGTGCATTGGTTCGTGCCGCTCGAGCCCTCGAAAAAGAGCGGCGATGCGGACAAACAGGTCGATGTGGCGGAGGAAGCGCTCGCCACGGAAATGGCGGCACGGCGGGAGCAGCCGTTGTACGAGCCGCCGTCCGGTCTGGCGATCCATGGGATCGCGGCCATCCGCCTGCTGTTGCGGCGGCTGGCGCTAAAGCCGGCACTAGGCCAGCGCAAGGTGTTCGTGATCGGCGATGCGGAACGGCTGGTCCCCCAGGTCGGGACCGAAGCGGCTGCGAATGCGCTGCTCAAGGCGCTTGAGGAGCCGCCGCCGAATACCGTGTTCGTGCTGACGGCGGCCGAGCCGGACGCGCTGTTGCCGACGATTCTGTCTCGCGTAGTGCGGGTTCGAGTGGCGAGACATGCCGACAGCATCGTGGCAGCGTTCGTTCAGCGGGAGCTCGGCGTCACAGGACAACGTGCTGTCGCGCAACGGGTTGCAGCTGCCGAAGGGAGCATAGGCAGGGTCCTTGCAGAAGGGGAGCGACAGGACCGGGGTGGGGAGGCTGCGGAGCGGTTCGCCGCGGCCGTGAAAGCCGGACCGGTGGGTCGCTACGCATTCGCGCTCGGCCAGCAGCCATTCCAGGCGCGCGGCGGATTCACCGAGATGCTCGACGGCCTGCTCGAGCGACTGCGCGAGCAAGCCCGGTCGGGCGAGGAAACCGGCAGGGTAGTGCGGGCGATCGCGCAGGTGCTCGAAGCCCGGACGCTCGCCCAGGGCAACCTGAACCCGCAGCTGGTCGCGGCCGTACTGGGCAGCGACTTGGGGACGGCGGGATGAAGCTCTCGCATGTGGACGAAGCCGGCCGGGCCCGCATGGTGGACGTGGGCGAGAAGCCGGTCACGGTGCGCACCGCGGTCGCCGAGGGAGCGATCCGGATGTCGCGGGAAGCGTTTCGGCTCGTCGCCGAGCAGCAGGTGGCCAAGGGCGACGTGCTGGGGGTGAGCGAGGTGGCGGGGACGCTCGCGGCGAAGCGCACGGCGGAGCTGATTCCGCTGTGTCATCCCGTCGGCCTCGACCACGTGGAGGTCGAGGCGACGCTGGAGGAGGGGCTGCCGGGCGTGCGGGTCCGGGCCGCCGCCAAGGCGGTGGGCCGGACGGGGGTGGAGATGGAAGCCCTGACGGCGGTGTCGGTCGCGTTGCTGACGGTCTACGACATGGTGAAGGCCGCCGACCGCGGCATGGTAATCGAAAAGGTGCGGCTGCTGGAGAAGACCGGAGGCACGCACGGCGACTGGCGGCGCGACGCGGCCGATTGATGGATGCTTGACGAGGCGGGGCCAGTTTGTGACCGCCTGGACTCACAAGAGAGGTCTATGCATACGAAGACCCAGAAGTTGATGTTGCAGGGGGGCTTGATTCTGGTCGGAGCACTGGTCGTGAGCAGTCTGGGTGGGTGGGCCCGTCGTGCCACCGCCGACGACCAGCCGACGCCGTTGACCGCGCCCGCGATCGTGGGCGAGCTGCGCTCGCTCGAGCAGTCGCTCGAGGCGACCCGCGGCGAGTTGGCGGTCGCGCGGCTGCAGCTCGAGCGCGCCAATGCGATCATCGACTTTTCCACCCATTACAGCATCGCGGCCGACCTTGCCGCGGCCATCTACGATGTGTCGTTGGCGGAGGGGGTGGATCCCGCCCTCGCGTTCCGCCTGGTGCGGGTGGAGTCGGGCTTCAAGGGCAACGCGAAGAGCAAGGTGGGCGCGATCGGCTACACCCAGGTCCTGCCCAGCACGGCGCGCCTGTACGAGCCGGGCCTCACCGCGACCCAGCTCTACGAGCGTAACACGAATCT
>WNGC01007521.1_pt1 | contig 14111 bp, 17 predicted proteins | sample 5400051 | NCBI WGS metagenome assembly WNGC01 (sample SAMN13153368, study PRJNA577476) | soil metagenome | isolation source: 20 cm soil or saprolite under grassland replicate 2 | place: USA:California | collected 2016-06-15 | reverse complement strand
GCCGGCGACACGCTCGAATCGATCGCGAAAGACCTGAAGATTCCGTTCCGCGAGATCACGTGGTCGAATCCCGGATTGCGTCTCCCTCTCAAGACGGGCCAGGTCCTGCGCATCCCGCCAGTGGGCGTCCCGGGGTTCGTCGTCGTGGTGCGGAAGGGTGACACCCTCGCGAGCCTGGCCAGCGCCCACGGCGTCGATCCGATGGCGATCGTCGACTTCAACCGCATCCGCGGCCAGCTCACACCCGGCGCGATGCTTGTTGTTCCGGTCGATCCCGCCCTGGGTCCGAACCTGTCCAACGGCGTCATCGCCGATCCAATGGCTCCCGCCAGGTTCATGTGTCCGATTCCGGGCGCGCAGATCATCCAGAAGTTCGGTCCGACGTCGTTCGCGGTCGAGCCTTCGTACGACGGATATCTGCACTTCCACACCGGCGTCGACCTGCTGGCCGGCTACGGAACGCCGATCGATGCCGCTGCAGGTGGGAGGGTGACCGCTGTCGGATTCGCGGGTGACTACGGTCTTCGCGTCGAGATCACCGACAGCTACGGGCTGGTCGAGGTCTACGCGCACATGTCCGCGGTCGAGACTGCAGTCGGCGTGCCTGTGCAGCAGGGAAGTGAGATCGGCCAGGTCGGCAGCACCGGCCTGTCGGTCGGATCACACCTGCACCTCCAGTTGGAGATTGGCGGTGTGCCGGCCGACCCGTTGCCACTGATCGGCTGTAGCGCCTAGCCCTCACCGGCCCCGACAAACTTTGTTGGGGCAAATCCGGCGGGTCGACACTACTGCTTACAGAAATGTGGTTCGACCGAGCCGAAGCTGAGCTGATAGAAGCCGCCCAAGCAGGCGACCGGTCGGCGTTCGCCGAGCTCCTGCGACCGGTCTACGACACGGCGCTGAGGCTCTCGGGTGCGCTGCTTCTGGACGCGGACGAGGCCGAGGATGCGGTCCAGGAAGCTGCATTCACGGCATGGCGCCGGATCCGCAACCTGCGTGAGGGGTCGAGCCTGCGGCCATGGTTTCTCGGCATCGTCGCCAATCGATGCCGGGCCGTGAAACGAAACAAATGGTGGTCCGTGTCGCGCTCCGAGCTGCCGGAGGCCGAGGCGCCGGCGACGGACCTTGCGTCGTCGATCGATCTGCGCAGGGCCCTGCGCAGGATCAGCTACGACGAGCGGTTGATTCTCGTCCTTCGCTACTACCTCGACATGCCATATGAGGAGATCGCGACAACTCTCGCCATCTCCAACAAGGCTGCGAGGACCCGCGTCGAGCGGGCGATCCATCGCCTGAGGCCGATCATGCTGCTACAGGGGGCGATGGCGTGATGGACGAGCGAGTTGTGTTTGATCGATTCCACGAGGCTCTCGAGCTCGAGCCACAACCGGGCGCATACGAGCGCTTCCGGGCCGATTTCATGAATCTGTCGGTCGCTGCCAAGCGGCGGCCGGTGCTCCAACTGAGGTTTACAAAGATGGGACTTCGAGGTGCGGCAGCCCTGGCGGTGATTGCGATCGCCATGGCATTGGTCGCAGGGTACGTAGCGACGCATCGTTCGGCGAGCGTGGTCCCCGCAGCCCACGGTCAGAATCCCACCCACATTCAGAATCCCACCACGTCGCCGGCTGCCCATTCCTCCATGGACCCGGCCGTGGTCTTGCCCAGCGATTTCGCTAAGGACTTCCCGGTTTACCCTGGCGCCCGCCCCACCTTCGTCGGGGGCGACTCGAGCTTCGGTACGACGATCTTTACCATTAACTGGGAGACAACCGCCAGCGTCGACCAGGTTTACAGCTGGTATCAGACCGGTCTCGGTCAGGGCGACTGGACCATCACTTCTAAGAGCGACTCGATCTCCTTCGCCCGCAAGAGCAAGTCGAGCTGCGTGGGAGACGTGGTCATCAGCCAGCGCTACCCAGGCGTCACCCAGATCGACGTGACTGTGTGCGGGTGACGCTGCTCCAGGGATCGATCAGCCCCTGATAGCAAGGACGGCGGCATCGCGCGCCGGTGCCGCCTATCCTTCGGTTTTGTGATCGACCCTGAGGCCCGCGCTTACCTCGACCACATGGCCTCGCTCGGCTTGCCGACGCTGGCGGAGCAGGGAGCCGTGGAGGCGCGCCGCATGAACAGCCTGCGCGCGCCTTCGCTCGCGGGCGAGCTCGAAGACGTCGCGCTCATCGAGGACGGACGCCTCCCAGGGCCCGACGGCGAGATCCCGTTCCGGCTCTACTCGCCGGCGCCGGATCGCACCCTGCCCGCGCTCCTTTATGTGCACGGCGGCGGCTGGGTTTACGGCGATCTCGACACTCACGACTCGGTGTGCCGCGCGCTCGCGCGTCGGGCGGAGTGCGTTGTGCTTGCGCTCGACTACCGGCTTGCGCCGGAGAATCCGTATCCGGCCGCGGTCGAAGACGCCTGGGCGGGCCTGAATTGGCTTCACGACCACGCGGCCGACGTCGGTGCGGATCCCGATCGGATCGCAGTTGCGGGAGACAGCTCGGGCGGGAACCTGTCAGCGGTGCTGGCCCAGCGCTCGCGGGACCGCGACGGCCCGAAGCTTGCGGCTCAAGTCTTGATCTACCCAGTCACCGATTGCGACTTCGATACTCCCTCGTATCGAGACGCTGCGACTGGATACGGTCTCACGCGGGACTCGATGCTCTGGTACTGGGACCAGTACCTGCCCGATGAAGCCAGGCGGGTGTCGCCCGATGCGTCGCCTCTGCGCGCCCCAGACCTGAGCGGGCTTCCCCCAGCGCTGGTCATCACGTGCAAGCTGGATCCGCTGGCATCCGAAGGCGCCGCTTACGCGGAGGCGCTCAGGTCAGCCGGCGTGCGGGTGGAACACCTCCACGAGCCCGACATGATCCATGGCTACATCCGCATGAACGGTGTGGTCAGCCGGGCGCGAAAGTCGTGGGACGACTGCGCCCGCTTCCTGCGTAGGGAGCTGACCCCGCACGTCTGAGGCGGCTCCGCCTTCCGCCTCATGGTTTTCCACCAGCCCGAACATTGGAATTGACGATTGCTGGGCCAGGTGCACGAGGCTAGGTTGACCCTGGTCATATGGCACAAGACGCCCGCGATACGACCCGCCTTCGCCGTGATGGCACGCCCGTGCCAAACCAGCGTCGACGAAAGTCGCAAGGCGGCGTCGAGGTCGCAGCAGACCTCGACCTGGCCGGCGTATTGACTCGCCTGACGAGCGACCTCGAGCAATTCGAGGCAGCGATTGCTGTCGAGCGTGGGCGGATCGAGCATCCCATGACATTCGAGCAACCTGGCCGTCACTCGGAGCGGATATCGAGCAGCGTCACCGCCCTGGTTGCCGAACTGCTGCAGATCCTCACCTTGCTGCGCCGCCTTCGAGAGGCGGACGAGCTATACGGCCAGGCGCCGGCGCTCAAAGGCTCGCATCCGCAGCCATCCAGGCAGCGGGTGCAGAGCAAGGGCCAAACCTAGCCCGAGGTCGGTTGTTTCAGGACGTCGTCGAGGGACCCCTTCAGCTTCTGCAGCGCCTCAGCGGAAGGCGGTGTTTCCTCCATCCAGCCAAAGATCGCGTCGGTCATTTGTCGCCATGCGGCAATCTGCTGCGCGATCGCACTTCCCCAGTAAGACCTGGACCAGGCGGCTGCCGCGAGCCAGCCGGCCACCACGCAGCAGAAAGCCCCGGTCGCCAGCTCAAGCCCGCCCAACCAGCCCTGAGGCTCCATGTAATCGAGAATCACGAGCCCGAATGTCAGGTTGAGCGCCACGGCAAGAGGCAGAAAGCCGGAGTAAAAAAGACGTCTCCAAGAAGCACTTCCCATCTGGCGACCGCCCCCAATTCGAACTCTTGCAGCCAAATCCCAGGGAACTTCCCACACATCCGCAGCCGTCGCCAATAGAACGATTGTCCCAATCGGTTTGGGCCTTTGACTCGATGGCGGGACTCCGATCTGCCGTATCCTGCGAACGGCGGGAGGCGGGTCTGTTTGCAGCAGGCAGCACTGGTCAGCGTCAGGAGGCGATTGGAAGGGCCACGTCGCGGACGCGTCCGCATAGGCATCGTTGACGACCATCCGGTTTTCCGCCTTGGTCTGGCCAGCGCGCTCGAGCGTCAGCATGACCTCGAAATCACGTGGGAGCTAAGTTCTGCGGTCAACCTGGAGGCGCTGCTGCAGAAGACGCCGGTGGACGTGCTGCTGATCGATGTCTACCTGGGAACCGGCAAGGACGGCATCGCGGCCACTCGCGACGTTCGCGCCAAATGGCCCGAGTTGAAGATTGCCGCGATGAGCGCGAGTATGGACACGCAGCTGAGCATCACAAGCAAGCGTGCCGGCGCCAGCGTGTTCTTGCCCAAGGCTCTGCCGGTTTCTGACATGGTTGGCGCCATCCGCCGGCTGGTCGAAGGACCGCGCAAGGGCCGATCGGTCCTGCGTGGGTCGGGGTCACGAGTAAAGGATCCCCGCCTCAGCCCTCGACAGCGTCAGGTCCTCGAGTACATAAGGGTAGGACGAACCAACAAGGAGATCGCCGCGCGCCTTGGCGTTTCGGTGGCGACAGTCAACAAGCACGTGCACGAGGTGCTGTCTGTTCTGGGCGTCCGCAACCGCACCCAGGCGGCCGCCGCGCTCGCTTCCGAGGAGGACGACTGACCGCGAGGCGTTCGGTCTCCGGTGGTTATTTGTTCACCGGTGTCGGCACTAATGGTCAGTTCTATCCATTGACTTGGAATTTCGCGAGTAGTTAAGGTCTCATTAAGAGTTATTTGATGGGCCGAACGCCTAGATAGAGCCCGATTGGGCTTGGGTTTTCGCGGTAGACTCGCAGTACTAATTAATCATTCGTTCAAGGGAGATTTGGGGTGGCTCTGCCAATGGCAGCCAGTGGTGCTGCACGTGCGGAAAGATCGGCCGCGTCCGAGGCGATAAGGCGTGCGCTGGCGCGCGAGCTGCACGACCGAGTCGCGCAGACGCTGACCACGATGCTGATCGAGCTCGAGAACTTCAAGGTCGAGCAGACGGGCAGGCAGAGTGCGCTCCGCCAGCTCGACGAGCTGCAGGTTTCGACCCGCGACGTCCTGGCGAACCTTCGCCACGTGCTCTTCGAGCTACGTGGCGAGTCGGGCATGGAGGACGGCCTGGTCGAGGCGGTTCGCACATTGACCGCCCGCTTTGAGGAGCGGACTCAGGTAAAGGTGGAGCTCTCGATCTCTCCGTCGTGGCCGGCCCACCTGCGAACCCACGCGTCGATGAATATGTATCGCATTGTCGATGAGGCGCTCACGAACGCTCGCCTGCACAGCGGCGCCAGCATGGTCGCGGTCGCCCTTCGCCTGGCTCGCAACAGGCACCTCGCGATCGAGATAAAGGACGACGGCAGAGGCGCGGACGAGGACCTTGGTCGAGCACCCGGCATGGGCGTCCTTGGAATGCGTGAGAGGGCGGTGATCCTGGGAGGGATCCTCGAAGTCGACACGGGCCCAGGCCGGGGCACCACAGTCAGAGCAATCATTCCAATGGAGCAAGTAATTTGAGCACCGTCACCGCACCGCAGTCTGATTCCGCTTCCCACGTGGCGACCCGGGGCGCCCGCGTCTTGATTGTCGACGACCAGACGCTTTTCAGGGCCGGCCTGGCGCGCCTGCTCGAGGCCGATGAGCGCGTCAGTGTCGTTGGCGAAGCGGTCGACGGAGTTGAGGCGGTCCAGCTCGCGAAGACGTTGAAGCCGGACGTTGTCCTTATGGATATCAAGATGCCTAACGTCGACGGAATCGAGGCGACGCGCCGCATCCTCGCTGACAACCCCCTGGTCAAGGTGCTGATGCTCAGTACGTTTGATGCAGACAACAACGTGATCCAGGCGCTTAAGGCGGGGGCGAGCGGCTACGTGCTCAAAGACTCCCAGGCGAAGGCGATCGTGTCCAGCATCCTGGCCGTGGTCGCCGGCGAGCGGGTGATGGCCAGTGCGGTGGCTAACCGGGTGCTCGAGATGCTTACGGGCGTCACCACGCCAAAGGAGTTCTACGACGGCCTCACCGCGCGAGAAGTGGAGATCCTTAAGTTGCTCGCTACTGGCATGGCCAACAAGCAGATCGCCTACAAGCTGAAGATCAGCGAGAAGACGGTCCGCAACCACGTGAGCAACATGTACGAGAAGCTGGACATCTACGACCGCGCCCAGGCGGTCTTGTACGCCGTGCGCAAGGGCCTGGTAGAGATCTGACCGTCAGTCCCACGTAGGTGGGACCGGACGTCTCGGCGTTCTAGTACGACGATCCCATTCACGGCGCGCCCTCGCGCTCATACATTTCTTTACTGCAGTGGTAGTTGTTCCCGGGCCGGTCGCGCGCAACGGCGCGTCAAGCCGGCTTGTCGTCGACGAAACGCCCGATCTTCTTTTGATCGACCATCAGCCGCTCTTCCTGGCCGCCCTCGAGAGCCTGCTCACTGCCCCGCCGGTGCGGGCTCGCGTGCACATTGCCGCTGACGCAGCGACCGGAATGGAAATCGCATTGAGGGGCCAGGTAAACCTCGTCTTCTGTGAAGTCCGCTCAGAGCCGCTGCCGGCGCTCGAGCTGGCCGCCCGCCTGGCAGGGCTGACCCCGCCGGTGCCTGTGATCCTCCTCGGCGAGCGCGGAGATGAGCGCCTCTTGATCTCCGCTCTGCATACAAATGTCGCTGGGGTCTTCACCAAGGACGCGGCGCTGGACGAGTTCCTGGTGGGGGTCGAGACTGTGCTCTCGGGGCACCGCGCCGTCGGATCCAACCTGATGGCCGTGGTCCTCGAGACGCTCGGCGACACTGAGCGAGCCCGCCGCCCGCCGCACCGGCTGTCAGCGACCGAGGTTGAGATCCTGACCATGATCGGCCAGGCCAAGTCGATACCTGTGATCGCGTCGACCCGTGGCATCAGCCACAAGACGGTGCGTAACCACCTGGCCAACATCTACCGCAAGATGGAGCTGCGCAGCCGTACTGAGGCGATGCTGTGCGCGGCCAGGTTGGGGCTTACCGCCAACTAGGAGTCCCCGAATGTCCTTGCACCGGCCGGGACAAACTACCTAGGGCGGCGGTCGAATCCCATTCTCAAGAGAACCCGGGTTGGGCAACATCGCAAAGATGGCACCCGAGCCGGCCGTGGCGGTGTTGCGCCAGCACGACGTGGCGCCCCGCCTCGGGGAGCGCCTCGTTGCATCGCGGTTGATCAGCGAGGGTCAGTTGCGCCGTGCGCTCGACCAGCAGGCCAAGAGCCCCCGGTTTCTCGGCGCGGTCCTGCTCGAGCTCGGGCTCATTGACGAAGACAAGCTTGCCGCCAAGCTGGGTGAGCACTTGCAAGTCCCGTTCGCCGACCTCCGGCGCGAGGCGATTGATCCAGGCGCGGCCCAGCTGATCCCCGCGGAGTTCGCGCGGAAGAATGTCGTGTTGCCGATACGAGAGCGCGAGGGCGCGCTCGCGGTCGCGATGGAAGATCCCGGGAACCTGCACCTGGTCAACGACCTGATGTTGATCACCGGCCGGAAGATCGCCCCGCACATAGCAGGTCGCTCAGACATCCTGGCCAACTTGAGCCGGGTTCACAGCATGCAGCCGAGGATCCATGAGGCAGCCCGGTCGCTGGAGGAGAGCCGGCCGCAGCTGACCGGGGGAAGGTCGATGGTGTTCGAACTTTCGAGCATCACAGCATCCTCGCCCGCCGTCGACATCGTCAACATGCTCATCACTCAGGGACTCCGAGATCGCGCGTCCGACATCCATGTCGAGCCGCAGAAGGACTTCCTGCGCATCCGGTTCCGGATCGACGGTGTCCTGCAGGACGTGGCGCACCTACCCTCTGCGACCGGGGCGGCCGTTGCATCCCGAATCAAGATCATGGCCTCCATGAACATCGTGGAGCGGCGCCGCGCCCAGGACGGTCAGATCAGCCTTACGGTCGACGACCGGGATCTCGACGTGCGGGTGGCGACCATTGAAACGATCTGGGGCGAGAAGCTGGTCCTGCGGCTCCTGGACAGACGCCGCTCGCTGATCGCGCTGCGCCAGCTGGGGTTCTCGAGCGAGGCGTACGAGCGATTCCACGCCATGCTTCATTCGCCGTACGGAATGATCATCGTGTCCGGCCCGACCGGCAGCGGCAAGACGACGACGCTGTACGCGGCGCTCCACGAGCTCGACCAGCAGGTTCGAAACATAATATCATCCTCGTGGGCGAGATACGGGACCGCGAGACCGCCGAGATCGCGGTGCAGTCGGCGCTAACCGGGCACATGGTGCTGTCCTCGCTCCACGCGACCGATGGGCCCGGTGCGCTGCTGCGCTTCATCGACATGGGGATTGAAGGGTTCCTGATCGCATCGTCGGTGATATCGATCGTCGCCCAGCGCCTGGTGCGAAAGGTGTGCGACGGCTGCAAGACGACTCACACTCCGACGGCGGAAGAGTTGGAGTTTGCCGCCTCGGTCGGCGCTCCTCCGCCGAAGCGCCTGTATCACGGGGTCGGATGCGCAAGGTGCAACCAAACCGGCTACTACGACCGCGTTGGGGTGTTCGAGGTGCTGACGATGACGGACGAGCTCCGTCGCGCGGTCACCGGCCGGGCTGGGCATCGGGAGATCATGGACGCCGCCGTCAAAGGCGGGGCGGTGCCATTGCGCCGGGACGCGTGGGACAAGGCGGCGGCGGGCGTGACCACCGTGTCCGAGATCCTGCGCAGCGTTTACATCCTGTGATCGGAGGCTGAGCCATCAAGTTCCAGTACCGCGCCTACGGACCGCGCGGGGTGCTCGAGGACAGGATCACGGACGCTCCCTCGGCGGCAGCCGTGCACCGCGACCTGACACGCAACGGATATCGCGTGGTCTCGGTGCGGCCGGCGCGGCGTGGTTGGTGGCACTGGATCTACCGGCAGATGCCGACGTTCTTCGGCGTCAGCACCAGCGACCTGGTGCTCTTCTCGCGCCAGCTCTCGACATTCTTGAAGGTTGGCGTGCCCATCACCGAGGCCATCCGGCTGCTGCGAGCCGGCACCAGGTCGGGCCCCTTCAAGGCCGCCCTGGACGACATCAACTCCGACCTCGACGACGGCGAATCGTTCTCGGTGGCGATCTCCCATCACCCGAACGTGTTCAGCCAGCTGTATGTGGACATGGTGCGAGCGGCGGAGTACAGCGGAAGCCTCGACCGTGTGCTCCTACAGATCGCGATCTACCTGCAGCGCCAGGACACGGCGATCAAGAAGATCCGAAGCGCAATGATCTACCCCGCGATCATCCTCACGCTCGCAGTCGGAGTCTGTGGAGTGCTGATCGTGGTCGTACTGCCGAACTTCGTCGCGCTCTTCAACGAATTCCACGCTCAGCTCCCGCTCCCGACGCAAATCCTGATCGCGGTCGGTTCGTTCGCGCAGACCTGGCGGCTCGAGATCGTGGTCGGAGCGTTGGTCACGACCGTTGCGGTCTTCGGCTTCCTGCAGACCGGGCCAGGCCGAGTGTTTTGGGATCACGCCCTGATCCGGCTCCCTGTGCTGGGCACGATCGTGGTGTTCGCCATCGTGGAGCGGTTCACGAGAACCCTTGCCACAATGCTGCGCGCCGGCATCCCGATCAGCCAGACGTTTGACGTTGCCGCCGCATCGGCGGGCAACATCCGCTACCGCCGGCAGCTCGATGCTGTCCGTCAGCGGATGGTGACCGGCGACGGGTTCTCGGAACCTCTTGCGGCGACCGGGCTCTTCGCGCCCATGGTCATCCGCATGGTCAGGGTCGGTGAAGAGACGGGCACTCTCGACCAGAGCCTGGAGCAGATTGCCGACTTCCTCGCTGAAGAGATGGACTACAAGGTCCGCAACATGATCGCGTTGATGGAGCCGGCGCTCGTGATCGCGGTCGGGGCCGCGGTGGGCTTCGTCGCGGTGTCGGTCGTCCTGCCCATGTACGGGCTCCTCAGAGCGGTTCACTGATGCAGGGCCGCGCGCGGCGGCGTCGACTGGGCGGCCAGGCCGGAACCACGCTGATCGAGCTCCTTGTCAGCACGATGATCATCGGCATCGCGGTGCTCCTGCTGGTCGGCGCGTTCAGCACCGGTCTCCTCGATGCGACGTTGACCAAGCGCAACACTGCAGTCACGGCGGCAACGCAGTACGAGCTGGACAAGATCGGCGCTGCTGCATTCGCGAGCGCGCCGGTTCCGTACTCCGAGTGCTTTGCTGTCGACAATCCCGCCCGGCCGGTCGCGGTCGCGCTGGGCGGCGCCTGCCCCGCCGGCTCGAGCCTGAGGGTGGACGTCACCGAGAATGACGGGCAGCCGGGCGTTCAGGTCTGGACGGTTCAGGCGATCACGTACCCGGCCCTCGACGCCATCGGCACGCCGGTTTCGGTCTACAAGGTGAATCGATGAGCGGCCGCCGGCGCGAAGACCGCTTGCGCCGTCAAGCCGGCTACACCCTGATCGAGCTGATGATCGCGACAGCGATCGGGCTGCTCGTCATGAGCGCTCTCACGTCGGTTGTCGTTACCACCATGATCGGCACGAACGCCGCAACCGGCCGCGTGGAGACCAGCGGGCAGATCCGAAACTTCGAACTGTTTGCTTACGACGACTTTGCGCTGAGCCATCCTCCGGCGCCTTCGGGCTGCGGCATCGCGGCCAATCCGTGCACGACGCAGCCTATGGTCCTGAGCGGTTTTCGGATGACCAACCAGTCGACCGGCCAGGCAGCGTCCTTCACGGTCAAGTACTCCTGGAGCCCAGCCACCCAGTCCGTGACACGCTCGATCGGGTCTTCGAGCCAGATCGCAGCGGGCAATGTCACGGCTTTCTCGTGGTACGTGGACGCGACCGGCGCTCGCCCTGTTGTCGTGATCGCGATGACGGTGACGATCGCGTTCTACAACACCTCGTACAGCCAATCCCAAACGCTGTTGTTCTATCCGCGGATCACATCGCCGTGACTGCAAGAAGGAATCGCCTTGCGGACCGACGCCGTGGCCAGCGTGGCAGTGTCCTGAGCTCGGTGCTCATCATCGTCGCCTTCATGTCGATTCTCGTCGGCGGCCTGATGACCGAGCTCACCAACTCGTTCCTGGTGTCACGTACGCATTCGACTCGCGTGGAGCGTGAGGCCACGGTGACGTCAGCCGTGGAGCTCGGGATCCACCAGCTCCAGGCCGGCAGCGTGCCTCCCGTCTGCGCTCAGGATGCACGTGGCCCCTGGTTCCTGACGCTCAACGGCAGCCCTTCGGCGGTGTCCGAGACGTGCACGGCCATCGTTCCTGACCTGGCAGCTTCGCTGTCGACCGCAGCGGTCACCATCGACGGCGTCCACAACACGACAGCCGGCCGGGACGAATACATCGCTGCGACCTCCAGCGGACGGCTGAACGCATACGCCTTCGGCCAGACGTCAGCGCGCTGGTCGGTCGCGCTCGCCGGCACGATGACCGCCTCGGTGCTGCCGTTCGTGGACGCCGACGGCATGCCCGAGCTCATGGTGCCTACGACGATGGCCGGATCCGGCTGCGGCGGACATTGCGTGGTCTCCATGCACTACAGCGCCGGCGCTCCCTCGTTTCACTGCAGCATGCCTGCCTCATCGGCAGTCACGGTTTCGCCGGCCGTCGAAGTGCGAAGCGGCATTCGGAACTTCCCGGATTACGTCTTCTTCGCCGGCTCGGGCGCGGGCGCCGCTCTGTACGTCTTCGATGGCGCGGCGGATCACACTTGCGGGCCGCAGGCGTCGGCCGCGCTCACTGGGGATGTGATCGGAGCTCCGCTGGTTTTCCCCGGGGTCGTCAGCGTCAAGAGCAACTCGAGCAGCGTGAGTGACGAGATCTTTGTCCTCCAGGGCGACGGAACCGCCAGCGCCCTGGCGCACTGGCGTTACACCGAAGCGGTTGACAAGAACGGCGTCCTGACCATCGCCCTGAGCGAGGTGGCGTCCCTGTCACTCACCCCGCAGCTGGGCGGTAGCCCGGCCGGCTACGCCGCGAGCGCAGCATCTCTGGCGCAGGGCGGAAGCCTCACCCTGGCGATCGCCGGCGCCTCCGGCAGGGTCGCCCTGGTCCGAATCTCGGAAGGCAGCGGTCCGGCCTACGGGATGTCGCTGGTCGGCGCTACCGCGCTGCCTGGAGGCGTCACGGCGCCGCCCTTCTGGTGTCACTGCCCCGGCCAGGACCTGATCGGCGTGGGCAGCTCCAACGGCGTCCTCTACCTTCTTGGCACCGGCTTGACGATCCTGCACTCATACGACGGGACGGCCGACGGCGGCCCTGCGATCGTGTCGAGGCCGGCCCCGGACGTGAACGGCGACTGGTACTTTGGCGCGGCGGACGGCTACGTATACGACGTCGAGATACCGCTGAGCGGCCAGCAGATGTTCAAGGCTGCCCGGTTCGGCCCAGGAGGTCAGATCCGCAGCTCGCCCGTGGTCGGCGCGGCGGCAGACGGTTGCACGCCCGGGCCCTGCATGTACTTCGGATCGTCGACCGCCGGCCTCTACTTCGTCGCCCTGGGCAACACGCGGGTGATCGACCTTCGCGCCTGCATCAGCACGGCGGCAAACTCGACGACCTGCTACGCGAACCCACGCTTATGGGCGCGCGTGGAGGTGGGGCCGGCGCCGGTCGTGGGAGGTACCGGAGTCTCCGTGCAAGGCTGGTCGTACTACTCTCCTTAGAAGGTGCCTGCCTCCCGACTCGCGGTCGACATGTCCTCCGAGACGCTCCGCGTCGTCGAGGGGCTGCCGGGCGGTCCAATGCGATGCGGCGAGGCGGGTGCCCCGCCGGGTTCGATGCAGGGGAGCCGCGTGCTGGACCCGGCTGCGCTGGGGCAGGCCTTGCGTCAGCTGGTTGCTCGCTCCGAGATCATGACTTCAAGGGCTGTGGTCGCCGCGGGCGACGCGGTCGCCAGCTTTCGCGTGATGAGCTTTCCCCGGAGCGCCACTGATGCTGACATCGACGCAGCCGTGAGGAACCAGCTCGACCTCGGGACCAGCAAGATGGCCCGTCGCCACCTCGAGGTGCCTGGCGCGGCGCCAGAAGAGCGTGCAGTATTTGCGGCGGTCTGGGATCGCGCGCAGGTGGTGGCGATCGCAGAATCGATCAGGCTGGCGGGCCTCGAGCCCGCGGCCGTCGACCTCAAGTCGCTGTGCGTGGCGCGGGCGCTTACGAGGGATTCCTGCATCTTCGTCGACCTGACGAGCGCCCCCGCCGAGGTCGTTCTGATCGACCAGCACGTGCCCCGGGTATGGCACGCATTCAACGCCGAAACAGACAGGGACCTGGCCCGATCAATATTCGATGCGCTCAGGCCCGTGCTGGGGCTCAGCCGGCGCTCTGGTGGCGCCGGATTCGGGCCGAGCTCGCCAATCGTGGTGCGTGCCGATCCGCCACTGGTGTCTGGGGTGGCCACCAGGTTGGAGGAGCTGACCGGGCGCGGCGTGGTGGCCGTGGACCAGCCGCCGCGCGTGGACCCGGCGGTGAGATACGTGCCCTACCTGACGTGTCTGGGCCTGATTCTGCGGAGAAGCGGATGAGCAAGCGCAAGCGAGGGCCAAAAGACGACCGGCGCCGGCCCGTCATCGAGATAAACCTTCTGGCCGAGGACGAAGGCGAGAGCGTATTCGTCAGAGCGCGACGGGGCTGCTCGCTGCCCTTCATAGGGGGCGGCATCGTTTGTGCCCTACTGCTCCCCGCGACCCACCTCATGCACTAGCCGGCCGATTCCGCCTACGCGATGCCCGGACAAGTGCCCATGGCATGGGCCAGTCCATCCATTCAGATGTCGGGTCGCGATCCATACATTGGCGGCACGAGTTAGTGGAGGTCAACGCCTGACGCGTTGTCTGCGCAACGTTAGGAGTAGGGAGCGTTTATGGAAAGCATGATTCGTCATTTCGGCCGAAGCCTGCGGAGCAGGAAAGGCCAGGCGGGATTCACTCTTATCGAGTTGCTGGTCGTCGTCACGATCCTCGGAGTCCTGGCCGCGATCGTCACGCTGAGCCTCGTCGGTCTGACCACCAACGCCCAGGCCAAGGCTTGCGAGCAGGAGTACAAGACAGTTCAGGCCGGCCTGGACGCGTACATAGCCAACAACAACGTCGACACAGTTAGCCCAACAGGCGTC
>WNGC01012362.1_pt1 | contig 14114 bp, 12 predicted proteins | sample 5400051 | NCBI WGS metagenome assembly WNGC01 (sample SAMN13153368, study PRJNA577476) | soil metagenome | isolation source: 20 cm soil or saprolite under grassland replicate 2 | place: USA:California | collected 2016-06-15 | reverse complement strand
GGGCGAACACGCGCAGCACGGAGTACCCCCGTCGCCCGAGCGATCTGACGACGTCCGAGAGGGCGTGGTTCTGATCGCTGGCGATGAGGATCCGCGGCGGACGGGTGAGGCGCGGTCGAATCGGCATGACACGAGGGGCGTCAACTGCCCTAACCTATAAGATACCCCGCTAGCTGCCCGCTGCTCCCCGCTCACTGTTCACTGTTTCCTCCTCCCTCCAGTGAGGGAACTCTCGCTCGTCGACGGGCGTAGGACCACGTTCACAGGAGGTGTCGCATGGAAGCCCGCATCACAGCGCAGTCGCAGTCGTTCAAGCTTCGGGAGCGGCTGGAGGAAGCGAAAGTCTCACACGGCCAGGAGGTCCGGGCCGACCTGCCCAATGTCCGCGTCGCCGTGCTCGCGGCCACCGGGGAGGCGCAGTTGATGTTCTGCAACATGGGGTCGATTCGGGTGCGCGAGCTGGTGCAGCAGGGAGACTCGGGGCCGCTCGCGACCGAGGTCACACTGCAGGGTCTGGCGGTGCCGATTCCGGGGAGCTACGACCTGGTGAACGCGCGCGTCTCGGTCAACGGCGGCATCCACCTGGTGGTGGACCGCGAGACGCAGGTCGTGCCCAACGGTCGCCGGGGTCTAGAAGGGATAGCCCAGGTCTATCTCGACAATTGGCCAGGTAGTGTGGGCGTTCCCTGAGGCGCTGAGGCTCACGCGGCCGGCGAACGTCTTCGCGCCCAGCTCCACGCCCACGCCGTCCACGTAGCGGGCGGGATCGAAGCTCCAGCGGTCCAGCACGGTCCCGGCGTTCCAGCGAACGCGCGCGAAGACGTCCGGCGCGAGCTCCCATTGCGCCCCGAGCTCCGCCTTCTGTACGTGCCGGCCGCGCCGCTGCTGCGTGCGCAGCCCCGCGAAGGCGATGTCGCGGTCGGGAAAGATGTGGTAGGCGTTCGCCCCACCCAAGAAGAACTGATAATGCGGCGGCGGCTCGCCGCCTGACGCGCCAATCGTCGCCCCCACCCAGACCGACACCCTGCGACCGAGCGGCAGGTATCCCCGCAGGTCGGCCACGTGATGCGAGAACGGGCCGCCTCCTGCCGTCGCTCCCAGGCGGTTGCCCCACTCGGAGACGGCCCGGAACCCGAGGCCGGAATGGGGGAACAGCCCGCGATCATAAGTATCCAGTTGGATCACACCCGCCACGCTGTAGAACGCCCGGTACAGCGGATTGGATGCGACCGCCGACACCTCCTCGGCCCAGCGAGCATATTCGACTTTGGCGCGCAGTGAGGCGTCGGCCAGCGTACCGGCGCTCCGCGCGACGGACGTCGAGATCGCGGCCAGGTCCACGCGCGCCTGCGCGACACGATGGTCGCCTCGATCCTGGTAGAGATCGAACGGGCTGCGTACGTAGTCGGCCGCGGCGCCGAGCGTGACGCTCCTCCCGTCCCCGAGCGGTTGCGACACGCCGGCGCCGACCTGGATCTGCTGGCCGAGACGCGCGTCGGCGCGCCCGCTGAAGCCGCCCGCCACCCGGCCCAGCGTGCTCGACAGCAGCACGGACGCCTTGTAGCGGCTTTCGTAGCGCAGCCCCACGCCGAACCGGCCGCCCGCGCGCTCGCGCAGCCGTACCGTCAAGTCGCCCCGCTCGAGCCGGTAGCCCACGCTCTCGAACAGCCCCGTGGCGTACAACCGGCTCATGCGCTGGTCCAGCGTACTCCGCGAGACCCAGGTCCCGGGGCTCACCCCGAGGGCGCGCGCGAGAAACCCTCCGGGCACGAGACCGGCGGGATCGAACGCCACTTTCGTGACCAGCACGGACTCGGGCTGCACCAGCGGCGCCCGAGGGGGGGCCCTCGGGGCACGGGAAACGTGCCCGCGCGCGAGCGCGGCGGTGATCGCGGGGAGCGCCGCGCGCGCCGCCGTCTCGCCGCGCGCGATCACGTCCCGCGCGCGTGTGAACCCGAACGTCGCAAAGCCACGCACCTCCGGGAGGATCAACACGTCGCACTTGCTCCGTTGCACGGCCTCGGAGTCCCACACGCGAAACGACACCGACTGCACCAGGACGTCCACCAGCGAGACGATCGAGTCGCGCGGCTCGAGCGGATCGGTGACGTCGCTGCAGATCAGGACGTCGGCGCCGAGCGCGCGGGCGTCCTGCGCGGGCAGGTTCCGGATCACACCGCCGTCGATGACGGCCGTGTCGGCGAGCTCGACGGGTGAGAACACGCTCGGCAGCGCCATGCTGGCGCGGATGGCGTCGGGCAGGAAGCCGTGATCGAGGACGACCGCCCGGCTGGTCTCCAAGTCTGTCGCGACGGCGGCGAACGGAATCGGCAGCGCGCGGAAATCGCGTACCGGATGCGCCGACCAGGTGAGACCCGTCAGGAGCTGGGAGATGCGCTGTCCCGGGACGACGCTCTTAGGGAGTTTCACCCCGCCCCGTTGAATCGGTAGCGTCACCAGATAATGGTCTTCGGTGAACTTGCGATCGACCGCGAGATCGCGCCGGTCCACCGGGTCGGTGAGCAGCCGAAACCAGTCCTCGGTGCGGACGATCGTATCGAGCTGCGCGGCCGTGTAGCCCACGGCGTACAGACCCCCGACCACGCTGCCCATGCTCGTCCCGGTGATGACATCCACCGGAACCCCTGCGTCCTCGAGCACCCGCAACACGCCGATGTGCGCGAGCCCGCGCGCGGCACCGCCGGAAAGGGCGACCCCGACCTTCTGGGCGCGCGCTCCACACCAGGGTAGCGCGCACGCGACGATTACCAGGGCAAATCGCCTCACCGTTTTGTCCGTTTGAAGGGTTTGAAGGGTTAAGGACTGTTGCGTCCCTGCGCCAGCGGGGGGTGTCGCGAGGGCGTGCAGCAAGAAGCACGCGATATGCAGAAGTCTGGGCCCGGATTCCGAGGCTCCTGGGAGCGAGGCTATGATCCGCCGACGCAGTTTCGATCGACGGCTAACACTTGGTCGCCGCATTGTGCGCGACCGCCGGCGGGTGCAGAACCTGCGGGCGGTGGAGCGTCGCAGCGGCAAGGAGCGCCGCTCCGGCATCGCCCGGCGCTCCGGTCAGGAGCGCCGCTCACGCTGGCAGGATCCGGTCAGGAGCGCCGCTCACGCTGGCAGGAGTCGGTCGCTAGCTGACCCGTTCCCGCCCTTCGGCTGCTTCGAACACACACAACCCCGAATCCTCCCACGCGACGGAAAACAACCCGTTGCAGCGGGGGCACACCAACCGGAGCGCGTGCTGGCCGAGCGGCGCCCGCGCGCTGCAGCTCGGGCACACCCCATAAGTCGCTCCCCAGCTTGCCGGCGGATGCTGGGCGCTAGCGAGCCGCGTCACGACGGACCACGTGGTGGGACGAAACGGGAGGATCTGAAGGAAGCTGCGCGGCACGGTCACCGTTTGTCGGTTCACTTCGAGGACGCCTTCGAGCGCGGTCGCGCGGATCACGCGGTACCACGCGCCGCGCCTTACGTGACGGCTGGTGCGGACTCGCGTGCGAGCCCATTGTTCTGCGTGCGGCATGGTCGCCCTCCAGGGCGGCGGGGGGATTGGCGGTTCGGGTACCTCGGGGGGCGCGAAAGCCAGTTTGCAGGCCTGTGAGAGGAACGGCTGGGGCGTGGGTCACATTCCCGGAGGTCAGAAGTTGGAGTGAGGCCCCGGGCTGGTGAACCCCGGGCTGGCGCCCGGGGTCAGTCAACCGAGATCGGTGTTTACTAACCCCGGGCGCAAGCCCGGGGAACCCACGACGTGGGTTTACCGCCCCAGTAATCGCCGGATCTGTCTCAACAGCTCGCTTGCGGTCCAGGGTTTGGTCACGAACGCCACGTTCTGATCGCCGGAGAGGGACTCCCGAAACTCAGCGGCGGGATAGCCGCTCGTGAACAGCACCTTCACCGGTTTCCCCGAGCCCTGCTCCGCCCGAATCGCTTCGTACAGCGTGTGGCCCGAGGTCCTGGGCATGACCAGGTCGGTGATCACCAGATCGAGATCGCGCGCGCGCGCGCGGTACGACGCCAACCCCTCCGTGCCATCGGCGGCGGCGAAGACGCGGTAGCCGACCTTCTCGAACAGTCGCTGCGCCACGGTGCGCAGGTGCAGATCGTCCTCCACCAGCAGAATCGCCTCGTGGCCGCCGGGGAGCGACTCCGCGTCGCCGGCGGCGCGCGCGTCTCCCGGCAGCGGCTCCTCGAGGGCGAGCGGCAAATACAGTTTCACGGTCGTTCCCTGCCCCAGCTCGCTGTACAGGTGGACGAAGCCCTTGTGCTGTTTCACGAGCCCATACACCATCGCCATGCCGAGCCCGGTGCCGACGCCCGCGGGCTTGGTGGTGAAGAACGGCTCGAACACGCGTGCCTGCGTTTTGGCGTCCATCCCGGCGCCGGTGTCGGACACCGCGAGGCACACATAGCTGCCGGGCTCGACCCAGGCATGGAGCGGCCGGTCCTCCGCGTCCAACCGCGTGCGGCGCACGTCCAGATGCAGCGTCCCGCCCCCGGGCATCGCATCGCGGGCGTTGGTCGCGAGGTTCAGGAGGATCTGCCCGAGGGCGCCCGCATCGGCTTCGACCACGCCCGCCTCCGGCTCGGCGTCGCACTGGATCGCGATGGTGGCGGGCAGGAGCCGTCGCAGCGTCTGCAGCTCCTCCCGGACCCATTCGGGCGCGCTCAGGGGCCGGAGATCGAGGATCTCGTGGCGGCTGAACCCGAGGAGGCGGTGCACCAGCTCCGCGCCGCGCCGGGCCGCTTCGGTGAGCTCGGCCAGGTCGCGACGCAGCTCGGGTGAGGGCTCGGGCGGCAGGGCTCTCGCGATCAGGTTCGATTGCGCCAGGATCACGGTGAGCAGGTTGTTGAAGTCGTGGGCGATCCCCGAGGTGAGCCGGCCGATCGTTTCCATCTTCTGGGCCTGCTGCAGGGCGCGCTCCAGGGTGCGCTGCTCGGTCACGTCCTCGGCGATCATCTCGAATCCCTTCACGTCCCCCGCCTCGCTCTTCACCACACGGCCGGAGAGTCGCACGATGATGCGATGGCCGTCCCGGCGCTTCCACTGGACCTCGGTGCCGGTGATCCGGTCGAGGCCGACGGTCCGCGCGATGACCCGGGCGCGCTCGCCCGGCTCCACGTACACGTCGCGGTCGAGCTCGAGGGCGAGGACCTGCGCCTCGGAGTCATAGCCGAGCATGGCCACGAGGGCCGGGTTGACCTTGAGGAATCGGCCGGCGAGGCTCGAGCGATAGATGCCGTAGGTCGCCTGCTCGACCATAGTGCGGTAGTCGGCGCCGGAGCGGCGCAGCGCCCGCTCGGCGTGGCGGCGCGGCGTGTCTTCCACGACGATCGCTCCAATGCCGCCCACGCCGTTCTTCCCGCGCCGGCCCTGCGCCGCGAGCGGAAAGTATGACGCCCGCCAGTAGCGTGTGACCCCTGGGTGAGCCGGCGTCTCGCCCGACAGCTCGATGTTCAGGGCCGGCACGCCGGTCTCGAGGATTTTGTGGAGCAGCGGCTCGAGCGTCGCCGCGATCGCGGGCAGGATCTCGCGCACCGAATGCCCGAGGTGGTCCGCCACGGGGTGCCCGTTCATGAGGGCCAGCGTCTCGTTGAGCTGCACGTAGCGCAGCTCACGATCGAGGATCGCAAGCCCCGCGGGCGCGGCGGTGAAAAAGGCGTCGAGACGGGGGTCGCCGTTGCGGGTCGTGGGCATAGGACGGTGCCAATGTGGGAGAACGTGGCGCGGATGCAAGAGTGGCAACGACGCGGCGGCCATGTCCCCGAGTCGCGGCTCAAGCCGCGGCGCGGCCCGCCGCTGAAGCGGCATCGCGCGCGGTCAGTTCACTGACAGGGCCGAGCCGCGAGTTTACTCGCGACTCCTCGGGGCTCGACGTCGCTCCCCGCTCCCCGCTCCCGCGTCTTACTTGAGATCAATCCTTCCGAGCCGTTGCGTCCCCGACAACGCCAACCACAGCCTCGCCCGGCTCGAGTCCACGGCCATGTTGCGCACCACCGAGCCCGGCGTGGGGATCTTGACGGTCTCGGCGCGCTGCGAGGCCGGGTCGAACGCCACGATCTGGTCCGTGCCCGACTCGTCGTACCAGATGCGTCCGTCGGTGCCGACGGCAATGCCGTACGGCTGGCTGCCGTCGCCGCCCGGGGAAGCGAAGTCACGCACCTGTCCGGTAGCGGGATCGAGCCGACCCAGCTTGCCGCGGGCGTAGTCCGAGTACCACACGATTCCTTTGGAGTCCACGATCAGGCGGCGCGGCCGGCTCGAGGGAGCAGGGAGCGGGAAACTCTTTAGCGAGCCGTCCGCGGGGTTGATGCGGGCGATCTGATTCGTCCCGAACAGCGCCATCCAGATCATCCCGTCGGGGGCGGCGACCAGGCCGTACGGCCGGGCGTGCGGCGTCGGCACCGGATAGATCTTGGCCGAGCCCGACACCGGATCGAGCACGCCGTACCGGTTCGCGCCCTGAGCGGTGAACCAGACTTTCCCCTGATGGAATAGCGGCGTGTGCGGGTCACCTGCCTCGGAGGGCAGCGGGTATTCCTTGATGACGCCGGTCGCGGGATCGAGCCGGCCCAACCGGCCGGTGAAGTTCCCCGTGTACCAGACGCCGCCATCCGGGGCGACGACGATGCCGTGCGGCCCCGAGGTGGGGGTGGGAGTGGCGTAGTCCGTCACCTTGCCGGTCGCGGGATCGAGGCGGCCGATGTAGCTGTTCGCCTGGTCGGTGTACCACACGATCCCGTCGGCGCCGACGGCCGGGTCGTGGGGGAAGGCCTTCGCACGCGGCAGCGGGTATTCGACGACGGTAGCGAGCCGGGAGCGGGGAGCCGGCACGAGGCATAGTGTCAGCGCAAAGCCGGCGCGCAGCAGCGGTGAGCGAGTCATCGGTGGTCCCCTCGGGGCGGAGGATGATGATAGTGGCGCTCGTCGGATGATAAAGCGACTCTGATACACACCGCAAGATTTCGATGACGGTCCCGGGTGTGCTGGCCGCAACTTGCACGTACTCTCGAACGATCCGAGATTGATGCCGGAGGCTATCGCGCATGGCGGAACGGCTGCTCAAGGGTCCCTTCTCGGTGGACGACTACCACCGCATGGCCGACCTGGGAATCCTGGACGAGGACGACCGGGTGGAATTGCTCGACGGACAGGTCGTCGAGATGACGCCGCTCGGACCGGAGCATGCGGCGTGCGTGGATGCCCTCACCAGGATCCTGTCGCGGCGCGTCGGGGATGCCGCTGTCGTGCGGGTGCAAAACCCACTGATCCTCGGGACGCGGTGGGAGCCCCAACCCGATGTCGCACTGCTCAAACCGCGTGCCGATGGCTATCGCGCGTCGCATCCAGGGGCCGGAGACGTTCTCCTGGTGATCGAAGTCGCGGACGGTTCGGCCGGCTCGGACCGCGACGTCAAGCTGCCGCTGTATGCCCGCGCGGGGATTCCGGAGACCTGGTTGGTGGACCTCGCGAACGAGGTCATCGAGGTGCAGCGCCAGCCGGGGCCCGACGGGTACCGTGAGGTTCACACCCTGCGGCGCGGCGATACGCTGAGCGCGCTGTTGCTCCCGGCGAGCTCCATCCCCGTCGACGACGTGCTCTAGGGTGCGCGCCGCCGCCGCCCTGTTGCTCGTCGCAACCTCCGTCAGCGCCGCGCGGCTCCACGCACAGACCGCGTCGCCCTACGTCCCCCTGCACCACTGGGCGATGCCGTACGTCGAATACCTCATCTCGGCCGGCGTCATCGCGGACCCCACGCCGCTGACCCGGCCTCTCAAGCAGGCCGACGTGGTACTCGCCCTCGAGGCCGCCGACACCCTCCGACTGAGCCGCGCTCTCAAGGCCGCGGTACGCCGGCTGCTCGCCGAGCTCCGGCCGCGCGTCCGCGGAGCCCGCTATCGCGTCGAGCTGGGCGCCGGGCTCGCGGCCGCGAGCTACACGATGCGCGACCCGCTGGACCGCCGATAACGCGACGCGGTGGGAGGAAGGCTATGTCAGCGGGCAGTGGCGCCATGGCGAGGCGTTCTTCGGCATCCTGGATCGCAACTGGGGGCCGAGCGGCATCCAGGGCGTCATGCTGTCGGACGATCCCTACAGCATGGACCATCTGTACCTGAGCATCGGCACCGAGCGCGTCCGCATCGCGGCCCTGACGACGCAGCTCGACTCCCGCACCGACTCGACCGGTGCCAGCGTGAGCCGCTACATGGTGCACCATCGGTTTTGGCTGAGGCCACGCGGGCGCTGGACCGTGGCCCTGTGGGAGGCCGTCGTCTTCTCCGGCGTGGGCCGCCAGCTCGAGCCCTGGTACCTGAACGTCGCGACGCTCGGCGTCCTGCGGCAAAGCGGCACCGGCACCAACGCCAACAGCTTCGTGGGGTTCGACCTCGAGCGCCACGCCGCCACCACCCTGTTCGGGCAGTTCATGCTCGACGACATCCAGGTCTCGAGAAAGACGGCCACCGACCGGAAGCCGACGAGCTACGCGTTTACGCTGGGCGCCAAGGGTCGGCTCGGAAGCCGCGCCGCCGCATGGACCCTGTTCTACACCCAGGTCGCAAACCTCACGTACCGCAACGAGGACGACCTCCAGGTGCCGCTGTTCTACGGGCTCGGCACGGGACGCAACTTCGCCGACTACGACCAGGCCACCGTGAAGCTGGGCATCCTTACCCGATCGGGCGCGCTGCTCGAGCCCGAGGTGACACTCTTGCGCCAGGGGGAAGGCGACCCCCGCCTGCCGCATCCGCTCCCGTCCGACTACCCCGCCACGGCGACCATTCTCCAGGGTGTGGTCGAGCGCACCATCCGGCTGGCGCTGGGCGGCAGCTGGCAGCGGGCGCAATGGGGCGTGGTGGCGAACGGAGGGGTGCATTTCGTCCACAATGCGGGGCATGTGACGGGCGCCGCCGCGACGCATTGGGTGGGCACGATCGGACTCACGTTCCGCATGCGAGCCGAGGGGACGGTTCGATAGTCTCTATCGTCATCGTCAGCTTCAACACGGCGCTCGAGCTGGTCGCCTGCATCGAGTCGATCGAGCGCTGCGCCGCCGCGCTGCCGCACGAGACCATCGTCGTCGACAACGCCTCGAGCGACGGCTCGGTCGCGGCGGTACGCACCCGGTTTCCGGCGGTGCGGCTGGTGGCGAACCAGGAGAATCTCGGGTTCCCGAAGGCGAACAATCAGGCCCTCCCGCTGGTGCGCGGTGAGTACGTTCTGTTTCTCAATCCCGACTCCGAGCTGCAACCCGGAACGCTGGAACGGATGGTCGCCGAGCTCCGCGCGTTCCCCGAGCGAGCGGCCGTGGGCCCGCGCGTGAGACGGCCGGCGGAGTTCATCTCGCCCAATTGCGCGCGACGGCTGCCGACGTTGTGGACCGAATGGTGCGACGCGCTGTGGCTGCACCTGATCTTTCCGCGGTCGCGGCTCTTCGCCTGGAAGTACTATCGGCCGTGGGACGGCACCACCGATCGAGACGTCGAATGCCTGCTCGGCGCCGCGCTACTGTGCCGCACCGAGCAGCTGCGAGCGCTGGGCGGTTTCGACGAATCGGTCCCGCTCTATCTCGACGATATGGACCTGTGCAAGCGCCTCGGCGAGCTGGGACGGCTGCGGTACCTGAGTGGCGTGACGATCCTGCATCATTACAGCGTGAGCACCAGGAAGCAGCCGGCGGCACTGATGCGACGCCTGGGCCTCCAGGCCACCTACTGCTACTTCGTCAAGCATCGCGGCGCGGCGTACGCCGGTGCCTACGTCGCTCTGGTGGCGGGCGCGGGCCTCGCGGCCTTCGTGCTGGGGTTCGTTCGTCTGCTCGGAGGCTCGCTGCGCAAGGCGAACCGGCGGTGGCATGAGGCGCGGGTTTTCGTGGATTGGGCGTGGCGGCCGAAAGCGGTGACTTATACGCTGCCACGCCTTCCCGAGTAACCCATCGCCGCCCCAAGGACGAATAAACTCCCGGCTCGGTGACAGGATGGACGTCCGCGCCCCAAGAGTCGCGGCTCAAGCCGGTCGCGGCTCAAGCCGCGGCTCGGCCCTGCCGCTGAAGCGGCCTCGCGCGGTCAGTTCACTGACAGGGCCGAGCCGCGAGTTCACTCGCGACTCATCAGGCGCGGGCCTCCGTCCTTGTCGGCCGAGCCGCGAGTTCACTCGCGACGCCTCGGGCGCGGATCCAGCGTAGATAGAGCCGCACATAGCGCGAGAATGATGAGGTTGTGGCACCAACCCGGTTCAGATTTGTCGCGTGGCGGAAGTCCGTGCGTTCGGCGCGGAAGCGATCGTGGGCTGAACCGGTGCAGCTGCGCCGAAGCGTCGCGGCTCAAGCCGCGGCTCGGCCCTGCCGCTGAAGCGGCCTCGCGCGGTCAGTTCACTGACAGGGCCGAGCCGCGAGTTCACTCGCGACTCATCAGGCGCGGGCCTCCGTCCTTGGGCCGAGCCGCGAGTTCACTCGCGACTCATCAGGCGCGGGCCTCCGTCCTTGTCGGCCGAGCCGCGAGTTCACTCGCGACGCCTCGGGCGCGGATCCAGCGTAGATAGAGCCGCACATTGCGCAAGAAAGATGATACTGTGCGACCAACGCGGTTCAGATTTGTCGCGTGATCGATCGTATTTATTGTCACGTCGTCTGGAAGACCCGCGATCGCCAGCCGCTGATCGATGCAGGGGTGGCGCGGTTCCTGTGTGGCTTCCTGCGCGCCGTCGCAGCGCAGGAAGGTGCGCGAATCCTGCAGATCGGAATGGTCCGGACTCATGTGCACGTGCTCGTCCGAATCCATCCAACGACTGTCTTGAGTCGGCTGCTGCAGCGTCTGAAAGGTGGTAGCGCCGCGATCGCGGGAAAGGAGCGACACGCGCCGCCGGACAAGCGCCTGCGGTGGGCAAAGGGATATTCGATCCACTCCGTCAGCCCGCGTAGTCTGGATGCCGTTCGCCACTATCTGCGAACTCAGCCCGAGCGTCATCCGGACATGGTCATAACCGGATGGACCGGTGACGAGCCTGAGTACGAACAATCCGGGCGAGATGAATGGAGATCCGACCTAAGGCGCCGGATGTGACGGCGGTCAGTTCACTGACAGGGCCGAGCCGCGGCTTCAGCCGCGACTCTTGGCCGAATGAGGCGCGGGTTTTCGTGGATTGGGCGTGGCGGCCGAAGGCGGTGACTTACACGCTGCCACGCCTTCCCGAGTAACCCATCGGCGTCCCAAGGACGAATAAACTCCCGGGTCGGTGACAGGATGGACGTCCGCGCCCCAAGAGTCGCGAGTGAACTCGCGGCTCGGCACTGTCAGTGAACTGACGGGTTGGATGCCGCTTCAGCGGCAGCGCCGAGCCGCGGCTTCAGCCGCGACTCTTTGCGCGCAGCCCCCTGCTGTCTGCTCCCTGCTCCCTCTACGTCACCAGCTCGTCGCCCGCCGCCGCCGCTCTAGGATGACGCGCCGGTCCCACTGGCCGCGCCGGTAGGCGGTCACCCGGCGCTCGGCCAGGCGACGCTCGGCGGCGGTGGGGGCCCAGGCAAGCACGCGGCGATCCCTTCCGGTTGGGGCGCGGCGCTCCTGGCCATTGCGGCGATCGCGGGGCATGCGGCGGCGTGCCATGCGGCGGTCGGCCTTCAGCTCGTCCCTCGGCGGTTCATCTGAGTCACTATCCCAAGCGATGGTGAAAAGCTCGTTACACCGGGAGCAGCGCAAGGATTGGACCCGGACGTCGAGGACGTGCGCTCGATGGCGGCAGCTCGGGCAGACGAGGTACGGCTCCGACTCACCCTTGGGACGCACCACGGTCCACTCGTGGGGCGGCGTGTTGCGCAGCTCGAGCAAACCGCGGGCCACCACCAGGGCGTGCCCGCGAACCCACAGTTGCGCCTCGCGCGCGGTGAGCCCCATAACGGGGTACCAGGCACCCCAACGCAGCCCGCATCGCGCAGGCTCCTGCAGCCGGGCCCACTGAGCGACACGCATGTTCGTCCCCTGCGCTGGTAGTGTGCCGCGGTACCGGACCGCTGTCAACCAGTGCCTAGCGCGGCGCCGTCAAGCCAAAGCGTCGCAGCGCGCCCACTCGCGTCAGCTCCGCCAGCCAACCGAAAACGGGAAAATGGGCGGGATCGAATCGGGCTGCCTCGTAGCGGATTTCGCGGAAGGTGGCCTGCACCACCTGCTCTGCGACCACCGGGTCGCGCACGATGCTGAAGGCCAGGGCCCGGAGGCTCGAGGAGTACCGCACGGACAACTCCCAGAGGGCGCCGACGTCGCCACCGGCGACCCGCTCCAACAGGGAAAAATCCGAGACCCGGTGTTCCTCGGAGACGGTGTGTGAGGTGGTGGTATGCATGGCTGTGGCCATAAAGAGCGCGGCAGCGGGTGTCAGGTCACTCAATCGTCACGCCCCTCCTACGTAAGTGTAGCGTCCACGCTACACAGTGCGATCGTGGCCTGCTCGCCGCCGCCTTGTGCCGCAGGCACGCGACACGCATCTGTTATCGGGTATGAGACGAGGACCCATATGACGCTTGAAGGACCTCCGGGGGGCCAGGCGGCGGGCGAGGGGTCGCGCGCGTCCGGCGCGCGCTTTCCCGCAGAACCGTCTCCCATCGCCCAATCGGTGCTGTGGCGACCGACGGTCCAGGAGCTGGCGCGCCCGGACAGCGACGCCACCCTGATTTTCGTCGCGCAGCGCGCGGTCGCGGCCGTGGAAGACCACCTGCTGTCGGCACCCCATCAGGCGCTGCTGGGCTATCTGGTCGGGCGGGTGCTCGAGTCTCCCGAGTCGGGGCTCCCCTACCTCGTCGTGCACGGGGCGGTGCGCGTGCCGCAGATGATCGTGGCCGACGCGAGCGAGCCTGTGGTGGCGCAATCGCTCGCGGCGGTGCAGCGGATGTTGCCGCCGGAGGACGGCGTGGTGGTCGGCTGGTATCGCAGCCATCCGACGGGCCCGCTCAAGATTTCCGCCAGCGACCACGCCGCGCACACCCGCCACTTCACGCGACCCTGGCAGATCGCGCTGCTGTTGGCGAGCGGCCCCGCCGGCGCGCGCGGCGGCTTCTTCCGGCCGGCGGGCGAACCCGGCTCGCCCGTGCCCTACCTGCCGTTTTACGAGCTGCTCGACGCCGAGAGCTATCGGGACGGCGGGAAAGAGCCGCGCGTTTCCTGGAGCACCTACTGGTCACCCGATGCCGCGGTGTGGCGCGCGCGCGCCGAACCGCAGCGCACCGAGCCGCCGCGCGCCCCGCGCATCACCCCCTCGGAGCGTCCGTCAGGTGCGCGCCAGGCCGTCCCGCTCCTCATGGAGGAAGAAGAAGGCGACGACTACCGCAGGCGGCACTCGCCTCGGGGTGGACGCCCCGGGCTTTGGGGCTGGTGGATCGCTGCCCTGGGAGCGGTGGTCGGGGCAGTCGCGCTGGGCGTGCGCCTGGGGCTCCGTCCGGACACGCCCGCCGGCCCGCCCGTTGACACGGTCTCCGTCCGCTCTTCCGCCCCCGCTCCGGACGTCGTCGCCGCCACGGCCGTCCGGCAGGCCGTGGACGCGTACCAGCTGCGCGCCACGCTGTACGCCAACCACCAGATGACGTGCGCCGACCTGGCAGCGGGCCTCACCGAGGTCGACGCGCGGTGGCTGGCCTACACCCTCACGTCGCCAGCCGCGGTGCCGGGAGATACCGGCGCCGCGACGCCCGCGGGGGGAGGGAGCATGGCGGCGGACGTCCAGCAGGTGGAAGACGATTTCGAGCGCTCGGGCTGTCCCCGGCCCTGACGTGACGCCGGGTACCACACTCGCGTTCCGGGCAGCCGTGCTGCTCGCGCTGTGGGGGCACGTCTGTCCCGCAACCGCCCACGCGCAGGGGGGGACCCAACCGCTCCGAAAGGTCGAGCTGGTGCGGCTGCTGGGCAGTCGGGCCATCTCGCCGGCGCAGCTGACGGCGCTGGTACGGCGCAACTGCGTCGCTTTCCGGCCGAGCGAGCGCGACCGGGCCGATTTGCGGGCCGCCGGCGCCGACGCCGCGCTGCTCGCGGCCATCGATCAATGCCTGCGCGCCCGTGCGCCGGTGAGCCGCCCGGCGCCCCAGCCCCAAGCCCCCGTCGCGCGGCCCGTCGCACCCGCGCCGCCGCGC
>WNGC01001511.1_pt1 | contig 14116 bp, 12 predicted proteins | sample 5400051 | NCBI WGS metagenome assembly WNGC01 (sample SAMN13153368, study PRJNA577476) | soil metagenome | isolation source: 20 cm soil or saprolite under grassland replicate 2 | place: USA:California | collected 2016-06-15 | reverse complement strand
CGCGAGCTGGAGGTTCATCAGGCCGACGATCTCCAGGGCGTCGCAGATCTTCCGGGTGATTCGGCGGATCTCCGCGAGGACGGCCTCGGAGAGAGTCTGGGCCGGCAACACGCACGCGGCGTCGCCGGAGTGGATGCCCGCTTCCTCGATGTGCTCCTGGATCCCGCCGATGAAGATGTCCTTGCCATCCGCGACGACGTCCACGTCGATTTCCGTCGCGTGGGACAGATACCGGTCCACGAGGACCGGGTGCGCCTTCGAGACGCGGACCGCCCTCTCCATGAACCGGGCGAGATCCTCTTCGCCGTGGACGATCTCCATCCCGCGGCCACCGAGGACGTACGACGGCCGGACGAGAACGGGGTAGCCGATCCGGGAAGCCACCTCTCGGACCTCGTCGAAGCTGTACCCGGAAGCCGCGTCCGGTTGCCGGATTCGAAGGCGTTGCATGAGCGCCGAGAACTTTCGACGGTCCTCGGCAAGGTCAATCGCGGCCGGTGGCGTGCCGAGGATCCGAGTCCGCGAACGACGGCGAGCCAACGCGCGGGCGAGCGGGACCGCGAGATTGATCGAGGTCTGACCGCCGAACTGCACGATGACACCATCCGGCTTCTCCTCCTCGATGATGTTCAGGACGTCCTCGAGCAGGAGGGGTTCGAAGTACAGCCGGGTGGAGATGTCGAAATCGGTCGAGACGGTCTCGGGATTGTTGTTCGCGATGATCGCGGCGACGCCCTCTTCCCGCAATGCGAGGATTCCTTGGACACAGCAGTAATCGAACTCGACGCCTTGGCCGATCCGGATGGGACCGCTCCCGACGATCAACACCTTCCGACCCGCGAGGTTCTGCGTCTCACCGCTCGGCTCGTACGTGGAATAGAAGTAGGGCGTCTCTGCCTCGAACTCCCCTCCGCAGGTGTCGACCATCTTGTACGCGACTCGCGGTCGACCGCGCCGCACGGACTCCTCCGTGCTGCTGGTCAGGGCGGAGAGAGACTCATCGGCGAACCCGAACCGCTTCGCCTCCGCGAGGACCGCCTTGCTCGCCCGGGATCCTCGGAGTCCCGACTCGATCCGCACGAGATGTCGGATCTTCTCGATGAAGAACGGGTCCCACGCCGTCAGGGAAGCGATCTTCTCCGTCGGTAGGCGGCGTCGTACGGCCTCGGCGATCGCAAAGAGGCGCTCGTCGGTGGGTTCCCGTAGTTCGCGGACGAGTTCCTCTTCCGACCAGGAATTCGATTCGAGGCCTATTCGATCGATCTCCAACGAGCGGACGGCCTTCAGGAGCGATTCCTCGAAGGTCCGGCCGATGGCCATCACCTCCCCGGTGCTCTTCATCGACGTGCCAATCCGGCGGTCCACCGTCGGGAACTTGTCGAAGGGCCACCGCGGAATCTTCGTGACGACGTAGTCCAACGTGGGTTCGAACGAGGCGAGGGTCTTGCCCGTGACCGGGTTCGGGATCTCGTCGAGGCGCAGGCCGATCGCGATCTTCGCGGCGATCCGGGCGATCGGGTAGCCCGTCGCCTTCGATGCGAGGGCCGACGACCGCGAGACACGCGGATTCACTTCGATGACCCGGTACTCGCCGGTCTTCGGATGGACCGCGAACTGGATGTTGCATCCGCCCTCGACCCCGAGGGCGCGGATGATCCGGAGGGCCGCGGACCGAAGGGTCTGATGGTCCGAGTCGCTCAACGTCTGAGCCGGGGCGACCACGATCGATTCGCCCGTGTGGACGCCCATCGGGTCCAGGTTCTCCATGCTGCAGATCGTGATACAGTTGTCCGCGCCGTCCCTCATCACCTCGTACTCGAACTCCTTCCAGCCGAGGACGGATTCCTCCACGAGGACCTGTTTAATCCGCGAATAGGCCAGGCCAAGCCCCACGATTCGGTCGAGTTCCGCGGCGTTGTGCGCCACGCCGCTCCCGCTGCCTCCGAGCGTGTACGCGGCTCGGACGATCACAGGGTATCCAGTCTCCTCGACGAACGTGGCCGCCGTCGTGGAGTCGGACACCGCCCGGCTCCTTGGGATCGGCTCCCCGATCGATCGCATGAGGGAGGCGAACCGCTCGCGGTTCTCGCCCGCGGTGATCGCCTCCATCTTCGTCCCGAGCAGTTCCACGCCGTGGCGGCCCAGGATCCCGGCCTCGGAGAGCTCGCTGCACAGGTTCAACGCGGTCTGCCCGCCCATCCCGCTCAGGATCCCTTGCGGCCGTTCTTTCACGATCACCTTCTCGAGAAATGGGACCGTGAGGGGCTCCACGTAGACTGCATCCGCGGTGTCGGGATCCGTCTGAATCGTCGCCGGATTGCTGTTCACCAGGACGACCCGCACCCCTTCTTCCCGGAGCGACCGGCAGGCCTGGGAACCGGAGTAGTCGAACTCCGCGGCCTGGCCGATCACGATCGGTCCAGAGCCGATCACCATGGCGGTCCTAACGTCCTGGCGCTTGGGCACCGCCCCACCCCCGTGCCGCGGCCTACGCCCCCTTGAGCTCCGCCACGAAATCTTGGAAAATGTACTCGTTGTCCCACGGCCCCGGGTGGGCCTCGGGGTGGTATTGGACGGAGAAGATCGGCATCTCCCGATGGGCCATCCCTTCCACGGTGCCGTCGTTCAGGTTCACGTGGGTGACCTCGAATTCCGACTCCGGCACGGACGTCGCATCGACGGCAAAGCCGTGGTTCTGCGAGGTGATGTGGACCCGCCCGGTGCGGAGGTCCTTCACGGGTTGGTTCCCGCCGCGGTGCCCGAACTTCAACTTGAACGTCTTCCCGCCGAAGGCGAGGGCCAGAAGCTGGTGCCCGAGGCAGATGCCCAGGAGAGGGACGCGTCCCGCGAGCTCCCGGGTCGTTTGGACGGAGGTCGCGACGATGTCCGGGTGGGCGGGATCTCCGGGGCCGTTCGACAGGATGACGCCCTCCGGTTTCAGGGAGAGGATCTCGTCCGAGGTCGTATCGTAGGGGACCCGGACCACCTCGGCGTAGCGCTGGGCTTCCCGGAGGATATTTCGCTTCACGCCGCAGTCGACCACGACGATCGTGCGCTTCCCTGGACCCGGGTATCGTTCGAGGGTCGTGCAACTCGCTTCCGCGACGAGATTCCGAGTTTCCGGATGGGGGGCGGCACGGACTTCCCTCGCGACCTCATCCACGTCCTCGTCCGCCGGCACAAGGGCCGCCTTCATGGTTCCCTTCGATCGGATCCGGATCGTGAGCGCGCGCGTGTCGGCACCCTCGATCGCCGGCGTCTGGTGGCGCTTCAGGAAGTCTCCGAGGCCCATCGCGCTCCGGGGGTGACTCGGGGTCGCGCAAGCCTCCTTCACGACGAACCCCGTCGGCTGGATCGTGTCCGATTCCATGGTGTCCGGATCCACGCCATAATTCCCGATCAACGGGTACGTCATCATGAGGATCTGACCGCGGTACGACGGATCCGTCAGGGCTTCCGTATAGCCCGTCATGTTCGTGTTGAAAACGAGTTCTCCCAGGATCCTGCGCCGGGCCCCGAAGAAAGGCCCCCGGGCCACCGTTCCGTCCTCGAGGACGAGGGACCCTTCCATTCGTTAGACCCCCACCCCATTTTCGATTCGGCTTATGAGGGTTTCCCTCTCGCGGAAATTTCCGCGCGGTCCGACTCGGCTACGGGGGTCGTAGCAGTTCGAGTTCGTTCAGTCGTGTGACCATTTTGTCCCAATGAGTTCCCCGCCAATACACGCGCCCACAGGAGGGACAACGCCAGAACGCTCGATGTCGGGAGCGGATCCCTTCTGGCACCGAGTCCTTCACATCCTCCATGGACGCACTCACCAGGATCTCGTTGCACAAAGAGCAACGGGAGAGTGGACTGACGAGTCGGAGCGGGAGGGCCGCGGCGACCTCGCGAATCTGATCGTCCAAGATGTCGGAACGAATCCGGACCGCACCGGTCACCCGGGCGGCGAGTTCCTTGTCCCGCGTCAGGAGGATCCGGTCCTCGGAGCGGACTCGCTCGATGAGGGTTCGATCCGGGCCCGGTTCCGGATACGCGGTGTCGTAGCCCATGAACCGCAGCCAACGTGCGAGACTCCCCAGCATGTGATCGCAGAGGAGTTTCATGCTTCTCCCCGCGAAATCGGGTCGATGAGCAACACGATGACGCCAATCCGCGGAAGATGCGTCTCTGCGCGACGCAGCCCCAAGGATCCCCGCAGGTAGCGGAGAAAATGTTTCGGACGAACGATGAACTCGGCCTCTCTCACCGGACCACCGCGTACTCGAGGAGGGCGCCATCGCCGAGTCGCTCAATCCGGTCCAAACGGAGACGGGGCGCCGCGTCGAGCGAGGTGACTCCTTGGCCGCCGGCGAGCGTCGGGGCTGCCTGGCCACCGAGCACCCGGCTGCTGACGAAGACCTTCAGTTCGTCTGCCAGGCCCTTTCGGAGGAAGGACCAGATGACCGTACTCCCTCCTTCCACCAGGATCGTCTTCACGTCTCGTGCCGCGAGACGATCGAGGAGGGCCTCCAAATCCACCTCGTCTTTGCCGAGACGCATGACCTCGGCGCGCGGGAACGAACGATCGCTTTCCTCCGACGTGACGATCAACGTCGGGGCGCTTCCGTCCAAGACGTGGGCAGAATCCGGAATCTTGCCATCGGAGTCCAAAACCACTCGGAGCGGATTACGCCCCTTCGCGTATTCCGATTTCACGGTCAGCTTCGGATCGTCCTTCAGAACGGTACCGACCCCTACGAGGATCGCATCTACGGCCGCTCGAAGGCGATGCACGCGGCGGAGATCTTCTTCGTTGCTCAATCGAACGCCTTTGCCGTCCGGGAGCGCGATCTTTCCATCGACACTCATCGCGGCGTTGATGATCACGCGCGGTCGCACGGCCATCCGATGGGCCGGCCGAATAACAACTTTGCGGGTTCGGAGCGAAGTTCATCTACCGCGCCGACCTGCGAGGAGCGGCGGCAGAGATGAAGGCCCATCTGGTCCACGTCGACGCGTTGCGATTCCGAGCGAAGGCCGAGGAGGCCGCTGAGGTCCTCTTCGATGCGGGCGATCAGGAGACCCGTCAGGGTCCGAGCCCGGTGCAAGGGGCCCTCCTCTCCGCGATGGCATGTACCGCCGCGGACGTCGTCCTGATCCTTCAGAAGGGACGCGTCCCTTTCACGTCGCTCGAAATCGAGGCCGACGCGGAACGGGCGACCGAGAATCCGAAGGTCTTCACGAAGATCCGACTTCACTACAAGATCCGCGGAAAGGGAATTCCGGATTCGGCGGTCAAACGAGCGATCGACCTCTCGTCGGAGAAATATTGCACGGTCGGAATCATGCTCCGTCGAGGCGGCGTGGAGTTTGTCAACACGCACGAAATTCTCCCTCTGGAGTGATGTGTTCTCAAGCCGCAGATTCTGCCCGCGCATCTTTAAGTAACCTTCCCGAGATGGACCGCGGGCGCCGATGGAAGGCATCCAGATTTATGAGCTCAAGCGGATGGACCTCCGCGGGGCAACGGTGATCGATGGATTCCCGAGCGTCGGGCTCGTGAGCTCGATCGTCGCGAACTATCTGATCAACGCTCTGAACCTCGTCCAAATCGGCATCATGGACTCCGTCTACTTTCCGACCGTGGCACTGGTCCGCGACGGACAGCCGATGAATCCCGTCCGGATCTACGCGGGACCCAAGATGGACGACCGCGACCAGATCGTCGTCTTCATCTCCGAATTCCAGCCGCCGCCGAACCTGATCAAAGGGATCGCCTCGACGGTCCTCGACTGGGCGCAGGACGCCCGGTGCAACCTCCTCGTATGCCCTGAGGGACTCATTGTCGACGCCCGCGAGGACGACGGAGATCGGCAGGTCGAGGTCTACGGAATCGGTTCGACGGACAAGACCATGGACATGATCCGCAAGAACAACATCACGGTCTTCGAGGAAGGGGTCATCACCGGGGTCGCGGGAGTCCTCCTAAACGAAGGACGCAAGCGAGACTTCGACGTGATCACGCTCCTGAGCGAAGCCCATCCGGACTATCCGGACGCTCGGGCCGCGGCCCGCGCAATCGAGGTCATCGACAAGCTCCTGCTGCACACGGAACTCGACGCGCGACCGCTCTACGAGGAAGCGGAGCGCATAGAGATGCAGCTGAAGTCGATCCATCACCAGACCGAGGTCGCGAAGAAACCGAGCGAACCCGCGCGACCGAGCATGTACGGCTAGGCGTCCGGCTCGACCTTCACTTGCCACCCGTTTCCGTCCCGGGCGACCGCAAACCGGCACGACAAGAATTGCGGGATGAGCCACATCATCGTCTCCAAATGCCCGGAGACCGCTTGGACGCGAAAACGGGATGGGCCGTCTCCTCGGGCGAGGTACACGAGAAGCTGATCCGCCGCGTGGACGTCGAGGGCGGCTGCGGCCTCCATCTCCGCGCGGAGGGACGCAGCGGCCTCCTCCCCGATTCGCTCGGAGGCCTTGCCACGTTCCGCGAGGGAATCGGATCCGAGGAGCGAAGCTGTCGTTTCCGCCCAGAGGACGAGAGCGCCACCCTGCCCGATCGCCTCCTCGCCGCGGTACGTGCGATCCTCCACCTTCACGTCCGGGACTCCGTGGAGACGCCGGAGTGCGGCGTGTTTCATTCGTTTCGGGACGTCCTCGGGAAGATTGGACGCGTGGGCAATGCCGCGCACGCGCTGGATCTCCAGGCCTTCGCCCCGGACAAAGGACGACCAAGACTGAGTCGGTTCGATCGCGACCTCGACAATCCCTCCGCCCCGCGGATAGTATCCGCGTCGAAGAACCTCGACGTCCACATGGGCCCCGAGCCGCCGGACGAGGGGCAAGAAGACCCGGCCGAAGTAGTCGATGGGCGGAGACCAGCGGACGTCCGTCCCTCCGACCAATCGCACCCGAACGGGTCCTCCCGCCGCGGCCGCCACCGGGAGAAGGGCTTGCAGGATGAGCGTCACACTGCCTGCGGTCCCGACGTCGAAGGAGAAGCGACCTGGCACTAGGACTCCTGGGCGGAATTCGATGGTAGACGATCCAACGGCGAGGCCGGCCACCTCGCCGCCGCACAGCTTCGCAACGGCATCGATGGCCGTCACATGCTGCGCGGCAAGGCCCGGCGTCGGCCGGCCCGCTCGGATTCGGACGACACGCACCGGGGTGTCAGTCAACGCGGAAAGAGCGACCGCCATGCGGAGCAGCTGGCCGCCCCCCTCGCCGTGGGCTCCATCGACCTCGATCATGACGCCGAGGCCTTCATCCGATGCCGGACGACTTTGAGCACTTCGACGAAGGCATACGCGGTAAAGGAGATCAGGACGGTCTCGAGCCAGTCGAGGGGAGATAGGGCCTCCGTCTCGAACACGTCATGGAGGAACGGCGTATAGATGACCGCGACCTGAAGGGCCATGGACGCGAGCACGGCGAGGATGAGCTTCGTGTTCGTGAACAGACCGATCTGCCAGATGGTCTGGCGCGGAGATCGCATGGAGAAGACAAGGAACAGTTCGAAGAACACGATGGTCGTGAAGGCGACGGTCCGGGCTCGGACGGCATCGGCCCCTTCTTGCAATTCGAGGAAGAACACGCCGAGCGTGCCCACCGTGAGGATCGCCGAGACGACGAAAATCAGGAAGAGGATGTCCCTCGAGAGCACGCCCTCCCTCGGATTGCGCGGCGGCCGGTCCATGATGTCCGTCGGGTACGGGTCCACACCGAGCGCGAGAGCGGGCAGGCCGTCCGTCACGAGGTTGATCCAGAGGAGTTGCACCGGCGCGAAGAACGGAAGGAACTTGGGGTCCGCGATGGCGAGCGTGGCGATGAACATGATTAGGACCTCGCCCGCGTTCGCGGAAAGGAGGAAGGCGACGAACTTCCGGATGTTTTCATAGATCCCCCGGCCCTCCTCCACCGCCGCGACGATGGACGCGAAGTTGTCGTCGGTGAGGACCATGTCTGCGCTCTCCTTGGCTACGTCGGTCCCCGTGATCCCCATCGCGACGCCCAGATTGGAGCGCTTCAGGGCGGGTGCGTCGTTCACGCCGTCGCCCGTCATGGCGACGATGTGACCCGCCTTCTTCCAGGCGTCTACGATGCGCATCTTGTGTTCCGGGGCAACCCGCGCGTAGACCCGGATCCGTTCCACCTCACGTACGAGGTCTGCGTCGGACATCTTCTCGAGCTCTTCCCCGGTGAGCGCGAGGTCGCCCTCGCCGAGGATCCCCATTTCCCGGGCCACCGCCATCGCCGTGAGCTTGTGGTCCCCCGTGATCATGACGACCCGGATCCGCGCCTTCTTGCAGCGACGGATCGCCTCGATCGCGTCGGAGCGGGGCGCATCCATCATCCCGGCGAGGCCGAGGAACGTGAGGTCCGCCTCGAGCGTCTCCTCCTTCAGAGGCGGCAACTCCCCGTGGAATTCGCGTACAGCAAGACCAATCACGCGGAGCGCCCGCGTCGCCAACTCCTGGTTCCGGAATTGGTACTGGCTCCGATCGTACTCGGTCAAAGGTCTCCGTTCTCCGTCCACCATGTGGTGGGAACAGCCCGCGAGAATCCGCTCGGGCGCGCCCTTCACGTGGAGGACCGCGGGCACTCCCGCGAGGCGGCGTAGCCTCTCTCCCTCGGGCAAGGAGAGGACCGCGCCAAGCTCCGATTCGGGCAATTGCACATGCAGGGTCGACATCTTCTTCCGCTCGGAGGTGAAAGCGATTTCCGCGACGCGGGGCCATCTCGCCCGAATGGTTGCGGGGTCCATGTCGGCACGCCGCGCGGCCACGAGGAGTGCGCCTTCCGTCGGATCGCCTTCCACCATCCATCGAGTCCCTTCCTGTCGGAGCACCGCGTCGTTGCACAGGACCCCACATTCGAGGAGCTGCTGCAATCCGGGATGCGCCGTCAGATCCGCGACCCGACCACCGGTCCGGACCGTCCCAGTCGGATTGAAGCCTTCTCCGATTACTTCGTATTCCACGGTCCCCGTGACCAAGACCCGGACGTTCATCTCCCCTTTCGTGAGCGTGCCGGTCTTGTCGGAACAGATCACGGAAGCGGCACCCAGAGCCTCGACCGCGGGAAGTTTCCGGATCAGTGCGCCTCGCCGGATCATCCGCTGGAGCCCCAACGCGAGGCTGATCGTCACAATCGCTGGGAGTCCCTCGGGGATGGCGGCCACGGCCAGGCCGACTGCCGTCAGGAAGAGAAGCTCGATGTGACCCGGTTCCCGGAGGACGCCGATGAGGAAGATGAGGCCCGCGGCAAGTAGGACCGCGATCCCGATCTGCCTCCCGAGGCGGTCCAACTGCTTCTGGAGCGGCGTCTCCTCCTTCGTCTCCTGCTGGACGAGCCCGGCGATCTTGCCGAGCTGGGTCGCCATCCCGGTCTCGACGATGACCGCCTTGCCACGGCCCCCGTCGACCGCGGTCCCCATGAACACCATGTTCTTGCGGTCGCCCAGGAAAGAATCGCGGGGCAGCGCCTCGACGGCCTTGCTCACCGGGAGGGATTCCCCGGTCAGCGAGGCCTCGTTGACGCGGAGGCTCGCGACCTCGAAGAGACGCGCGTCGGCGGGGATCCGATCACCTGCGGTGAGGACGGCCACGTCGCCGGGCACGAGTTCGCGGGAGGGCACCGCGACGATCCCTCCCTCGCGGAGGACATGGGCCTTCGGCGCGGCGAGGTTCTTGAGGGCCTCCAAGGACCGCTCCGCTCGATACTCCTGGACGAAACCGAGGATCGCGTTCATGACCACGATGACGATGATGAGTACGGCGTCGTACAGGTCCGCGTTCTCGCCCTGTAGGAGCCCCAGGGCCGCGGAAATAATCGCAGCGATAATCAGGACGATCACGAGTACGTCCACGAACTGACTCAACAAGATGCGGAGGGGATTCACCCTCGCCGTCTGGACGAGTTCATTCGCCCCGAACCGAACCAGCCGACGCGCGGCGTCCTGGGAATTCAGACCCAGAGGGGAGGCGTCGAGTCTTCGTAGGACGGCGTCGGCCGGCAAGGAGTGCCAGTCGTCGGCCATCGTGCGCCGAACCCTCGCTTGTGTAATAAACCTCATCTCGGACATCCGGCGGAGCCGCCAGCTTCCGCGTCCGTCTCGCGTTGACAACGGCTTTTTGTAGGAACAGGTTCGATGCGGCCATCGGGATGGGAACCTCGGTTCTCTCGCGAAGATCGCGAGCGACCGCGCTCGCCCCCCGGGAAATCGCGCTGCGTGATTGAGACAACGTCCATCATGTTCGATGTCGGTGTCATCGCCAGCGTCGGCTTCATCGGAGCCGCGCTCGCATCCCGGGTCCGGATCCCGATCATCATCGGCTACATCATCGCGGGAATCCTGATCGGCCCCAACATCCATCTGCGGGTATTCGGCACATCTTACGACGGAATCCTAGCCGACAGCGCGTTCCTCCAGAGCATTTCGCAGCTGGGCCTCGTCCTCCTGCTGTTCTTCGTCGGCCTGGAGTTCAGCATCACGAAACTCATGAAGACGAAGGAGGCCGCCGCAATCCTCGCGGTGACGAACCTCGCGGTAAACTTCTTCGCGGGATTCGTGATCGGCGCCTGGCTGGGATGGCCCGTCATCGACACGATCTTCATGGCGGGCGTCATCGGCATGTCGAGCTCCGCGATCGCGGCCAAGTCGTTGATCGACCTGAAGAGGCTCGGGAACCGAGAGACCGAGTTCATCCTCGGGATGGTGATCCTAGAGTCGTTCCTCGCCATGTTCATCCTCACCCTGGCGAACGGGATGATCCTCCCGGCCGAGGGACCCGTGAACATCGGCGGCCTCTTCGCCGGAGTGGGGCTGTTCATCGGCTTCTTCGCGCTCCTTGCCGCCGTCGTCGTCCCCAGGACCGCGGCGATCTTCGAACGCATCAAGAGCGAGGAACTGTTCGTCCTCTTCGCCCTCGGGACCGTCTTTCTTGCCGCGGCCCTCGCGGAGGCGTTCCGGATTCCGGCCATCGTCGGCGCGTTCTTCATGGGGATGGTCTTCGCGGACACGCACCTCGCGGGCCGGTTGAAAGTGAAGATGGAATCCCTGCGAGACGCGTTCGTTGCGATCTTCTTCCTGAGCTTCGGGATGCTGATCGACCCGAGTTCGTTCTCATCCGTCGTGCCCATGCTGCTCATCGCGGCGCCTTTGATCTTGCTGAACGATCTGTTCCTCACCGCGGCGCTCGGATACTTCATCGGCTTCTCGGGGCGGGCGGCCACGGCGATCGGGACGAGCATGATCGCGCGGAACGAAGAGGCCATTCTCTATGCGACGGTCGGCGCTCGCGCAATTCAGGCGAATCCTCACCTCTCGAACGACTACGCGGCGAAGTACCTCACGCCCTTCGCCGGCATCCTGTGCATCGTGATGAGCTCCTTGCAGCCGATCCTGATGGCTCGGTCCGACCGGATCGCGGCGTCCCTGGCGAAGCGGCTCCCCAAGTCCATCACGTTCGGGGCGGAGCTCGTGAAGCGGACTCTGAAGACCGTCATCATGCCGAACTTCCTCCCGATCTACCGGAGGAAGCGGGTGTTTCAGGCCGCGCTCATCGCGTATTCGGCATGGATTATCGATCTCACCATCACGACCGGTCCGGCGCATCTCGCGATGTCCGTCCTCACCCCAATCCTCATCTTCGGCGTGTGGGCGTCGGCCCGTCACGCGTTCCAGGAACCGGTGCACCATACGAACTACGGCGTCGATGGGGGACCGTTGAGCCGCTCCGCGATCGAAGCGTTCGTCCTGCGGATCGTCGTCGGCGCCCTGGCGATTGTGAGCCTCGTGGCGATCCTCTGGCAGTACTATTGGCCCGTGACCCTCCCCATCCTGTATGCCTACTTCCTCGTCGTCGTGTTCAGCATGAAGGTCGTGTACCGTCGCCTGGGCCTCGGTGTCGGTCGGCGAGTCGCACCGATCCGCCTCGTCCATCGGATTCCAGCGGCGCGGAGCTGGCGGGCCGCGAGCGGTCGTCGCTGATCAGAGGATCGGATACATCACGTCGGTCAGCCAGGACTCGTCCCCGAGCATCGTCTCGGCACCGTGGCCGGGATACACGTGGGTCGTCGGCGGAAGTTCCTTGAGGCGGCGGAGGCTGAACACCATCTTCGCGGGACTCCCGCCGAACGTGTCCGTGCGGCCGTGGGACCTCGCATACAGCGTATCGCCCGTGAACAGGGCTTCCTCCGACGCGACGTAGAAACAGGCACTCCCTTCCGTGTGGCCGGGCGTATGGAGGGTCCGGAACGTCAGATCGCCGACTTTGATCTCCGATCCTTCCTTCAGCAAGAGATCGGGTTTCACCGACGGAGGAGGGGCGGGCAAGAACCAACGGGTCTCTCGCGCGTTCTTCTCCAAGCGGGGCGCGTCCAGTTCGAAGATCGCGATCTTCGCCCCGGTCGCTTTCCGGATGGATTCGTCGTCCGCGGTCGGGTCCGGGTGGCCGTGCGTGTTCAGGACAATGGCGATCTTGGCGCCATGCTTCTCCGCGAGGCCCAACAGGTCTTCTCCCGCCAACGCGGGATCGACGACCGCGGCCTGCATGTTTTTCTCGTCAATCACGAGATAAGCGTTGTTGTCGAGCGGGGGGGCCACGACTTTCTCGAGCAGCATCGACGCGTCCGCAAGGGCGTGACTTGCATAAATCTACCGGGACCGCACGCAGCCTTAAGATGACCCGGCCCATCGAGGAAACCGATGACGGTCGGAGGGCTGAACTTCAGTTGCCCGCGGTGCAACAATCCCCTTTTCTTCACGTTCAAGCTCGCGGATGAAGGCGACTCGACGAACCGCGAGGTCCACTGTCCCGGATGCCGCACGGTCTGGGTCGTCGCCTTAGACATTCACCCGAAGTAACGAAGGCTTATGCCCTCCCGCGGAATTGCGGGGCCCGCGTGCGGCTCCCCCTGTTCCCGCTGCATACGGTCCTGTTCCCGGAGGCGACGCTCGCACTACAGATTTTCGAACCGCGATATCGCGAAATGATCGGTCGCTGCCTCGCGCACGACGAGCCGTTCGGTGTCGTATTGATCTTGGAGGGCGAGGAGATCGGGGGCGAGTTGGTCCCCCGAAAGATTGGGACGGAAGCGGCCATCATCGCTTCCGAGCGATCAAAGGACGGGCGATACGACATCGTTGCGGAGGGGCGACGTCGGTTCGAGATCGTCGCACTCGACAAGTCCCGCGCGTACCTCCGAGCGGACGTGGAGTTCCTAGAAGACCCGCTCGGCGAGGAGGCGGAACTCCTTGCGGACACGGTCGCTCACCTGGTAGAGGGCGTCGTGCAGGCGCTCGAGGCCCGCGGTCACGTCGTAGTCGACGAGAGCTGGAGCCAGTTGGATCCGCGCTCCCTATCCTACCGAGTCGCCAGCGCCCTTCCCGGCGCCGACGAGGTCCGGCAAGAATTGCTGGAGATCCGGGATGTCGGATCCCGCCTTCGGCGCGAAGCAGAACTTCTCATGTCAATCCATCGCGTCGGGGTCGAAGCCGGAGCGGCTTGAGTGCGAGGCGCGGGAATCGAACCCGCATTAGAAGCTTGGGAAGCTTCTGTCCTGCCACTAGACTAGCCTCGCGCGCCGTTGAGAGAGGACGGCCAGTATTTTTCGATTTGGTTGCGCGGGAAAGTCACTTCACGGTCTCGAGCTGCGAGATCACATTCCAGATCAACGTGCGCCCGTGGAGCGGGATGTTTGGATCGTTCGCGAGGTCGTCCATGATCATGATCGCGCTCGTTACGCGGAGGTCGAGTGCCTCACCCTTCTTCGCAAGTCGGGCTTTTGCCTCAGCAGCACCGCGGCGAATGTTCCTAGGGACGGACGTGTCTTCCGCGATCTGGTCGAGGACGTCCATGACTTGCTTCAGCCTCGCTTCGGTGTCCATCTGACCATCTCCCGGTGTGCCGCGTTGCCCTCAACTTTGCGCCCTCGATTGTCCGCCTTCTTTGTAGGTGGTCACCACCATCAAAGTCTTCGTGTCTTTGATCCCCGAGATCGGCGCCAAGCTCGAAAGCACGAAGTCCTTTAGCCCTTTGTAGTTCTTGAACCGTGCCTTCGCGACGATGTCCGTGTCCCCCGTCACGAGGTACACGTCGTAGATCACGTCGAA
>WNGC01001507.1_pt1 | contig 14124 bp, 9 predicted proteins | sample 5400051 | NCBI WGS metagenome assembly WNGC01 (sample SAMN13153368, study PRJNA577476) | soil metagenome | isolation source: 20 cm soil or saprolite under grassland replicate 2 | place: USA:California | collected 2016-06-15 | reverse complement strand
GGGTGGTGATAATCACTCTCGGCCTGGTCGAAGTGTGGCGAGACAAAATCGCCAATATTTTCGTCAACACTACGCCGATTCCCGAAGCGCTTCGCAGTCATCCAGATCGTTACGAGGTTCACGTCACGAATTTTGCCCAAAATCTTGCGAACCTCGAACATATGCACAGCTTGCTCGGCCAATTCGGTCATCCGGATGTTCAAGTCGTGGTGACGGTGTCGCCCGTGCCACTTATGGCAACCTTCTCCACCGAAGATGTCGTCCTTGCCAACACTTATTCGAAATCACTGCTGCGGACCGTGGCCCAGGAGTGGGCCGCGGCGCACAAAAACGTGCACTATTTTCCAAGCTACGAGATCGTCCAAAACTCAGAGCGAGCAATCACGTGGGAAGAAGATTTGCGTCACGTGCAGGGCAACGTGGTCAAGCACATCATGAATCTATTTTTGGAGAACTATTTAAACTAGATCCGAGGTCATGCCAGTCAGCCTGAGTTAAGTTTTGGGAGTGCTAATGCCAGAGGCCTGAATCTTACGCAAGTACTTTGCCCTACATACCGGTCGGCAAACCCTTCGGCTAACCGCACTCGATGAATCTGCTCACGTTGTGGGATCGTACAAGGCCTTCCTCAACATATATCGCGAATCATCTTGGTCGCGCGGAAAGCGGAAATAACCGCCGGCTCGGGTCTAGCCGGCCTCATCAGAGAACTGAGAAGAAACGATCTGGCGGCTCATGGCGCGGAAAGACCAGTTTCCGGCGCGTCCACGACGATCTTTTCATCCGATAGCATCCCATCATCCGCGCTGCGGACTGCGTACTGTAGCTGTGGATTGTAATTCCGTATGTAACCAAGAAAGTCAGTTGTGCTAAACTCGCCTTGGTAAAAGACACGATTAATAAACGGAGTTATCGGCGACGAGCGCGCCACCCCGCGAACCACTCCCGTTGGATCGACAATCACCAATGTCTTCGGAGTTACGTATCCCTTCTTAATTTCCCGACCGACGATCCGTGACACCGGAGTAATCGCCCATCGAACGATCCGGATTACATGTCGCCTCTTTATTGCTCGACCTACGACCCGCGCGGCCGGGGCCCCATTGTCGCACCGAACCAGCTTACTAACACCGCACCTGCCCTGCAGCCTTTCCGGCTTATGATGTCCCCCAAACAAACTCCTTTCGTTAAGGCCAATCCAATCTTGCAAGCCATCCGCGAACATATCCAACCGGTGTGCTCGCAGCTGCGGAGCCACTCGAGCAATTCGTTTGGGATCAAGGGAAAGAAACCACGAATTATCGTCAACGACTCCATCGATCAGGGCGGTACCCGCTTCCTCGAAGAAACACTGGGACGTTTTGGCGTGGAAGCATTTGTGGTAATGCTCCGGCCAGGCAAACACGGCTGCTGCGAAGGCGAAAACAATGACGGGCCACCGGGCCCACCGTAGATGTTGCGAGCGTTGAATCCCAACCAAGAACAGCCCTGCCCAAAAGAGTGAGCTCCAAAATAAATAGCGCGGAGCCATAACGTCCGAAGGCGAAACGCGAAAAAGCTGCGCCCTACCCGCTACAATAAGCATCATCACCGCCACGTTAAAAGTGACGAGGCCCAAGCCAGCGATTTCGAGGCTGCTTTTGCCGAGGTTGCGGCGAACCAAATGAGGTAGTACCGCAACCGCTGCCAGCACGAGCGCAACCATCCCGCTCCATAGTGCCAATGTGGAGGCCTGATCAGAATTGCCGAATGTTTTTGCTACATGCCAGGCTGCGGTTGCATAGACGACAGGGCTACCCATCAGCCTACATAGGTGAGCCACGAGAGTTGTTCCGGCATGGGCCGCCGCTTGGAATGCCGTGTAATCCTTTGAGTGTGGCGGGAGCAACTCATAGACCACGATTGCTGTCAGAGTGCTGATGCCAAGTGCGACAACAGAGGGCCACCGAAGGCGCAAGCACCAGGCCAAAAGCAACAGAGCCGGCCAGATTGCAAGACCTTGTCCACAGCTAAATGAGGCGATAAACCCGGCAAAGATTATTAGTGACATCTTTGGCCATACGCGAGATGCCTTTGGTATTAAAAGAAAAGCGAGTGTCACTGCCGCCATCGTAAGAGAATTTTGAGAGTTAAATCCGCCTGACAGAGTAATGGCCCACCGGCCCATCCAGAAGTTGCCGACGATTAGGACCATTGTAGCCAGAACTTTTGCCGTGAGTCCTACAGTCTCATCACGCCAAACCGATACCAGTAGCAGCGCCGCAATCGTAAGAAGCAGAGCGAGGCCGACGAAAACGAGCGGCTGCTGGCTGCCGTGAAAAAAATTAACACTGGCCAGCCAGAAAAAGTTTGGAAAAAACAGCGAATGACCGGCGTACTTATTCGCCGCGGTTTCCAGCCACGAATGACGAAAATAAAATTCGTAAATCGACCAGAAATCCGCGTGGGTTGCAGGGTAACTACCCAGGTAGAGATAGACGACACCCGAAGCAAAAAAAACGAATCCCACGAAGAGTGCGCACATCTGGGTGGCCCGCTCACCCACAACGGCAACCTTACGCATCGGGTAAAGTGCGCAGCCAGCGCCAAGGGACGGAGCTTGCCCTGTGTGCGGCGGCTGAAGTAATGGCCAGCTTCATTTTGAGGCCCACGATAAAGAGAAGCGCCGTCCCGTCATCTTGGACAAGCGCGGCTCGCATCGAAAACTCATCGTGTTAAAAGGCCTGACGGTCAACGGTCTGCGGGAACGTGCAACACCTTTCTAAATCCCACGGCGTCTGCCAGCAGCCTGTTTTCTGGCCACCGCGAACAAAGCCACGCCAAACGGAAGCGAGACTTTTCTTAGCAGGCCGAGCTCGAGCACCATGATCTGCGTGAAAATTCGATGCGTGAATGAGTTCGCGGCAGAATTAAAGTCGCGCCCTGTTGTCGATCCGCCTAGCGTGCGAGCAATGACAGCAAGCGGGAAGAGCAAAGTGGTCCAGTAAGTCAGTCGGCGGATCGCAAAGGCATCTTCGAGCAGTAATCGCTGAATCTCGTTTTTTTTAAATCGTCGTACAGTCATTACCGCCTCGTCATGGGCGCTGTGGAGGAACGATAAGCCGATCTGTTTCGAACGTTCGAGCAATCATTCCGCATGGGCGCGCATCGATCTTCGCCGCCTCAGTGATCATCGCAATCAACTTGACTTTTGTCCCTCGCGCGCGGCCGCCCGGCCACCTGGGCAAAATGTGGACGAGGTTATCTTGCGCTGGAGACGCAAGTATAGGATCACCCGGAGGGTCCGAATATCTGTTACTTCATGCACACGCAGAACAATGATCGGACCGACTTTTGGGCTTTGAGCACGAGTGTGCTGAGAAAGTGGCTAGAATTACTAGGATTCCGCGAAATTCGAGACGTGCCCGAAATCATCTTCGCACAAAGACTTGCGCCAAACATATGTCGCGAACCATCTTGGTCGCGTGGAACCCGGAATACCTATCGGCTCGGTCTGGCCTCGGTCTCATTAGAGAACTAAGAAGAAACGATCTGGCGGCTCATGGCGTAGAAAGATCATTCGCCGGCGTGTCCACGACGATCTTTTCATCCGAGAGTGTCCCGTCGTCTGCGCAGCGGACTGCATAACTTCGGTGCACATCATAGTCCCGGATATAACCAAGAAACTCGCTGTCTGAGAACTGGCCCTGATAAAAAATTCGACTAATAAATTCGTTAGTCCCCCACGAGCGTGCCACTCCCTGAACGACTCCCGCGGGGTCAACGATCACCAGGGTCTTCGGGATCGCATGGCCCCGTTTTTGGATCCAGCCGGTCACTTTCGCCGCAGAGGCGCCATTCTTGCCCTGAACCAAGCCATTAACATGGCAGCTACCGTTGAAACCTTCGGACTTGTGACGCCCAGCGAACAAACGCGTTTCGGGCAGCCCGATCCAATCCTGTAGCCCTCCGGCAAACACGTCTAATCGGCGCGCGCGCAGTTGTGCTGCCACGCGGTAAACCTGGTCCGGGTCTTTAAACAAGATTTGTATCTGTTTCGTATCGCCAACGTTATTGATCAGGGTGACTGCGCCTGATTCGGCCAGATAGTTCACAAATCTCCAATGCCGTCCTTCCTGGTAATGTGATGGAAAAACACCAATGGGCACGGCGAAAGCCAAAAGATAAACCGGCCAGCGGAGCCACTTCTGCGAGTGGGCGCGTTGAATGGCAACTAAGAGCAGGCCAGTCCAAAAGAGCGAGCTCCAGAAAAGATAACGTGGTGCGGAAACTTCAGCAGGTAGCAAACGGAAAGACTCCGTTCGTCCGACAACTATGATTGCCATCGCTCCAAGGTTAAAAACCACGAGACTGAGAGCCGTTAATTCCAACCGGCTTTGACCGAGGTCGCGTCGAACGAGTTTCGGCACGACAGCCAGTCCAGCGAACACAAGTCCCAGCACTCCGCAGGATAGTGAGAGCAGTGAGGTTGCCCCCAGCTTATCGGAAACTCCGAAATGGAAGGTCCAAGCCGCTTCCGCCCAGAGAAAAGGGGCGCCAAGCAGCATGCAAAGATGGTGTGGCGCCCTGCCGGCTGCCATCAAAAAGTCCGAAAAGTCGGATATTCTCGCAAATGGTATCTCTGCTCTTTCGTTTGGCAGGAGCACGTAGATCACGATTGCAATGAGTCCCCCCGCCAAAAGCAAAACTAATGAGCGCCACGGCAGCCGTAGGCTCCACCCGAGGAGGAGCAAGGTCGGCCAAACGGCCATGCCATTCGCGATGCTGAACGAGGCCACAAATGCAGATGTCATGACGATAAGGCACGCTTTCAAGGACCGGGGCCATTCGGTTCCAGTTGCCGGCAACCAGAGACATGCCAGCAGCGTTCCACCGATTGCCAGCGAGTTCTCGCAGACGAATCCACCGGAGGTGGTGATGCTTGCTCTGCCCATCCAAAAGTTACCAACAATCAGGGCAAGAGTAGCCGCGAGTTTAGCCGTCAAGTCTACAGTTGTATCGCGCCAAAGAGGCACCAGCAGCAGGATTGCTGTGCCTAACAGAAGCATCATTCCCACAAAGAAGAGCAGTTGTTGGTCGCCATGAAAAAAGCGGAGATCTGCCCACCGGATAAGGTTTGGGAAGAACAGCGAATGATGATTAAACTTCAACAGCGCGCTCTCGAGCCACGAATGGTTCAAGCATACTTTGTAGATTTCCCAGTGGTCCGCCATAGTCACAGGCACGCGGCCCAGATAGAGATAAACGAGCCCCGAGCTTAAGAAAGCCGCCGTTGCCACAGCTGCACAGATCTGCGCAGCCCGCTCTGCCTGCTCAGCAAACTTACTCATGTGGCCCCGCAGGCGACATCAACGTGCTCGCTGCACGGGAAAATTTGAGGCCGCTAGAACAAAGGAGTAATTGCTGGAAAAGCAACGAACCAATAGTTTCATGCCGCACTCCTTTCAAAGAGAACCAGAAATTGCGCAAGCACGGTTTGTTTTTATCGTTACATTTAGCCCGACCTTTGCGGTTTTTGATCTCGGCGAACAAGAATGTTGAACCGGACGAAAACATCTTACGATGACATCTTGACTAGAGCTGCTGGTTGGTTCTCGATCGTCCTTTGATGACGCATCGACTCAGTAGATATGTGCAGGGCACCGTGATGACGACGATCACAATTGGCGCAAAGAATTTGCTTAGGTGAGCCACTTCAATCAGCAGGTATAACAACCCGAGTCCAATTAAATACTGCGCGAGATAGACGATCGGAAATTGCATAGCTTTCGATAAACGAAGCTTCTCTCTAAAGACGAATCGCGCGTTCAGGTAGTAGGAAATGAAAACACCGGACACGTAAGATACGGTATACGCAGCTGGGTAAGCGATAAACAAGACCAGGAGGAGATAAATCCCGTAGCCCAGGACAGTTCTGACTGCCCCGAAGAATACAAACGCAGCAAGCTCGCGCCAGGGTGTGCTCCATCCTGAAGCTGAGTAAAACAGCGTCGTAATAATGGACAGCTTCACCCGCGCAGAATGGTGTAGTACCGCCGGCTCTGCAAGCGACCGTAACCGTCCCAATAGTATGTCGGTAGGCACCGTCGTGGAACAGCAGGTCGATCATGCTGGCCGACGGTCACGTGGAGGGCGGCGGTAGCGATACGCCGGGGTAATTCCAACCTGCGTCCATTACTGCACGTGACGACATGTCATGAGCTTCGAGGCCCGTCCTTGATATTTTTCTGCGAGCTAGCGTCTCGTCCAAGTATGAAGCTCCAAATAGAGGGAACGCAGTTCCCGCACGCCACCGATTATCGATTTCCGCCAAGAATGCGTTTCAGAATCTCAACAGGTCTCCGACTAAGCCTTTTGTGCAGGCCAAGAATGACAAGATCTTTGGTTTTGACTTCCTCCTGTAAGCGAAGAATGACAAGATCTTTGGCTTTGACCGCCTCCTCAAGCTGCGAAACGTCGCGGACTCGCTGGTCGAAGATGGTTTCTATCTCATCGGTCGCCATGGTCGAAGGCTCAACATGCTTTGATTCTTTCTCGAGTTCGGCGCTCAGTTGCCTTACCTTCTCGACGACTGCAGGATCGGTTTGAGGATCAGAGGCATCGAAGTCGGCTGGGACGTTAGAACTGTTGATGCGCTTTTGAAGCGGTTTCAGACATTCTGATGCGTAAGGTTCACCGAGGAAATTTAGCAAGGATCGAAAGGCGGCCTCTGGTTCATTTACCAAGTCCGAGTATCGTAATCTGAAGACAACCCGCGGACCGTAAGCCCGTTCAGCCAATAGACAACTGCTCACCGTGCGGAGCCAATAATCGTAGGCCTCCTGCTCATTAGCGACCAAGTGGCGTCCGCTGACGCGATGAAAGTTCAGCATTGACCGAACGACGGAAGTGACGTCGCGAATGATGTGGATGAACAGCGCCTTCGGAAAGAGTTTACGCAAGCCGCAAATATGAAAGGAATATTCCGGCGTGCCGTCCACCCATCGCGCTTTTGGGTTGAGTGCCAGTCGCGATCTCGTCTTCGGCCCAAGTACAGCATTTGGGGTGGCGGAGCGTTCCCACCGTTTTCTGTCAAGATCAACGCGGTGGCGCAGGATCAGTTCATTGATGGTTTGGCCAAAGGTGGCGAAAAATTCCTCTCTCTGCACATCCATCACACTCAAGAGTGACTCATCGCCGCGCATCGTACCAATTTGATAGCGAATGGCGAGATCGATCGCTAGGTCGCCCATCCAGCTTGACTCCTCGAGCGGGAGGATATTTGGATGCTGTCCGAGACACCACGTAAGAATGCTGGTTCCTGAGCGCGGTGATCCCACCACGAAGATTGGTTTGTTTATCATGTCTTGCACTTCAGTTGCCTGGTCAGGACAGCCGTCAAGGGCTAACGAGACTCGCGAGAGGATTCGAAAGCCAAACCGATCCGTTTTCCTCGCATCTCTGATTGGGAAGCGTTTCCATAATTTCAACCTCTTCCGCCTGCCGGCCAGGCGTTGAGCAGCGCGCATTCTCTCTCAAGTTTGGCGATCAAGTTTTGGGCCTCGCTATATTTCGTTCCGAGGCCGCCAAAATATTCGACCCGTTGATTAAATTCTGCTTCCAATTTTTCAGCAACTCTGGGTGAAGCTTCGCGCTGCTGCGGCAAACTCTGAGGTTTATCGCTCAATCGTCTAGCTCGTTCTACGACCGCTGGATCAGTGGAGGGATCACTCGGATTAAAATCGACCGGCACATTAGCACTGTTAATCCGTTGGACGAGCGGCTCAAGACATTGTGCTGAGTACGGTTCACTGAGGAAATCGAGTAGTGCGTGCATGGCGGACTTGGGCCGCTCGATCACATCAGAATAGTGCATCCGATAGACGACCTTCAACACGTACGCTTGCTCCGCCTCAACGCAACAATTGACTCTGCGGAGCCAATACACATACGCGGCTTGCTCGTTAGCGAAGCGATTCCAACTAAACACATAGAACCGCAGCTTGTCGAAGAAAGTCGACAATGCAATCTGCAAGTTCCCGCAGGAAGTGAATTATTGCTCAGCGGCTTGCATGATGACGCCGAAATGAATTTTCGAAAGCGCCGGAGGGATTCGATTCCAAATATGACGATGGTCGGATCAGTTGTGCGATCGCTCGCGTTAAAATCGACCCATGATGTTACGCCCTTAGGCGGAGGATTGCCGCCCAGGCGAAGCTACTGCTCGGATCCGGTAACGACAATCTTGCCAAGAAGTTTCGCGTGACCTGCACCGTAGAGACGAATTCGTAACTCTTTCCCGCTTGGACCCAGGCCGCATTGGCTGATCCCTGCGGTGCGGTGGCGAAAATTTGCTCGGGTTGACTATCAGCCGAGACGTAAACTTGTCCGTTGCTTCGATCGCCTGTTGTCCAGCTAATTGTCGTCGTTCCTATCCCGCTTCCAGTTGGGACGGGGGTTCGGAGTCGCATTTATCGTTGGAGCAGTTTGGGGAATTCGCGACGCGGCAGCGGTACCTTTTGGCTTCGTTGTTCCAGCGGCCGCTTTGGGATGCTTCGAGGAATCACAGGCAAGCGAAAAGGAGACATATTACGACGGCTGCGATCGAAGTCGTTGCTTTCATAAGAGGAGCGACCCCGTTCGTGATTGGTTAAGGTTCGACGTTGCTTTTTCAGGCGCTAAGGCAAAATGCAAGTCTAGTCAATCGACAATTTGCTGGCGCTGGAACGTTAGTAGGGTGAGTCAGGCGCCGTCGAGTCGCTGTCGCTTCGTGCTGGCGAGCTTGCGCTGCTAGGAGTGCGCTGAAAGCGTGGCCCTCTTTTCTACGTTTGGTGATTAAAGTTCCGCTCTATTTCTTTCCCAAACCTAAGAAATCAGCGTTTGTTGGGATGATCTTTTTCACTGCTGCAGCTCTTTGGCGCTGGAGAAAGGATGGAATTGCTGTGGCAGGCCGCCTTCTTTGTCATGCGCTGTGCCTTTGAGCGTTTCAAATTCTTGCTGAAGTTTCGCAACCACCTGTTGTGCGTCGCTGTATTTTGCTTCCAAATTGGCAAAATACTGGACTCGTTGATTAAATTCGGCTTCCAATTTTTTTGCAACGCTCGCAGAGGCTTGGCGCTGCTGTGAAGTCTTCTGAAGTTCATCACTCAATTTCCTGGCTCGTTCTAGGATGATCGGATCAGTCGCGGGATCAGTCGCATTAAAATCGACCGGCACATTGGCACTGTTGATACGTTGGGCGAGAGGCTCCAGACATTCCGGAACGTACCATTCGCCAAGGAACGCAAGTAATGAGCGCATAGCGGACTCGGGCTGCACGATGATATCTGAATAGCGCATCCGATAGATGACCTCTGGCCCGTATGCCTCCTCTGCCTCAACACAGCAATTGACTTTGCGGAGCCAATATTCATAGGCGGCTTGCTCGTTAGCGACCAACCGGTTTCGACCGTCAGGAAAAAAGTTTAGTAATGAGCGCACGACATCTGTGACATCCCGAACCAGATGAATGAAGAGAGCTTGAGGGAAAAGTCTACGCAGTCCGTAGATGTAAAAAGAGTTTTCCGGCGTGCCGTCCACCCAACGGGATTTGGGGTTGTCCACGGACCGGGAGACGTTGAACGGCGGGGGGAACCACCCAGCCGCCCGCCGGAGATCCATGTTCTCAAATTGTCTTCGATGGCTCAAAATCAGATGGTTAATGGTTTGGCCGAAGCGTGAGAGAAATTCGTCGCGCTTGATGAAGTTTGCACTGAGTTGTCCGCGTTCTCCGCGGACGGTCCCGCGTTGATATCCAATCGCTGCGTCGATCACAAAAGGCCCCAGCCAATTCGATTCTTCCTGTGGGAGAATATTTGGGTGTTGGCCAAGACACCACGTCAGGATGGTCGATCCCGACCGGCCTGAGCTTACGATAAAAATCGGCTTATTCATTCGTTCAACCAAAGATGGCATTTCGTCGTAAAAGCGTTAAGACAGACTCTGTGTAGACTCAATTTTGGCGGTTAACATTTTCAGTTTTCGTCCTTTTGGAACCTTGAGATGCTTATCACTAAACAAGTAACTCAATCGTGCACGCGCTGCCTCGATTGAGTAAAGCCACTTGGTTTTTTTGATGCCGTTTTCCGAGAGACGATTCCAGAGTTCTTCCGATTCGTAAAGTTCGGTTAGCGCGCGCGCGAAATCCTCCGGCTCGTCCGCGACGAGAATATCTTGATGGTCGGTCAGCTCCATTCCTTCCACCGCGAGTAACGTTGCGACTACCGGTACACCAAAAGCAATGCTTTGGTTAATTTTGCCTTTTATGCCTGCGCCATATCGCAACGGCGCAACGGATAATTTAACGCTCTCGAAAAATGGCCAGACGTCTCGTTGCAATCCAGTAACAATGACGTTCTCGGTCGCAAGCGCAACTACCTCCGGCGGCGCCTTGTCGCCGATGATGTAAAATTTCGCATCGGGAAGGCGCTCTCTTACCAATGGATAAATTTTCTCAAGGAAAAAGATAACAGCATCAACATTCGGCCTGTGTTGGAAGCTCCCGATAAAGAGAAAATCACGCCGCAGGCTAAATGGAGTATTTGAGCCGGGAACTTCGACAATGTTTGAAACGATTTCAATTGCCTTGTCGGGTCTCGCTTCCCGCAGGAGCTCTTGTTCGACGCTGCTCACTACCCAGGTTTCATCGGCTTGATCAATCAGATCGTATTCTAGCTGCTCTTTCTCACGCGCGCTTTGCTGGACTTCCGGATCGCTCGTGATGTGGGCCTCTCGATGGGTCCGAAGAAAGTGTAGATCGACAGTGTCGAAAATGATCCGGCTTTGCGGCGCATACAGGCGAACATCTGTGATATGTTTACGGGCAAAATCACATCTGCTTAGCACTACGACGTCAAACTCAGAGCCGTATGAAATAAGGTAATCGCGCATCTTTTTGATATAAGGATGATGGATCACTTCAATCCCGCGCTTCCGCAGTTCACCGCCATAAGGCGGAATATCGGCGAGGTTATCAGGCATAAACGTAATGCGATGACCGAGCCCGCGAAGGATATTAAGAATATTAAACATCCGCACCGACCCTGAATCCTTATCGGGCATGGGGAGATGATGGTCGATTACGAGAATGTTTTTTTTTCCTGGCGGCGTCTGAGTTAGCGACATGAGATCGCCCGTAGCTGGTTTTGCCATCAGCTCAGTAGCCCATGTTTCGGCAAAGGTTAACCGGTTAATCTCCTGATGCTTTTTTGTGCCCGCCGCGAGATCAGTCCCGCCGGTGACTCCTTCGTAATGAATCACCTCACTCATCGGCTGGTACAACACCTTGTAACCATCGTTTCGCGCTTTGAATGATAGATCGGTGTCTTCGTAATAGGCAGGCGCATATTTTGAATCAAACCCGCCGAGTTTTTGAAAGAGCGATTTTGGAATCATCAACGCGGCCGCCGAACAGTAATCGACTTCCCGGAGATAATTGTATTCGGGTTTCCCTGGATCATCGAACTTGCCGTAATTCCATCCGGACGCATCGCGCCAAATAATCCCGCCGGCTTCCTGCAAGCGTCCGTCCGGGTAAACGAGTTTTGAACCGACGATTCCTGCCCGCGGCTCTTCAGCGAAGGTGTCAAGCAAGACGCTAAGCCAGCCCGGCCTAACAATGGTATCATTGTTCAAAAAAAAGAGATATTTGCCGCGCGCCTGCTCGGCCCCACGATTGCAGGAGGCAATGAAACCCGAGTTCGTTTCGTTGCGGAGGTAAATAACGCCCTCCATCCGCGGAAGAAGTTCAGCCGTCTCGTCTGTGGAACAATCGTCCACCACAATCACTTCGAAGGGCGATCGCTCTTCGACAGTCTTTAGCGAAGCAAGACAAGCGTGGGTGAATTGAAACTGATTGAATACAGGAATGACGATCGAAACTTCAACGTCCTCGTGTGCAGGAAAATGGATCGATTCGACAGGCACCGACGGGGTAGGAGGCCCAACAGCGATGAAGGGCTGAGTGCTTTTGCCTGAGTCAAAGCCTGGCCATTTCGGCGTGGTCGAGATTTGGAGCGCCTTGATTTCGTCTTCGATGCGCGCGACTTCGGGGTGGGAGGCACGCCATTTCGAATAAGCGGTCACAATTTTTTCGAGATGGCCATAGCCCGTCGATACTTTGCCCGGAAATAACTTTGCCTGGAGAGCAGTTCCCGGATTTGCCAATTTCCAACGGCGGGAAGAGCGCAAGCGCGCCGCCGCCTTTTCAGTGTCGTCAAGCAAATGCGACAGTCTTCTTGTATCCCAAAGCTGTTTACGCAGCCGCGTTGTCAATTCCAGGACGCGCGCTTCGTGTTCAGCAAGGCTGATGCTTTTGTTGTGAAGAAGATGGTTGATTTGTGTAACGCGATCGCGCAATTGGTCGACTTCGTTCTTATGCTGGGACGTGATTTGCGTAAAACGGTCTCTTAGATCGCGGTTGAGATTCGCAACCTTTGCCATTTCCGCTTGGTGCGCCGCAGCCCGCTCGGATAGCTGCGCTTGGTGCGCCGCTGCCCGCTCGGATAGCTGCGCTTCCAATTCGGCAGCTTGGCTCACGCTCTTTTGGAGCGACGCGAAGAGCTCGCGCATCTGGAGCCGATAAGCCTCCGCTTGTGCTGAGCGCTTGGCAGCCGTGCCTGATTCTACATTCGCCTCAGGTTCGAATCCCCACGCCAGCAGTCGCTCAATCCGTTCTGCCTGATCAATCTTTTCCCGAAATAAAGCTGCAACCTCCGGCCATCTAGTTTCGGGATCCACGCTGACAGCGCGGTTATCGATGAACGGATCGGCGAGTTGACAATATTTCTGCACGATCGGGTCGTCGTGCAAGCGGCTGAACAAGAAAAGAGCTTCCCCTTGTCGCTCACAGCGGTCGCAGAATTCTTTGAGGGTAGGCGCCCTGGTCATATAACTGATAGCGGAACGGTGAAAGACCACGCGCAACCGGAACCTCGATAGCCGGTATCCTAATTCGATGTCCTCGATCCCCGGGGCTCGGAACTGTCGATTAAAGACTCCGTGTTTGGCTAGAAACGATCGTTTACACGAACAGCGTCCGGCCCAAAGATAGGTAAAGTCGCGCATTTGCCCGTTCTTGAGATCACCGTAGGCGAAAAGGAATCCGCCAATATCTGTGACGTACCGCATCAACGGTGTGACTGAAAGCGTCGGCGCCCATGTCGTGTATCCGAGGACGGCCACGTTCTCCGCCCGATGCTGCTCGTGAGCTTTTAGATGTTCTTCAAGCAAACGATGATCGGCGATGTCGTCATCGTCGAAAAAGAGCAAAATTTTGCCGCGGGACGCCAGGATGCCAGTGTTCTTCGCGGCCGATGTGCCCGAGTTATCAATATGGAGATACTTTAGCTCGATCCGCGAGGCAAAGGCACGACACACGTCTGGCGTAGAGTCTTTAGAGCCGTCGTTGACTACAATCACCTCGTACCGATTCTTCGGTATGCTCTGGGCAGTGAAGCTCTCCAGAGTAGCGCCGAGCATGGTGGCGCGATTAAACGTCGGAATTATGACGCTGATTGCTAGCGATCTAGCTCCGATGTTCACTGTCTAAAATCGATTGTTTTGGAAATGAGCAGTTTCTCATAGCGTCTTTGCTTGCCAACGGGCCGACGTTGCTTGTGCATCGACGTTATGTTAGCTGGCGAATCTGAGACCAGCCTTTTAGCTCGCTGCCGTCCTCGAGTGATCCTTCGATGGCATTCCGCAAAGGTCATGAGTCAAATAGGTTTCGTCGTCTTGCACAATGCAATAATGACTATCAAGATGTCGCGATACCGGTCATTGGGAGCGAGTACCTGTATCACAATTCCTTCCGACGTGCATTGATAACAATGGATGGTAAAGAATGATTTTCTAAGCGGAGCGACAAACGCACCGGTCGACGAGCGGATCCTTGGGCTGTTGCGAGATGTGCATGTAAGCGGTCAGGCCCTTACCGTTCGTAAAGCTGAGACGACGGCGGAAATTTGTTTATCGGTCAACTCCTCAGACATCGGGAGCGACAGGCAATGGTCGCAAAGCGCTTCGGTCACCGGTAGATCGCCCCGGCGATAGCCAAGGTATGCGTACGCTTTTTGAAGGTGAATTGGCAAGGGGTAGTGGAGACCG
>WNGC01001505.1_pt1 | contig 14126 bp, 10 predicted proteins | sample 5400051 | NCBI WGS metagenome assembly WNGC01 (sample SAMN13153368, study PRJNA577476) | soil metagenome | isolation source: 20 cm soil or saprolite under grassland replicate 2 | place: USA:California | collected 2016-06-15 | reverse complement strand
GCGCCGCGCCCGATGCTGGCGACATTTTCGAGGCGCACCTGTCCCAACTTCGTTGAAGGCACCATCATGCGCGCCAGAACATCGGGATTGTCCCGCTGCTCCGGCAGCAATTGCATCGTGACGGGATACTGTTCCGAGCCTTCCTTGAATCGGGTAATTTCGTCTTCGCCGGAATAGAAGAGTCTGACGGCATCGCTGACATCCGTCATGCGCACGCCGATGTCTGCGGCCCGCTGTCGGTCCACCTTCACCTGTAGCTCCGGCGTGTTCAGGTTCAGGCTGGGGTTGACGTCAACAAGTTCCGGATAATTCATCATCCGGCCGGCGGCTTGCTTGCTGATTTCCGCAAGTTGCGTTAGTTCCGGCCCGCGGATGACCGCGGCGATAGGAAAATAGATTTCGCCACCCAAGACAGAAGGCAAACGCACGTTGTAGGTCATGTTCCGGTAAGTGGCGAGGACTCTACGAACGGCTGTGGCCAACTGCGTGTGACTGCGCTTTCGCTCGCTGCGCGGGACTAGCACGATGAAGAGGTGCGCGTGATTCGTCGGTCCGTGCGTAAACGATTGGACGAGCGCCACCTCCGGCAAGGCAATCACGCGCTCAGCGATTTCCCGCGCGCGCTGGGTGGTTTTCTCGAGTGAAGTGCCTTCGGGAAGCGTATAGGAACTGATCAGTTCGGACTGGTCATCGGCGGGAATCCAATCGCGCCCGACCAGGTGATAGAAACCGAAGGTGGAGAGGAAAGTCGCGACGCAAATCAGGATGATCGCGCGCCGGTGCGCCAGCGACCAGCGCAGCATCCTCAGATACATCACTTCCACAGAGTGCAGCACTCCTCCGGAGTGCGCCTTCTTTTCGCCGCCGCCCAATTTCAAGAAACGCGAGCTCATCATCGGCGTCAGCGTGAAGGCCACCAGCAGCGAAACGAGGATCGCCATCGCCATGGTCCACCCGAAGGAATTCACGTACTTCCTGGCGTAGCCGCTCATGAAGGCAATCGGCAGAAAAATGATCACCAACGAGAGAGTTGTGGCCGTCACCGCCAGCCCGATCTCCTTCGTGGCTTCAATCGCCGCTTGAATGCGGTTTCTTCCCTTCTCTTCCATGAACCGAAAAATGTTTTCGAGGACGATGATGGCGTCGTCAATCACGATGCCCACGGCCAGCGTCAGTGCCAGGAGCGTTATGTTGTTCAGAGAGAAGTCCATTCCCCGCATCAACGTGAACGTGGCAATTATGGACGCCGGGATGGCCACCGCGGCAATCAAGACCGCGCGCCAGTTTCGGATGAAGAGCCAGACCACCAGGCTGGCGAGGATACTACCCAGAATCAGATGCTCAATCAGCGAGTGGACGGAAGCCTTGATGAAGTCAGAAATGTCGTGAACCACTTGGAGTTGAACACCGGGCGGCATCTGCGCGCGCAAATCGTTGAGCTTGCTCCTCACGTCGTCAGCGACGCGTACGGTGTTGACACCCGATTGGCGCAGCACCTGAATGGAGACCACGTCTTGCCCGGGAAGGCCCTTGCGAAATAGGGCCGACCAGGTGCGCAGTTCTTGGGCGCCATCCTCCACTCGCGCCACATCGCGGATGCGCACCGGCGTGCCTCCGCGCGTACCGATTACGACCTCACCGAATTGCTCCGCGGAAGTGACGCGCCCCAGCGTCCGGAGCCCCAGTTCCTGCGGCCCAGTGATCATGCGTCCGCCCGGAGCTTCGATGTTCTCGCGCTGCAAGGCCGAGCGCACGTCCAGGACCGTGAAGTTGTGAGACGTAAGCTTCTGCGCATCCAGCAGTACGCGGACTTGCCGGCCTTGCCCTCCATTGAGCTCGACGCTGCCTACCCCATCCACCGTTTGAATGGCGCGACGCACCTGCTTGTCCGCAATTTCGGTCAGCTCGCGGCGGCTCATCGGACCGCTAACAAGGAGCGTCATGATGGGATCAGACTGCGGATCCTGCTTGGTGATGATTGGCGGAAGCGTGTCGCGCGGTAGCCGGTCGATGGCGCCCGAAACTTTTTCACGAATGTCCTGAGCGGCGCCCTCGATGTCGCGCTCCAACACAAAAGTGCACGTAATTTCAGCGAAGCCTTCAAACGACCAAACGTTGATTTCATCGATGCCGCTGACGGAGGAAATAGCGTCCTCGAGCGGCAAGACCACCCCGGTGACAACTTCTTCGGGAGTTGCCCCGGGCAGGCGTACTTCCACGTTCACCGTGGCGGGGTCCGCTTTGGGAAAAAGATCAACGGCCAAGCCCCGGTAGGAAAACACCCCGAGCGTGACTAGGAATGCAATCAGCATCACCGTGAAGACGGGATACTTTACGCAGGTTTCGGAGAGCTTCATCGGCGAATGCGCTGCTTGCTCACGGCATCCTCTTTATCTCACCGCAGGCACGTTGCCTTCGGATCGTTCTTGTACCGTGGCGCCATCGTGCAATTCGCCGGAAATGGCCACCGCCACACGGTCGCCCGGCTTCAGTCCCTCAGCCACTTCGAAACGCCGCCCGTGTTCGTCTTCTGTCTGCCCGGCCGGCCGAATCTGGTGCTCCGAGACGCGATTGCCGTTCAGCAGAAACACTTTGTAAACGCCATAACGGTAGTTCACGGCACGCTCGGGGAGAAAGATCGCTTTCTCTTCTTTCTCGCTGGGTATGGATGCTTGTACGAAGAAACCTGGTTTCAGCCGCCCATCCGAATTGGTGATCAAAGCTTCCGCTTCAAACGTGCGCGAATCCTGCGCCACAGAGGGATTGATCCGCGAAATCTTCCCTTGAAAAGTCTCACCCGGAAAAGCCTCCACGTGCAGATCCACAATCTCGCCGTCCTTGACCCATCCCGCCCACCGTTCCGGCACTGCCAGGCGCGCGCGCAAGTGGTCCGTTCGCACCAAAACCATCACTGGACTCTGCACCCGGAGGTATTCGCCGGGATGCACGTCGCGCGTCTTGATGGCGCCGGGAAATGGCGCGCGAAGGATCGCGTCGCCCAGCTTCTTCTCGGCCAGTTTCTCGCTGGCTTCACTGGAAATCAGCAGCGCTTTCAGCCGGTCGATTTCTTGCAGCGCTACGGTGTACGTCGCCCTCGTACTCTGATAGCGGCTCGCCGCCTCATCCAGCTGCTGCTGCGAGATTAGATTGTCCTTGAACATTTGCTGCGCACGGCCGTATTTGTGGTCCGCATCAAAGAGGTCCGCCTCCGCCCGCTGCACGGAAGCGAGTTTCTTCGGGTCCGTGGGCGCTGGGTCATTTGGGCCGATCCCCAGCTGTGCCCGCACTTGTGCAACCAATCCTCGTTGGCGGTCCACTTCGTATTGCAATTCCTGGGGATCGATCGTGATCAGCGCCTGACCTTCCTTGACGTTATCCCCAACATCAGATAACACCTCGGCCACGCGGCCTTCCACCTGCGAACTCAAAGTGCTCTCTTCCAGCGCGTAAAGTGAGCCAACGGCCTGGATGCGCCGCCGGGCTGTTTCCTCGGCAACGGCGTAAAAATGCACAGGAGTCGGGTGAGCCGCATCCCCCAAGACGCTGCTCGGTTGACTCCTCGAACACCCAGTAGCAAGCACCATGGCCAAGGCCACGGAAGGAATGAGACAGTTCACGCCTCGCCGGCAATCGCGCTTTCGGTAAATTTCTTGACGCACTTAGACTGGTAGTCTCCCGTCCATGTTTTTCGACGCATGTGATAGCCAAGGGTTTCGCCTGTGGCTCGAACCCAAGAATTGTACCAACGCCGGGGCGAGAATCTACACCACAATAGTAAATTCGCAGCTGAACAATTCGATTGGCAAACGATGAATATTCGCGTGTACCACCGGGAAGGGGGAAAGGAAGCTTGGGGTTATTTTGGGACAAAGGACAAAGGCCGCCCACAATCCTACAACATGCAGGATGATCACTCTTTCACGCTGTTTGACAGGGAGCATCTCCGCATTCACTTCATCGAGGTCACCGACCTCAAATCATTTGATTTAGACATCACCTTTTCACCCACTTCCAGCAAATGGTCGGGAACATGGTCGCGCTCCGGTCAGAACTTGCACGTGGTGCTGAAACGACCTGAACCGAATCCTGGAGTCACGCCGAGGGTATTCGTTGGCGATTGAGCGAGTGAGTCCGCCCCTAATTCTCCGCACTACTTTGCTCCCGGTAGCCTTCACATCCGCGAATCAATCGACGGCGTGCTCTCCGCTTGGCTTGATCGCACAATTTCTGGCATGGACCCAAAACACGGTCGATCCATAACGACCAGCGGAGCGGTGAATGGTTGAAGGTGAATCTGATTGGACAGTCTCCGTTGAATTCGGAATTTCAGGAGATTATTATTGGGCTGTCCGCGACACGGAAATCTGAAACAGAAAGGCAGATCGTCGATGGAATCAATTGCACAAGATAAACGCGACGAAACGTGGGCACCGACCGAAAAGAAGTGGGCGAGGATCGCTTTTGACAAGGCATTCAAGAGGCAGTGCACGGCGATCCCTTTGACCGCGGAAGCCTTTAAGAGCCAGATGCGGATCTCAGGAACTGGACCCTCTTGTTCCCGAGCGACAAAAACCCGTCCGGTCATCACAAGACTCTTAAGACCGCCTGGCGGACAACATTAAAACGCGCAGGAGTTCCCTACTTCAGGATCTATGATCTGCGATCAACCTATGCAACTCAGTGAAAGTATTTGGCACAATTTTGGCACACTCGAGGCAAACACGGCGGATCGGACTAGCAGTAAAGTCGGAAAGTGCTTTAGAATCAATAATGCACTTCATGTCGAGGCGTAGCGCAGCCTGGTAGCGCCTGCCTTGGGCGCACGGTACGCCATTCTAAGCATTCCATTTCCTACTTTGGTTTCTATTGTTTCAACAAACTGGGGAATCTGCTTCTCGTTCAGAGCTATCTCCAATGGCCTCAATCCCGCTCACAAATGCACGATTCGGGCACGCCAGCGCACCTGCTTTTGTCAGGCTTCTAATTTAAATGGAAGTTTAGTTCGTTTGGCAAGCTTACGAACTCTACCAGCTCGCTCGTAAATCCTTTGCGGTACACAGCCCGGGAGTTCCCGTTTCCACGTACTTGCCTGGTTCGATACAACATCGAATGTCATCTCGGCGGAAACATGTGATCGGAAACCACACCTCGTTGTAGTCAAACTCATGCAGGGAGAGCAAGTTCTAGACCGGCAGACGCTGACAGCCCGAGCAGCACTTTCGTCGGACGAAGTCAGTGGGCTATCAGTTAAAGAGGCCGATCAGTTTGCATCGCTCAGTAGACAAATAGGCTGCCCGGCGCGTTTGAACCGCTCTTACAATTCATCGTCCTCAGTGGCCTTTAAATACGACCCTTCGACAGATGCATCTACAAGTCGTCTTCCGGTGGGACGAGCACCTACGCCTACGACGGCGACAATCTTATTGAAGGGACCACCTCTTCCGGCGGCGCAGCCGTTGCTCCCTACTCGCAAACGCAGAATTGAATGGTCTCGGCTCGGTCACTTCACTCAGCACGCGTGAACTTTTTCATGAATAAGTTCAAGAAGTTGGGACTTATCGATTACAAGGACGGATTGCGAGTGCACAGGTCCCTTCTAAATATCGTCCTGCACGACTAGCTCATCGCGTAAGGCAACGTAGGGGCAGCCGCAGAGTGCGATTGATTTCCTGAGGGATTCCTCGATTCTCAGCAATTTTGCACACCTTCGTTCCATACCTCAGCGCCTTAATTGAACAGTAACTGAATAACTACATTAGGGTATTCCCTGAATTGCCTTGTAATCGTATGCATCCTAGGCTCGGAGCAGCAAGAGCTCTTAATACCCCCCTCTTGAAACCGACGCAAAAAGGCGCTCAACTCCAGAGGTGAAGTGAACATGGCCTACTACAGCGTGCGCAGACCTAACCCAACACAGAAAAACCCGTTGAGTATCGGGAGCCCCACGCAGATCGAACGGCGTTGCGCGACCCGCCATCACTTCGTAAGCGCCGTCGAAGTGATCAATGTTGAATCGCGGAAGCAACTCGTTTCCCTTACTCGCAACCTGAGTCTCTGTGGTTGCTTCGTCACAGTTAAGACTCCTTCCCCCAAAGGGACAAGAGTTAGCCTGAAAATCTCAAATTCTAAAGCGAACTTCTCTGCCGTAGGTAATGTGATCCATAACCTGGTCGACGAAGGGATGGGAATCGAGTTTGTCCAGGTTGAGGCCAAGGATCAAGCGGTTCTCGAAGAGTGGCTGGACGAGGCAAGCGCAAATGGCGCCCGGACATGAGTTCTAATTGTCAACGACCATGAAGCTATACGGCGTGGATCCGGTTCGGCTTCACAGGTCGCAGGTTGCGAGTTCCACGTCACTTGCCAGATATTTTTCATTGTAAATACCTGTCACTGATTCAGGTATTTTCACCTGCTTGACATTACTACCCGTGGTCTTACCCTGAGGGGGGAAGACAGAGGGCCGCCTTCATCCTCTCGGACGTAGCCTGACAAAACGCTGACTGGCTCGACTACGGGAGAAGGCGGCATATCGTGTAAGCGGAGCCTAGGCGATGGAACAAGAACAGATCACACCTGAAGTCCTCGCCACAAGAGTTCTCGGCAACCCGGAAAGGCTCGCGGAGATCCGAACGGCGTTGAGGTCCATGAGAAACCAGGGGATTCTCGTCGTAGGCCCATTTCGTAGACGCAACGGCACCATCGTGGTAAACGTGGGCAAGTTCGTCTTGCCCGGGGACGAGATTATCGAGCTTATGAAACAGGGACAGCTTAACGTGGCCGGAATCGAAGCCTTCGCGTGTCCGCTCCATGAGACTTCCTGATCAGAACTGCCGTGCTCGATTCGTGTTCTATGCGTTGCAGCGGCCTCTGCTTGCGCTTAGCGCGAAGCCGGGCAAGTCACCTCTTCTCGGAGAGCACGTGTGCGATTGTCGTGGACCGGATTGGGAGCGGCGGCGATCATTACTTGGGCAACCTTCAGATCCGGTTTGGCACACCCGTCAACGCCGATGCGGTGACAGGACTTCGTGTATCTTTCGTGCCAACGCGTCCATCGCGAAGGGCTTCTGAACGAACGATGCGCGCCATTTGCTGCTATTGTCGGGAGCGGCCGAGTATTCCGAATAGCCCGACAAATACACTACTCTTAGAGCCGGGCGTAAGGTAATCAATCGTTCAGCCAACTTCCACCCTCCCATTTTCGGCATCACCACATCCGTCATCAACAAATGAATTTGCCCGTCGTGGTGTTCGGCAACTTGCAAAGCTTCGATGCCATTCTTGGCCTCCAGCACGGTGTAGCCGTTCTTGCGAAGAAACTGCCCCACGAGTTCTCGCAGGTCGTCCTCATCTTCCGCAAACAAGATCGTTTCTGTTCCATGAACGGCTTCGTCGGCATTCTTCGTCGGCTCAGCTGACTCGACAGGTTCGTCCACGCGCGGCAAGTAGATTTTGAACGCCGTGCCAAGTCCGGGTTCGCTGTATACCCAAATGAACCCTCCGCTTTGCTTGACGATTCCATAGACTGTCGCCAGCCCGAGGCCCGTCCCTTTTCCTTGTTCTTTGGTTGTGAAGAAGGGCTCGAAGATGTGGATCTGGGTCTCGGGGTCCATCCCGTGGCCTGTATCACTCACGGCAAGCATGACGTATTCTCCGGGCGACGCTGGCGGGTGTCGACGGGAATATTCGTCATCCATGGCGAAATTCCTGGTTTCGATGACGAGTTTTCCGCCGTTCGGCATCGCGTCTCGAGCATTGACCGCCAAGTTCAGGATGACCTGCTCGACCTGACCAGGGTCGGCCTTCACCAACCCTAACGTCTCACCCGGGACAAAGACCAATTCGATGTCTTCACTGATCAGCCGGGGCAACATCTTGCCTATGTCATCCACCACAGCATTCAGATCGAGCACTTTCGGTTGCAGCACTTGCATCCGGCTGAAAGCCAAAAGCTGACGCGTCAATGATGCAGCTCGGTCCGCGGCTCTGCACAGCTGTTTGACGCTTCGTCCCTGAACTCCCCCCTGTTCGACAAGACCTGAAAGGATGTCGCCATTGCCCTTGATGACCGTGAGAAGATTGTTGAAATCGTGTGCAATCCCACCCGCGAGACGGCCCACAGCTTCCATCTTCTGCGCTTGTCGAAACTGCTTCTCCAATTCCCGCCATTCGGTTAGGTTTTCGATGATCCCCTCAGTCCCAACGAATTCGCCGGACTCATCGTATAGAAGTCGTCCATTAATGCGGACGGCAATCGGTTTGCCGTCCTTCCGCTTCCACTCGATCTCAGCTCCCCTTATCCGTCCTGTCTCGCGGCTAACCTCGATCAACTGCGCCCGATCCTCCGGACTGTGATAGACGCCAGTAGTCAAGTTCACCGCCATGAGTTCTTCCTTCGAAGAATACCCAAGCATGCTCACGAGCGCCGGGTTGACGTCGACGAATCGGCCGTCCCGTGCCGCGTGATAGACACCATAGGTGGTATTTTCAAGCAGCTCGCGATAACGAACTTCGGACCTACGCAACGCCTCTTCGACGCGTTTGCGCCCGGTGATGTCCGTGACGATGCCTCCGATCGCGTATATCTTTGCCCCGGCGTCAAACAGAGGAAACTTTTGGACAATGCTTGTGTGCGGACCATCCTCCTGGAGGGCGATTTCCTCGAATTCCATCGCGACGCCGCTATTAGTCACCTCAAGGTCGTTGGCTCGAAATGCGGCGGCCTGCGTCGGCGGAAATAGTTCATCGTCCGTCCGACCTTTGATTTGTTCCTGGCTGACACTGAGAGCTCTTTCGAATTCCCGGTTTACGATCAGGTAGCGGCCTTTCACATCTTTTAGAAAGATCAGATTCGGGCTGTTATCTAGAATCGCCCGGACCCGTTTCTCACTTTCACGTAAGGCCTCCTCGGCGCGCTTGCGCTCGGTAATGTGCTGAATTTGAGAAAAGAAGAAGAGACCCTTGTTGTCACTGCCGCGGACTAGCGAAACACTCAACGAGACCCAGACGACTTGCCCGGCCTTATGCAAGTATCGCTTCTCCATTTGGTACGAGCGAATCTCTTGGCTCAACATTTGGCGGACATGGCTGAGATCGGCATCCAGATCCTCTGGATGCGTGACCGTCTGAAAGTCGGTAGCAAGCAGTTCCTGCTCGGAATAGCCTACGATTGTGCATAGCGCAGGGTTAACGCGAAGCCACCGACCATCGAGGCCAAGGAGTGCCATTCCAATCGCGGCCTGGTCGAAGGCGTTTTGAAAACCGGCCTCCCATCCTCGCGGCAGGTCCTGTGAAAGCTTACGCTCCATCGCCTTGTGTGCAGGTGGGTTGAGGTCAGTGCTTTTCCCACGTGTTCCGCTAGAGGAAGGTCTCCGTCGTGGGCGAACTTTTTCTTTCAGAGGTTCCTTCATCGACGCAAGAGTCCTAGAATATGTTATAGGATGCCCGTTCCAAGCGACAATGCGCCTTTCTGGCGAGACATGAAAAGGTAAACCTTGCTATTCAAAGTGCGCAATTTGTTATTTCTTGCCCAAAGAGGTGAGGAATTGCAAGCGCATCGTACTACCCGGATAGAGTAATCGCAGCAGCACCAAAAGTAGGGAGACTAACGCAACGCCTACGGTGCCACGCCGCATAGGCTCACAGTTGCTCCTTTCGCTTCTTCTCGTTGCGTTGAGTGACGTCGTGGGCCAGCGCTAGGATTTGATGCCGCCCACCCATGCCGAGCAGGTGCAAGGTCAGTTCGACATCGATGATCTTTCCATCTCTCAAGCGATGTTGACAGACAAAGGAAGGCCTGCGCGTCGCGTCCACGCTTGCGATCTCTTTCAAGAGTGCGCGCACGTCATCGTCGGCCGAGATATCGGTGACGCTCATCTCCAGGAATTCGTCGCGTGTATATCCATACTTCTCGATCGCGGCTTCATTGGCGGAAAGGAATCTGAGGCTTTCGCGATCCACAATCCACATGGCCAACGGATGGCCCGAGAAGATTAGTTCGAGAGCCGTGGCAATTTCCCAAGTCCTTGGTGCCGGTTTGACGCCTTTCGGCGCTCTCTTCAAAGATCCGCTGCGCGCGACCCTCGGCTCGCGACTGGGCCCTGCGGTCCTCCTCCGAAGGTCTCCTTGGCTTCTTCCGGTGTTGTCTGGCACGCCTTGGCGTCTCATTTCGTAAAATAGGGGTGTTCGGCGCCGTGACGGGATAGTTCCGGCAACCCGGCAGAGTGTCAAAACGGCTGGCGAAGACAGGGCGAAAGTTCTGGCTTCCGGTCGGCAGGGTAAACACTCGAACAGATTAGAGTTTCGCTACCAAAGGCGCCATGTGTGTTGAATCGTGCGTGACGCGACCTCTATCATAATTGCTGGAGTCATAGCCCCTCTCGTTTACGACTATGATAAGCCAAGAAAAGAACTGTCTGGTAGTTGAAACCCCTGCTGGGACACAGACGTCCCCAATGGTCGCATGGTCGGAGGAGCGGCTTGTCCAAGGGTGTCTCGACGGCAATGAGGCCGCGTGGTCTGCCCTCATCGATAGATACAAGAATCTCATTTTCTCCATACCGATTAAGTACAGGTTTAGCCGTGAAGAAGCAGCCGACGTGTTTCAAATGGTTTGCCTGGAATTGTTGTTGGGATTACCCGGCATCCGTGAGCCCAAAGCCCTGCCCAAATGGATTCTTATGGTCACGACTCACAAGTGTTACCACCTTAAGAATCAAGACCGGCGCCACCAGGAAAAAACTGAAGGCTTTGCCAAAACTTTGGAAAACGCCCTTCCTCCCGAGGCTGAATTGATCGTTCAGCAAGCCGAAAGTGAACAGCAGATTCGAGAGGCTATCGCATCGCTTCCCCAACGCTGCCAGGAACTCATCCGGCTGCTTTTCTTTGAAGAACCGGCGCGACCGTACGACGAGGTTGCCCGCATGCTCGGTTTGGCCCGAGGTTCGATTGGCTTTACCCGCCAACGGTGCCTCGATCGCCTCAAGCGAAGGCTTGATGTAATCGACGGGAAATGAGGGGTGGCCAGATTCCTGACGGCCAGAAAGCCAGGCAAACTCGCAATTCCCATGCGGAACGAAGCGGAGTATATCTTCTGGCTGGCTAGCACACTCTTATTTATCAGATAGGGAGACGGCCTAGGTCACTATTTGAACCGCTTCTCCGGAAATGAGAACTTAAATAATGCGGCACTTTTCACTCGAAAAGTGGGCAGATTTCGCCAACCAGAAGGTTTCCGCGGGCGAGCGGACGTCGATGGAGTACCATCTCGAAATGGGCTGTCCCCAGTGTACTGGCATCATCGCAGAATGGGAGTCGTTGAAGTGCTTCGCCGTCCAAGAGTCGCACAATGATGCGCCGGGAGATGTCGTAGCCTTCGTGAAAGCCGCATTTAAGACTCTAAGTCCGCGTCGTGCACCCGGCATCGCGGCGACGCTCGCTCAATTGGTCTTCGATAGCTTCCAGCAGCCAGCGCTCGCCGGGGTCCGATCTGGCTCGCCAGACTCACGTTCTATGGTGTACAGGGCGGGTCCCGTGCTGATTGACCTCAATCTCAATTTGACGCAAAGTTCTCGGCACATTGCCCTGCAAGGACAGGTGATGGATTCGGAGACAACGGCGAAGGGCATCGAAGAAATCCCTGTACTGCTGCAGAGTGGTCAAGAGACGATAGCCCGAACTCAGACGAACGAATTCGGCGAATTCCGACTTGAGTGTGACGCGCGAAAAAGCCTCCAGATTTCTGTCGGGGTCAACCCGCAGAAGAACGTGCTCATTGTGCTCGATGAAACCGTCTGGACCATTCATCAAGGCGCTAGCGCTCCTCAATAACTCTCCAATTGAGGAATCGGCACTCGACGCTCATCTCTGATCCCCTGGCGGGATCGATCCGCGCCTCAGCATAGCCTGATTTCGGCTTTGGTCGGACGGAGGCTGCGCTGCATCGCACTCCTTCTGTACGATTGAGCGAACCGACATACTTGTTTTGTGTCCGGCTTTTGAGTCCGCATATTCTTCCGCTAGGGCCATCCACCGGATGTCAATCGCACCCCTATTTACAAGAGCCGGCCCTGAACATCGCATTGCTAGCTCAATCTCCGGCTTTGCACACGTTTACCCGATTGCGGCGGAGTCCACGCGTTGACCAGCAGATCCCCTTGCGGCTGCTGGGAGATGCTCTTACGAACCCTCGAGTCGAAAACACGGTTACGCAAACTCTGAGCAAGCGCGGCGCAATGTTCAGCTGTGGACATCCCTACGGAAGGGGAGAAGTCATGGACATCGTCCGCCTTGATACTGGAGACACTGCTATCGCGCGCGTCGCATGGCATAAGCCGATAGCGCCAGGGCAACACAGTGTAGCCATTGAGATACTGAATAGCACGAGTTTCTGGAATTGAGGGTGCTGAGCTACTCATTCCATATTCATGATCTGATTCCCTGCCCCGGTTACTTGGCCTCGACGATAAATCTTTCGAAGCTACACGCATGGGATGGTGCCAGCCCCGGCGACCCACGTAGTACCAAAAAGTTCCTATCTTCACGGGAGTCCGGTCACCCCTACTAGCAGGGGATCGAAATCTGTCCGCGGAAGAGGGACGCGGAACGTCCTGAGCGGAAGGTGACACAGGGGCAGGTTGCCGGTCCACCGAGACAATTTGACCATGAACACTACACAAAGAGTTTCCTTTCGTCGTTGCAGTCATACAGGCTGCGGCTGCACGTCTGAGGCAGCACTCGAAAGCAAACGGCTTTGCCGGAGGCACTTCATCGAGGCGTGTTACGTGAGGCTCGACCAGATTGCCGAGCAGATTGGACAAAAGAAACTTCAGGGCTCCGTGCCCGAATCCGCCCGGAGTTTTCTGGGGGAATGCACAAGCCAAGTGACATCCGAAGCCTTGTGCGCGCGCCGATTGAACCATCTGGAGCGATCAAGGCTCTTGCATATCCTGCTTTTTGCTGCCGAGCTGACGAACCAACTCCGCCGCAGCGGGCGGATACCACGACTAGTTCCCGTACGCCTGATCAACGATCCGCAGAGCAACACATGGATCGAGGACACCGTCACGCAGGATTTGAGCAAGCATGGTGCGATGTTTCGCTGCACGCATCCCTACGTAAAGGGTGAAACCGTCGGGCTTGTGCGGCTTGACACGGGGGATAAAGCGCTCGCGCGCGTCGTATGGCGGGAGCAAGACAAGTTCGCGCAACACAAGGTCGCCGTCGAAATCCTCAACTGCTCCAACTTTTGGAACTGGCGCGTAGAAACAGGAGGCCGGCCGTGACAAGAGAGGACCGACAGGCAGTAATGCACCAGTCTCCTGTATTACGTACCGAAGTGCTCGGCGCTGTGCCTGCTCGCGCAGCGGTTCAAGATCTGCCCCGTTCACTTCCAGCCGTTACTACCTTGGAGAATCATATGGGCGAACGCCGCGCTAAAAAGGCGGTCGTTCTGATCGCCGACGACAATGAAGCGAATCTCGAGCTACTTTCAGGGATACTGACGGCTGCAGGCTATCGGGTCATTTGCGCCAGAAATTGCGAACACGCGTTAGCCGTTGTTCGCACCGAATCGATCGACGTGGCGCTTCTCGATGTCGTCATGCCAGGTCAGGGCGGATTTGCCGCGTGCCAGAAGTTGAAGTCAAATCCCGACACACGCTTGATACCGGTTGTCTTGGTCACGGGGCTCACCAACACAGAGGACCGCATTCACGGCATTATGTGCGGGGCGGACGACTTTCTAAGCAAACCGATAAACAAGCAGGAGCTTCTTGCGCGCGTGTACTCCCTTGTACGCATGAAAGGGTTTACCGATGAATTGGAAAATGCCGAAAGTGTCCTCTTCAGTCTGGCCAAGAGCATCGAGGCAAAGGACCCCTATACGGAAGGGCACTGCGAGCGTCTATCGGATCACGCAGAGGCTTTGGCCGAACATCTGGGGCTGTCGGAGGAGTTGCGGGTCGCGCTAAGGCGGGCCGGTATTGTTCACGACATCGGCAAAGTGGCCGTTCCGGACAACATACTGCTGAAGTCGAGCTCCTTGACTGACGAAGAATGGAGAGTCATGAAGCAACATCCCGTGGTCGGAGAGCGCATCTGTCTTCCGCTGAAATCATTCCAGCTCCTGC
>WNGC01001504.1_pt1 | contig 14127 bp, 24 predicted proteins | sample 5400051 | NCBI WGS metagenome assembly WNGC01 (sample SAMN13153368, study PRJNA577476) | soil metagenome | isolation source: 20 cm soil or saprolite under grassland replicate 2 | place: USA:California | collected 2016-06-15 | reverse complement strand
TGGGTGAGCTGCATTTAGAAATTATTCGCGACCGGATGTTTCGCGAGTTCAAAGTGGACGCCAACGCGGGCAAACCGCAGATTGCGTACCGCGAAACGATCACGACCAACGCGCACGGCGTCGGCAAGTTGATTAAGCAATCAGGGGGCCGCGGCCAATATGGACACGTGGAAGTGGACGTGCGCCCAGCCGAGCGCGGCAAAGGTCTTGTCGTCGAGAACAAAATCGTCGGCGGCATCATTCCGCGCGAATACATTCCTGCCGTCAAAAAAGGCATCCAAGAAGCGGTGCTCAACGGGGTGCTGGGCGGTTATCCTGTTGTCGATGTGGAAGTCGATATTGTTTACGGTTCCTTCCACGAAGTCGATTCCAGCGAGCTCGCGTTCAAATTGGCGGCGATCTTCGCAATGAAGGACGGATTTAAGCAGGGGAAACCCATTCTGCTGGAACCAATCATGAAGGTCGAAAACATTACGCCCGACGAGTTCCAGGGGGACATCTGCGGCGACTTGAGCCGCCGCCGTGGCAGCATCAACAGCATCGAAACACGTGGACATCTAGCGACCATTCACGCGGAGGTTCCGCTTGCCGAGCTGTTCGGCTACGCGACTGCCATTCGTTCACTTTCCAAAGGCCGCTCCAGTTACTCGATGGAACCCTCCCACTTCCAACCTGTCCCGGCCAACCTCGTCGCCGCCATTCTTGATCAGAAAGAGGGCAAATGAGCAACGGCCAGCGCATTCGGATTCGCCTGAAAGCATTCGACCATCGGATGCTGGATCAATCGGCTGTGGAGATCGTTGAAACAGCGAAGCGCACCGGAGCGCGCGTCGCAGGCCCAATTCCGTTGCCAACGCTGGTCGAGAAGTTCACGGTGAATCGTTCGCCGCACGTAGATAAAAAATCGATGGAACAATTTGAAATTCGTACTCACAAGCGTCTGCTGGACATCATCGAGCCAACAGCGAAGACGGTAGATGAATTAAAAAAACTGAATTTGCCGGCAGGCGTTGACATTACCATTAAGATTTAAGCGGAGGCGCTTCTGAAGGATTTGCAATCTCACGGTCATGAGCATCGGACTTCTTGGACAAAAAATCGGTATGACCAGCGTTTACGACGCCAAGGGTCGATTGTGTCCGGTCACGGTGATAGCGGCCGGCGATAACGTTTTACTGCGCCGGTTGACCGAACAAAACGAGGGATATTCGGCCGTGCAGATTGGTTTCGGCGTGCAGAAGGAATCGCGGGTTACCAAGGCGTTGCTTGGGGAGTTCAAGAAAGCCGGAGTCGAGCCGCACAAATTTGTGCGCGAGTTTCGCCTTACGAGCGATCTCCCCGAAGGCGATATCAATTTGAGCGTTACGCAATTTCAGCCAGGCGATTTCGTCGATGTAATCGGTCGATCGAAAGGAAAGGGATTTCAGGGCGTAATGAAGAAGCACAACTTCCACGGACAGGGCGCGGCCCATGGCTCAAAGACGCACCGGCGCATAGGCGCAGTCGGCAATCGTTCAACCCCGGGACGCATTTGGAAGAACCAGGGAATGCCGGGTCACCTCGGCAGTGAGCGTGTAACAGTTCAAAATCTTCAGGTGATGCAAGTGCGCGAAGCCGAGAAAATAATCCTGATAAGCGGCGCTGTTCCGGGAGCGAATGGCAGTTATGTAGTCGTTAGGCCGGCCATTAAACATCCCGAACGCCTACTGGCGCTACATGCTGAGCACCGAAAGCACGAGGAAGAAGACAAATCCAAGAAGCCGAAAACGATAGCCGAGATGGCGCAGAGAAAATGAGCGCGAAAGTTCTGACCAAAGCCGCAGCGAAGGAAGCGAATATCGATATCATCGAGGATGGGCGTGGTACGCAGGCCGTACACGATGTAGTCGTTGCCATGCGTGCTGCGCGGCGCTCAGGGTCAGCCAATACGAAGACGAAAGCTGAAGTCGATCTCTCGGGCGCGAAACCGTGGCGGCAGAAGGGAACTGGCCGCGCTCGCGCGGGTTACAAATCATCGCCCATCTGGCGGGGCGGTGGCGTCGTGTTTGGCCCGAAGCCGCGCGATTATTCCAAAAAGATTTCAAAATCATTGCGGCGGCTCGCATTTCGCAAAGCGTTGAGCGAGCGCATCAAAGCCGGCGACGTTTTGACAACCGACAAATTTGCAGTGCAGGAACTGAAAACGAAGTCGTTCGTGGCGTTGGTGAACAAACAAACCGACGCGAGAAGAGTCTTGTTGATTTCGGATGCCTTCGATCAAACAACCTTCAAATCGGGACGTAACGTCAAACGGGTGACGCTTGCTACCGCTTCCGATGTAAACACAGAGCAATTGCTGGCGTTCGAGAAGATTCTCGTTACCCAGAAGGCGCTCGAACAATTAGCGGAGCGGACCCGGCCGTCGGGCAGTCATCAAACTACGGAGTGATGGAATGAACGACCCGCACGAGATTATTAAGACCGCCTCGTTGACTGAGAAATCGACGTTGATGAGCGAGAAGCAGAACAAGTATGTCTTCCGCGTCAGCCCGAAAGCGAACAAGATTCAGATCAAAAACGCAATTGAACGGCTGTTTCAAAAGAAGGTTGTCGACGTGAATACTTGTAATTACGCCGGCAAAGAAAGGCGTGTGCGGGGCCCATTAGGACGACGGCCGCATTGGAAAAAAGCCATCGTGACGTTGAAGGAAGGCGATAAGATCGATCTGATATGAGAAGGAATGACGAAGCACGAATGACGAATGTCGAAGGAATGACGAAATCAAAAATGTTTTGTCATTCGGCATTCGGATTTGATTCGTCATTCGTCATTCGTCATTCGAAATTTTAATCATGGCTCTAAAACAATTTCGCCCACTAACACCGACGCTCCGTTTCAAGTCGCTACCTGGCTTTGATGAAATTACCAAGTGGCGCCCTGAAAGAAGTCTTGTTGAGCCGAAGAAAAAAAGCGGCGGTCGCAACAGCTACGGCCGGCTCACGTCACGGCACATCGGCGGCGGTCACAAGCAGAAATATCGTAAAGTGGATTTCAAACGGCGTAAGCACGGTGTCGCGGCGGAAGTCATCGGGATCGAGTACGATCCTAACCGCTCTGCACGCATCGCTCTTATTAAATATTCCGATGGCGAGCTAAGTTATATTCTTGCGCCAAATGGACTTCGAGTGGGATCGACAGTTATCTCCGGAGATGATATTGCACCTGAGTTGGGAAATGCGCTGCCGCTACGCGCCATCCCCCTTGGCGCGAACATTCACAACATCGAATTGACTCCGGGTCGTGGCGGCCAGGTGGCGCGCAGTGCCGGGCAACAGGCAACGTTAACTAATATCGAAGCGGGTTACGCGCTGGTGAAGATGCCTTCCGGCGAAATTCGACGGATTCACGAAAACTGTTTCGCCACGGTTGGCCAAGTTGGCAACGTCGATCACATGAATGTGTCGAGCGGCAAAGCGGGACGGACGCGATGGCAAGGGCGGCGGCCACATGTGCGCGGGATGGTGATGAACCCGATCGATCATCCGATGGGTGGTGGGCAGGGGAAATCAAAGGGAGGTGGCGGCCGTCATCACCCGGTGAGTCCATGGGGGCAACTGGCAAAAGGATTCAAGACACGCAGCAAACATAAACCAAGTGATCGTTTTATTTTGGAAAGGCGAAAGGCGAAAAAGAAAGCGTGAGAGGTGATTTTTACTTCTCACTTGAAATTTATGGCTAGATCGTTAAAGAAAGGACCCTTCGTCGAGTTGCATCTTCTGGAGAAGATCGACAAGATGAACAGCTCGGGCGCAAAGAAACCGATTAAAACCTGGTCCCGGCGCTCGATGGTGACGCCGGATTTTGTCGGCCACACGTTTTTGGTGCACAACGGAAAGACCTTTAATTCCGTTTTTGTTACCGAGAACATGGTTGGCCACAAGCTCGGTGAATTTTCGCCTACGCGTGTGTTCAAGAAACACGGTTCACACACGGCGAAGGTGACCAAGTAATTGCAGATTGCAGATTTCAGATTGCAGGTTGGCAGGTCGCGGTTACACCGCGGGCTCGTGAAATTTGCAATTTTGAATTTGCAATTTGCAATTGGGTTTTGCGCACAAGCGCAAGGGAACAGTTCTTTGTCAGAATCCAAGATTGAAAATGGAGCAAAGCCCATGGCGGCTGAAGCATTGCCGCAGCAAGATGAGCAATTGCAAAAACAATTGTCCATTGCTCTGGAATCGCTCAAGGCGTTAACGAGCAGCCTGGCGGAGTCTAATGCCGAAGCAGAGGAGTTTCGCCGCAAGTATTCCGATTTGGAATTGCGAATGGAAGCGCTGGGACTGGCTTCAGCAAACAAAGACCGGGCGAAGTTGGAGCAGCGTTTGCTCGCCGCGGTGAGCGATCTTCAGCTTGCGCAGAAGGAGCGCGACGAATATCGCGACCAGATGTTGCGCTTGAACGAAGCAGTGTGGTGTTATTTGAAAACGTCTCAGGGTGGCGACGCAAAAGCGCGAATGGAGGTGGAGGCGCAACTGCGCAGCATCAATACGCTGATCGCAAAATCGAGCAGCGCGCCGGACGCGCCTGAGCCCAGTTTGATGGATGGCAGTGTGATCAGCCTGAAGGAGGAGTGGTCGTTTGTAGTCGGAAACCTCGGCGAAAAACAAGGGGTAAAGATTGGGATGCCGATGCGCGTGATGCGAGATGATCGAAAGATCGCGACTCTGCGCGTAGTCGATGTGCGTCAAAAGATTTGCGGGGCGGTGATTCAGGAGATGGATTCAAACAAGGAAAGAATAAAAGTAGGGGACCGCCTCCAGGTGGATGCGCAGCCCAATGTGAGTTTAAAATAATGGAAGTCAGATCGACATATAAGTACGCGCGGATTTCGCCGTTTAAGGCGCGCGAAGTCACGCGTGAGATCCAGGGTCTGCCGGTTTCGGCTGCACTCGATCTGCTGACTTTCACGCCGAAGAAAGCGGCATTTCTGATTAGCAAAACCCTGAAGAGCGCAATCGCCAATGCAGAAAATAACGCCAATCTAAAACCTGACGGATTAGTGGTGAAAGAGGCAATTGTCGGTGAAGGCCCAACGGTAAAACGGATCATGGCGCGCGCCCGCGGTAGTGCCAGCAGAATTCTGAAACGCACCAGTCACATTCGCATTGTGCTTTCGGATGAGATTGTGATCGAAACGCGCGAAGCGCGGAAGGCAAAACGGGAACAGCAGAAGAAAGGGCCGAAAAAGGCCGCTAAGAGCGAGGCGCATGAGAGCGCGGCAAGGCAGTCCGACAAGAAATCAGCTAAGCCGAAGCAGCGCACAAACACGGATAAATAATCTTATGGGACAAAAAGTAAATCCAATCGGGTTTCGCCTCGGCGTGAACCGTGACTGGCGGTCGCGCTGGTATGCATCGACGCAGGAATTCCCGTCATTTTTGCATAGCGACCTGAAAATTCGCGATTACGTGAAGAAGAAGCTGCAGTTCGCCGCTGTTTCAAAAATTGTGATTGAGCGGGCGTGGAATTCAATTCGAGTGACCATCCACACCGCCCGTCCCGGCATTGTGATCGGACGAAAGGGTGCGGAGATCGAAAAGATGACGGAAGAAATTTCCAAGATGGCGGAGGGCAAACAGATTAAAATCGACATCCAGGAAATTAAAACGCCGGAGCTTGACGCTCAGCTCGTGGCAGAAAACGTAGCGTTGCAGATCGAACGGCGCATTGCTTACCGCCGTGCAATGAAGAAAGCCGTCCAAACTGCCATGGATTTTGGTGCGGAAGGAATTCGGCTGCGCTCTTCGGGCCGGCTCAACGGCGCGGAGATTTCGCGTTCCGAATGGTATCGTGAAGGAAAAGTTCCGCTGCACACCTTGCGCACGCCGATCGATTACGGTTTCGCCGAAGCAAACACGGTGTACGGCAAAATCGGAGTGAAATGTTGGATTTGTAAAAAGGAAGAGCCAGCGCCTCAGTCGGCTACACCAGCGCCGCCACCACCGGTCCCCCAGCCGGCTGAAGTCTAGGAGAAACTTTTATGCCATTGATGCCAAAACGCGTGAAGTATCGAAAGTCCCAGCGAGGGAGCCGAAAGGGGACTGCTTCACGAAATCTCAGAATCGACTTCGGCGAGTTCGGTTTGCAGACGCTGGAACGTGCCTGGATCACCAATACGCAGCTGGAAGCCGCGCGTGTCGCGCTCACTCGCAACATGAAACGCAAGGGCAAACTGTGGACCCGGATTTTCCCAGACAAATCGGTAACCTCGCGTCCGCCGGAAACGCGCATGGGCAAGGGCAAGGGGCAACCCGAGCACTGGGTCGCGACAGTGCGGCCTGGTAACATTTTATTTGAGTTGGATGGCGTGCCGGAATCCGTCGCACGCGAATCTCTGCGCCTTGCAGCGGATAAGTTGCCGGTGCGCACGAAATTTCTTACACGTCATCACGTCAGGACCGCCTAAGAACGATGAAAATGACGGAGATCACCGAGCTCAGCACGGACGAGTTGTTGACCAAGAGGCGGGACTTGCGCCAGGAACGTCTCCACCTGCGTCTGCAACAGCAGAGTGGCCAATTGGAGCAGCCCAGCAGGTTGCGCTTGCTGCGGCGCGATATCGCCAGACTTGAAGCAGTGCTGACGCAGCGGGAGAAACAGAGCGCGAAAAAGTAAACTTATGGCTGAACAACATCAACCACTCCCTTCACCAGCTTCGTCGCAGCCCGAGGTCCCGAGGCGTAGTGCACGCAAGGCGCGAACCGGCGAAGTCATTTCCAGTAGCATGAACAAAACGATCATTGTACGGACCGTGACGCGTGTGCCACACCCCAAGTTTGGTAAGATCGTCAAACAAATGAAGAAATTTTATGCGCATGACGAGAAGAACGAGGCGAAAGTCGGCGACACGGTTCGGATCATGGAAACGCGGCCACTGAGCAAATTGAAGCGGTGGCGTCTGGCAGAGGTTATCCAAAAATAAGCGCGACAGCCGGAGCACGAGCAAAAGAAACAATTTCGATGGTACAACTTCGATCCAGACTGGATGTGGCAGATAACAGCGGCGCCCGCATGGCGACGATGATTGGGGTCATAGGCAAACAGACGCGCTATGCCGGCATCGGTGATGTGATCACGGCTAACGTGAAGGAAGCCAGCGCAACCGGAACAGTAAAAAAAGGCGAAGTAGTGCGTGCGGTTCTCGTTCGCACGAGACAGCCAATCCGGCGCGACGATGGTTCTCTGCTGCGCTTCGATAACAACGCGATCGTGATTATCGACAAGGATTTGAATCCACGCGGTACACGCATTTTTGGTCCGGTCGCGCGTGAATTGCGCGAGCGGAACTTCATGAAAATCGTCTCCCTCGCCCCGGAAGTGCTATGAATCGAATGAACTGTCACGTTAAGAAAGGCGACCAGGTCGAGGTCATTTCCGGGAATTTCCGCGGCTCTTCAGGGAAAATCCTGGCTGTGCTTCCGCGGAAGCAACGTGTTTTGGTCGAAGGTGTGCGCATTATTAAGAAACATCTGCGAAAGTCGCAGGATAATCCGAGCGGGAAAATCGCCGAACGCGAAGGTCCAATTCATATTTCGAACGTGAAATTAATCGAGCGCGAGAAAAAAGCGGCGAAAGGTGCGAAACCCGAAAAAGGAAAAAAGCGTGGTCAACCCGAACGCAGCGAGGGAGCCCGCAAGTAACTGGGATTGTCAGATTCTTCGCTGAGAATGACATGTGTTAGAAATGGAAAACGAATTTCATCGCTATTATAAAGAGCGCGTCATGCCGGCGCTGCAAAAGCTGCACGCCTACAAGAACGTTCATCAAATTCCCAAAGTCGAGAAGGTGGTCATTAACACGTCGATCGGCTCGCAATCGGACGTGAAGCAAGCGCTGGAAGAAGCTAAAATGGAGCTTGCGCTCATTACAGGCCAGCGCCCCGTAGAAACGTTGGCTAAGAAGAGCATTTCCAATTTCAAATTGCGAAAAGGCCAGGCGATTGGCGCAAAAGTGACCTTGCGTGGAGAGCGCATGTACGAATTTCTCGAGCGCTTCATCAAGGCCGCGCTCCCACGCATTCGCGACTTTCGCGGAGTGTCCCCGCGTTGTTTTGATAATCACGGCAACTACACTCTCGGGGTTTCGGATCAATCGATTTTCCCTGAGGTCGAGCTCGACAAAATCAAGCGCAACATCGGATTTGATGTTACAATTGTCACCACGGCCCGAACGGATGACGAAGCCAAATCGCTCCTGAGCGAAATGGGGATGCCGTTTAGCGACCGGGCAAGGAAGCCTGTCGCGCAACCCGCTTGATTTTAATGAGTACTGTTACCGACCCTATTGCCGATTTTCTGGCGCGTGTCCGCAATGGCACGCGTGCGCAAAAGCCGGAGGTACTTATTCCGTACTCCAAGATCAAGGCCGAGATCGCGCGCATCTTGAAAGATGAAGGTTACATTTCGGATTACTCGGTCGATACGAGCGCTGCGCACCCGCGCATCAAGATTACCAACAAACTCGTGAATCGATCGGCCGCCATTGCAGGGTTGCGGCGAGTGAGCCGTCCGGGTTTGCGTCGATACGTTGGCGCCGATGAGATCCCGCGCGTGCTTGGTGGAATGGGTCTGGCAATTCTGTCCACTTCGCGGGGCATTTTGTCGGGACGCGAAGCGAGAAAGCAAAAGGTGGGCGGTGAATTGCTCGCTTACGTCTGGTAACGATTTAGTAAACTACGAACCCATGTCACGAATTGGAAATAAAGCAGTCGAGATTCCCGACAAGGTCAAGGTGAACGTTGACGGTGACGGGGCGGTCTCGGTGGAAGGACCCAAGGGAAAACTTCACTGGAAGCTCCCCCGCGACATCAAAGCAAGCGTGAAGGACAACCGGGTGTCCGTTGTCCGCGAAGCAGAAACGCGCAGCGTGAAAGCGCTACACGGACTCTCACGCAGCCTCGTGCACAATATGGTGCAGGGAGTGAGTGAGGGTTTCACAAAACAGCTCGAAATCGAAGGCGTAGGTTTCAGGGCTGCCGTGCAGGGATCGATCCTTAACTTGAGCCTCGGTTTCTCGCATCCGGTTCCATTTTCAATCCCCAAGGACATTAAGATCACGGTTGCAGACAACACGAAAATTACGATCCAGGGCGTCGACAAGAAACTGGTAGGGCAAGTGGCGGCAGACATCCGTCGCTTTTATCCTCCGGAGCCGTACAAGGGCAAAGGCGTTCGCTACGCCGGGGAGCAGATTCGTCGCAAGGAGGGCAAGACCGTTCAATAGTATGGCGACGACTCGCAAGGCTGCGCGGCAGCATGTTCACCGGAGGATCAGGAAAAAAGTCGCGGGCACAGCGCAACGACCGCGGTTGGCAGTTCATTTTTCTGGGAAGCACGTCTATGCTCAAGTGATCGATGACGATGCGGGATGCACACTGGCGGCCGCGTCAACAAGGGAACCTTCGTTGCTCGAGGGAAAAAAACTGCGTGCAAACCAGGCGACGGCAGAATTAATCGGCAAGGCAATCGCGGAACGTTCGCTGGCCAAGAAGCTCGAGCGAGTGGTTTTTGATCGCGGCGGATTTTTTTATCACGGAAAAGTAAAGGCATTAGCAGAAGCGGCGCGCGCAACCGGGTTGAAATTTTAATTCATGGCTCAAACTTTTTCAGGCAGACGACCAGACTCGCGCAGGACAGACAAGGCCCCCGCGGCGAAAGGCGACACGACGGAGAAAGTTGTGTTTATCAACCGCTGCGCCAAGGTCGTGAAGGGGGGTCGACGTTTTAGCTTCAGCGCATTGATCGTTGCTGGAGATCACGATGGGAAAGTTGGATGTGGATTCGGTAAGGCCAACGAAGTCTCAGAGGCAATCCGAAAGGCATCCGAGGCGGCGCGGAAATCGATGGAGAAAGTTTCGTTGAACGAAAACACGATTCCTCACGAAGTGATTGGAGAATTTGATGGAGCACGGGTGCTGTTGCGCCCGGCGTCGCCTGGCACCGGGATTATTGCCGGCGGAGGCGTGCGAGCCGTAACTGAAGCAGCCGGTATTCGCGACGTGCTGGCCAAATCGCTTGGATCAAGTAATCACGCTAACGTAGTCAAGGCGACCATTGCTGCGCTGCGATCGCTTCGCCGGAGGGACGAGATTTTCAAGGTGCGCGGAATTCAGGCCGGTGATGGAAAAGGTGAGCGACATGATGCGTCTTCATAGTTTGCGGCCCCGACCCGGCTCGCGGCATCGCGTCAAGCGTCTGGGTTGCGGTGAAAGTTCGGGACATGGGAAGACCAGCGGAAAAGGGCACAAAGGTCAAAAGGCGCGTTCCGGCGGGAGCATTCGGCTTGGGTTTGAAGGCGGGCAGATGCCGTTGATTCGACGTTTGCCGAAGCGCGGATTTAACAATGCCGCCTTTCAAAAGCATTATGCAATCGTGAATGTCAGCGACCTCAATGCGTTCGAAGCCGGAGCGGTTGTAAACGAACAGCTGTTGCGTGAGTCGAATCTCGTCCGAGGCCATTTTGCAGGAATAAAAATCCTGGGCGACGGCGACTTGAAGCATGGCTTGAAAGTGGAAGCCGACAAGGTCAGCGGTACAGCCCGGGAGAAAATCGAAAAGGCCGGTGGAACGATTACGCTGCGCGAGCAAGGAGCGCTGAAATCGGATGCGATCAACACGACGGGCCAAGCTCAAATCTACGAGCAAGAAGCATCTGGTAAACCGGCCTCGCAGGCGAGTCGGAAGAAAAAATCGTCGAAAAAAGCGTCAACGAAATCGAAGTCGCGGGCAAAAAAGAAAACAGCGCAGGAGAGCTAGCTTCCCGGCACGCGATGTTCCAGATTTAGCAGATGGTCTCGGCGTTTCTCAACACAGTCAAAATACCGGAACTGCGGCGGCGGATTTTGTATACGCTAGCGATAGTCGTGGTTGTGCGTCTGGGAGCTGCGATCACGACTCCGGGAGTCAACCAGGCCGTTTTACAGGAATGGTTTCGCACTTCGTTGAGCCAACGGACCGGCGGCGGTTTGGCGGCGCTCTTTAACTTGTTTAGTGGCGGGGCGCTGGAGAATTGCGCGGTCTTCTCCCTCGGTATCATGCCGTACATCAGCGCATCGATCATGATGCAGTTACTTACAGCGGTCATTCCGCAGCTTGGCAGGCTGGCGCGTGAAGACGGTGGCCGACAAAAGATCATGCAGCTAACGCGCTACACGACACTGGGGTTGTGCATTTTTCAAGGTTATCTGCTGGCGCTGTCGTTTCAGCACCCCGAGTCCTACCACACCATGTTGCCGGGGATCACTGACACGATCAGGAATCTTGGAATTCCGCTGGTGGACGATCTAGGCTGGAAATTTCGAATTGTCACGGTGATTTCCCTTACCACGGGCACCCTTTTGCTGATGTGGCTGGGCGATCAAATCACCGAGCGCGGCATCGGTAATGGAATATCGCTGATCATTACGATTGGCATTGTCGCCCGCCTGCCCGCCGCTCTGGCGCAGGCATGGAAGACGTTTGTGCCTTCAACGCAAACCGGTTCGAGCCAGGTCAATCCAATGGTCCTTGTGATGCTCGTGTTGTTCTTGATCCTCGTCATCGCCGGGGTGATCGCGATCACGCAAGGCGTGCGCAAGATAACCGTGCAATATGCCAAGCGCGTGGTGGGTCGCAAAATGTACGGCGGCCAGACGCAATACATGCCTTTGAAAGTGAATTACGCCGGCGTGATGCCGATCATCTTTGCTTGGGCGCTGCTTTTGTTCCCGGCCACCATCGTGAGCTACGCATTTAAGAATAGTCCCACTGCAAATCGCATCGCCAATGCGCTTTCCACCGGCTGGCCCCATTATGTCGCGCTTGCGGCAATGATTTTCTTTTTCAGTTACTTCTGGGTTGCCACACAGTTTCAACCAACTCAAATCGCGGACGATCTAAAAAAATACGGCGGTTATATTCCAGGTGTCCGGCCAGGCAAACCGACTGCGGACTTTCTCGATTTCACGATGACGCGGCTCACGTTTGCCGGCGCGATTTTTTTGACGGTGATAGCGGTTGTGCCAAGCCTTCTCAGCCAGGGTTTGAACGTGCCCATGATCACAGCGCAATTCTTCGGTGGCACAAGTTTGTTGATCATTGTGGGCGTCATGCTCGATACGATGCGTCAGGTGGAGACGCACCTCATTCAGCGGCACTACGACGGCTTTTTGCGAAAGGGCCGGATTCGCGGGCGCTCATTCGACCGCGCTTCGTATGCTCGCGGAGATGCAGCGGCTGGCGGCACGCTGATGTGGCTGTACGTGGGAATCGCGGTGCTCGTGATAGCCGGGGTCGCCATTTTTCTTTACGGGCGATAAGTGAAAAGACGGCTTGTTCTTCTCGGCGCGCCCGGTTCGGGCAAAGGCACGCAGTCGGAAATGATCACGCGCCAGTTTGGCATTCCCGTCACTTCGCCGGGTGCTATCTTGCGCCGTGAACGAGACCTTGGCACGCCTTTGGGCCAGGAGACTGCTGAAGCGCTTCGAAGCGGCGGGCTTGTCTCTGACAAAATTATCATTGAATTGATCGAGGACTGGTTGCGCTTGCATGGTAGCCATGGATTCGTCTTTGATGGTTTTCCTCGAACACTGCCGCAGGCCGAGAGTTTGAATTCCATGTTAGCAAGGCTGCGCACTGCATTGGATTTGGTGATCTGGCTGGAAGTATCGGAGGAGACAGTCCGGGAGCGCATTGCTGGCCGCCTTCAATGTGGCGAGTGTGGTTTTACCACCAGCTCATCGAGCGCACAGTTTGCCCACCGTCCCGTATGTCCGTATTGCGATGGTCCGCTGGTGCGCCGCAATGACGATGATCTGGGCGTATTGCAAATGCGATTGCAGGAGTTCCATACCAAGACCGAACCGCTGGCAGCGTTCTATCAAAAAATGTCGACCTTGCATCGGATCGACGGCAACCGCGATCGCGAAGCTGTTTTTAGCGATATTTCACGACTGATTGAAGACAAGACCGCGACATGATTCCGATCAAAAACGCAAAAGAAATTGAGAAGATGCGACAGGCGTGTCGCACAGCCAGCAATATCCTCGACCGCGTTCGCGACCTGGTTCGTCCCGGCATTACGACCAAGGAAGTGGACGAAGCGGCAGCGGACTTCATGGGCGAAGCCCATGTGAAAAGTGCATTTCTCGGGTATCGGCTCGGGCACCGCGTTTTTCCTGGCAACATCTGCATCTCGCTTAACGACGAAGTGGTTCACGGTATCGGTAGCCAACGGCGCATTCAATATGGCGACATCGTGAAACTGGACATCGGCATTATCGAAGATGGCTGGGTTGGCGATAACGCCACGACAGTGCCGGTTGGGATCGTTGATGAACGGACGGACCAGTTGCTGCGCGTCACCGAAAATGCGCTCGCTCGTGCAATCGCCGTCGCCCGCGAAGGCCTGCGCCTCGGCGATATCTGCGCGGAGATTGAAGATGAAGCGCGCCGATTTGGTTTCTCAGTAGTGCGCGAATTTGTTGGGCATGGAGTGGGACGAAAAATGCACGAGGAACCACAAATCCCCAACTACGGTAAGCGCGGCAGCGGTCCAAAGTTGAAAGCAGGCATGACCCTGGCAATTGAGCCGATGATTAATATCGGCATGTCCGAAGTAAGATTGCTCGACGATGGCTGGACGGTGCGGACGGCAGATGGGATGCCTTCGGCGCACTTCGAGCACACGGTCCTGATCACAAAGGATGAGCCAGAAATTCTGACATGGCGCGCAAAGACGCAATTGAAGTAGAGGGCACAGTCGTCGAGTTGCTGCCCAATACCATGTTTCGAGTTGAGCTGGCCAACGGCCATTGTGTTCTGGCGCATATCTCCGGAAAAATGCGTCTCCACTTCATTCGGATCTTGCCAGGAGACAAAGTTATGCTAGAGATTTCACCCTACGATTTGTCGAAGGGGCGAATTACGTATCGCCAAAAATGACAGCCCGGCCGCCGTGCTGCCTTTTTCCATTTCGCGGATTATGAAAGTACGACCATCAGTAAAAAGACTTTGTGCCAGTTGCAGGATCGTGAAGCGCAAGAACGTGGTGCGCGTGATCTGCAAGAACCCGCGCCACAAGCAGCGCCAGGGATAAGATTGAGCTTTGTA
>WNGC01004398.1_pt1 | contig 14137 bp, 17 predicted proteins | sample 5400051 | NCBI WGS metagenome assembly WNGC01 (sample SAMN13153368, study PRJNA577476) | soil metagenome | isolation source: 20 cm soil or saprolite under grassland replicate 2 | place: USA:California | collected 2016-06-15 | reverse complement strand
GATTCCTCCAACGTCTTCGCCCAGCTTGACTTAAGTAGCTGGAATCGCTACCGTTGGCATGCCCGGGCGGATTATAGCAAACATCCTTCACGCGCCAACCTGATTCGGCGGTGTAGCTCAGCGGCAGAGCAGGGGTCTCATAAGCCCCGTGTCGGAGGTTCAATTCCTCCCACCGCCACCAACAATTCGATTACTTGCGAGGCAGGATTTCCTCGCGATTTCCCTGAACGTGCCCGAAAACATGCCCGTCGCTCAGGCGACGAGCGGCCTCCTGATAGAGGATGCGTTGGACTCCCGGTCGCGGTCCCGTTTTCATTCATCTTCTACGGTGCGTTTTCGCACTGAACGCTGTCTTGGGGTGGCGGCCGTGAAATGGAAGTATGACGACGCCGAACAGGCCGCTGCAGCCGACGAGCGCGCGACGCGGCGCGTTGGCTTGCGCCAGCAATGAGCGCCGCTCGCGGCTGAGCGGCAGGACGTTGGACGGACAGAATCACCCGAGAGGTTTGAGATGGTGTCGGAGCCAGTCGGTCAGTTCGTTGCGATCGAGCCGGCCTCCGGCGAGATCGAGTACAAGGCGCTCCTGGGCATCGATGGAGGCATTGATCTCGGTACCGTTGAGTACCAGGAACGTTTCCATGGCGGCATGCCCGACGCGCTTGTTGCCATCGACAAATGGGTGGCCCTGAACCACGCCACACACAGCACCGCGGCCTTCTCAGGGAGCGTGGGATACAGGTCATTACCACCGAATGTGGCCTTGGGCTGGGCGACTGCTGACTCCAGCGCACCGAAGTCCCGAATGCCGGGCGCGCCACCAGTCGTCTGGAGGAGGCGCCGATGCAGCTCAACGACCTCCCCCAGCGTGACGGAGCGCATCAGGCCAGGCGCCGGTACAGCTCCTGGTTCTTCTGTAGTACTCGCTTGGCAGCTGCCTCGAAATCACCGTCCCGAGTCGTGAGCAAATCCGCAACTGCTGCCCGGGCCAAGTCCTCCGGCGTTAGGCCGAGACGTTCCGCCTCCTGGCGCAGGCGCTCAGCCTGCGCCTGCGACAGATCGATAGTGACTTTCATGTGTGTACTGTACCGTGTCGCCGGGCCGTCCAACAACAAGGTAGAGCGGACCGGCCCAGGGCGGCCGGCCGCTCACCATGCTCGGTGGCGAGAAGAGCGAAGGATCCAACCCGAGGGGCACGTCATTAGCGAGAGAGATCGCGGCTGAACCAGAGAGCCTGGCCGGAGTGGTGGGACTGGGAGCTAGAGCTCAGTCCCCACGTGCTCAAGCGGATGGGCTATCGGCGATTCACCGAGATCGACCTTCGGCGAACGCTACAACAGGCGGCCGGCTATCGTGAAGACGTCGTCGAGGGCCGCTGGGTTATCGAAACACGACACCGCGGGAAGGCCTGGGAGGTTATCGTAGAGCCTGACCCGGAGCGGCGGTTGCTGGTTGTCGTCACCGCGTACCCGGTCTGGGAGTGAGGGAAATGAAGAACGCCTACTTGGAGGTCACGTTTCGGCACGGTCGTCCCCTGGCAGCCTACCTCTACCTTCCACGGAGGCCGAGCGACAAGAGCTATCGTACGGAGAAGGCGGCACCCGGCTTGGTGATCGATTTCAACCGAAGCGGCAAGCCGATTGGCATCGAGATTACTGCACCAGCCAAACTGTCCGCCGCGGCGCTCAACCGGGTCTTGCGTCGTTTGCGCCTACCGACCGTGACGCGCGCTGACCTGGCGCCTCTTCGAGCCGCGTGACACGCGCGTCTAACGATGCGCTCTAGCGGACGCGCGGAGCGTGGCCCTGACCGCCAGCGGTAGCTCGCGACGAGGAGGCTTCCGACATGGGAATCGCAATGGCTGTCCGCCAGAAGGCGAACTGCACGGGGAACCTGATCGGGGCTGTCGCCGTGCTCCAGAACGGGTCATTTCTACCGGGTATAACGGTGTTCTTGAGGGCATGAAGAACTGCCGAGCAGTGCGGTGACATGCGGTCGAGATTGAACTCGGCGTGAACAGACAGATGGACATGGCAACAGCAGGACTTTGGGTCGATGGATTCGTCATCGTCTTCTACTTCGTCGGCATTATGGCCATCGGGCTGTATATGGGGCGGCAGGAGAAGAGCCTGAACGACTTTGCGCTCGGAGGCCGGCGCATGCCGTGGTGGGCCGTGATGGCCTCCATCATCGCCGCGGAAACCAGTGCCGCAACCTTCCTCGGCGTGCCCGGCGAGGGATACACCAGCAAGAGCTTCGCCTACGTACAGCTCGTCCTGGGCCTCATCGCCGGCCGATGTGTCGTCGGCTACGTCTTCCTCAAGCCCTATTACGCCTACAAGGTCTACACGGTCTACGACTACCTGGGTGTTCGCTTCGGGCCGTGGACCAAGGCTTACATCTCCGCTCTTTTCCTGTTTATGCGGACGCTGGCGTCGGGAACCCGGCTGTTCATTCCGTCGCTCGTGATGGTACTGGCCTATCGCATCTTCGTCTCGGGCGGGCAGGTGCAATTCAGCCAGCAGGCAGTGACCACGGTCGGTCCCTACCTCATCGCGATCATCGCGCTGACTATCGTCACCTGCCTCTATACGGCAATGGGCGGGATCAAAGCTGTCATCTGGACGGATGTGATTCAGGCTTGCCTGATGTTCAGCGGCGCGTTGATTGCCATCTATACCTTGCTCCAGCACGTCGGCGGGCTAGGTGAGGTCATCCGGGTCGTCCCGCAATTGACCACCCATGAAGGCTACTTCCTCCACGGCTTCGAATCCAGCGCCGTGGCGGGCTGGAAGGAGAGCCACCATCTCACGGCGATGAGTCTGTGGGACTACGGGAAGCTGATTCTCGCGAGCGACTACACCCTGTTCTCAGCGCTGATCGGGACGACGATCGGTAACATGGCCGCCTTCGGCACCGATCAGGACATGGTTCAGCGGATGCTGACGGCCGAGACCCACCAGAAGGCGCGTCGCAGTCTCGTGACCGCGGCCTTCATGGACCTACCAATCGCCTCAGCCTTCGTGTTCATCGGTATCCTGCTCTTCGTCTACTACCAGAAGGACCCCACCTATCGGCCACAGGCCACGCCGGACGTCTTTGGGTCCTATATCGTGAACGTGATGCCGGTGGGCATCCGGGGTCTCGTGCTGACTGGCATCTTCGCGACCGCCATGGGCTCCTTCTCCGCGGCGCTCAACGCTCTGGCGACGAGCGCCACGAACGACTGGTACATTCGGTGGGTTCGTGGCAGGAGCCAGGCGCACTACGTCCTTGCCGCCCGCGGGTTCACGGTTCTCTTTGCCGTGCTCATGATCGTCATCGCCGGTGGGTTCGCCTATGCCAAGATCACGAGCCCGGACTTGAGAATCATTCCGGTCGTGCTCGGCGTCGCCGGCTTCATTCTGGGCCCCATGCTCGGGGTCTTCCTCCTGGGGATGTTCACCACACGGCGCGGTTCCGACGCCGGAAACATGCTCGCTATCCCGGCCGGGCTTCTCGCTACGGTGGTCGTCGGCCAGTTGCATATCACCATCCTGAATGCAGTGGCCCCCTTGCTCGCCATCCAGCGAACGTTTCAGCAGCCAGTTTGGATTCCCGAAGTCTCGTTTACCTGGTGGGCCATGATCGGCGCGCTCGTCGTCTTTGGTGTCGGCGTCTTCTTCCGCACCCCGGACCAGGTGCGGGAAGCCGCCGCCCGTCACGCCGAGGAGGCTCAAACCAGTGAAGATGTGCCCCTTGCCCTGCGCGAGTGCGGGCCGACGTTGACCAACGCTGGCGATGATGTCGATGCGGCCGGGATGGTTGGGGTTGCGAGTACCCGCAAATTCCGTGCGCTCGATTAGAGATTTAGACCCGGATCGAGGAATGGCGCGCGACCTTCCGTCCCGCCAGCTCCATGGGCGCTTGATCAGCGTGTCGCCAGGTGGAAGCTTCATGATGCCAGCGATGTCGACTGCGGCTCCGAAGAGGTGAGTCGATCCTACGCCCGAGGAGGCGACTCCGACCCCTGTACGATTGCTGTCCCGCAATGGGGGCAGTGGGTCCATTCGACGTTCAGCAACGTCTTACAGTAACCGCAGGTTCGCGAAGCCGTCGTAGGGGTGGCCTTCCCTCCGTCGCGCTGGGGTGTTGCGGGAGTGGTGCCCTCGGCCCCAGGGTCGTTGACGCCCTTCTTGAACTCTTTGAGACTCGAACCCAGCGAGCGGGCGAGCTCTGGCAAACGGTTGGCCCCGAAGAGAATCAGGACGATCACCAGAATGACCAGAAGCTCCTGAGAACCGATCCCGAACATGCGTCGCTTCCCCCTCCTCCGTCACCGTAGCATCTGGCTGCCGCCGCGTAAACCCGCCGCGCTCGGCAGCTGCTTCCTTGAATTCTGGCCTAACCGGCGTGGCTAGGTGGTTTACGACCCTTGGGATAAGATCTGCCGACACATGAATGGGTTCCCACGTAAGCACGATTGTGTGAGCTTGCCGTGAGAGGATGGCTGATCCTCACTCTTACATTCCTGACCGGGGTCATCCTCGGTGTCGGCGCTGCGACCAGGGGACCGACCCTCGTGGCCTCGTACCTGCCCAAGTCAATCAGCGGGCAGAGTGAACAGATCGAGGGCGAGGTTTTGCGGAAGCAACGCGAAGGGAATCGGCTCCTTCTGAAAGTGGCCACGGCCCAGGGGTCGATGCTTGTCACCTTCACTCAGAAGGTGGCGGAGCTGGACCTGCTTCTGGAGGCCGGGGATACGGTGACGCTCGTCACCACCGGTTATGCACCCTTCGTCGAAGATCCAACCCTTGAGCGCGTGAAGAGGCAAGGTGGAGTCGGGACGGCGCCTTCGCCTCCACCAGCCTCGTCAAGCGGCTCGCCTGGCCCGAAAGAGAAAGCGGTTCGATGAGGCCATTCTCGAAGACGGAGGACCGAGCGTCACAGGATCGCCGAGTGGGTTGCGGACGGGCGCAGGCGGACGAACACCGGTAGAGCCTCGGGCAGGTCCTTCTCGCTCTTACAGTTCCGTTGACCGCGTCGGACCGCCTCTAAGTACTCGTCAACCTGCTGCGGTCGCCTCCCGGCGCCTCGCGCTACCCGAACGCCAACCACCACACCCCGAGCGGGAGAAGCAGGCACGGTGGGGCGTAGAGCCACGCACCGCAAACCGGGTGCCCCTCAGGGATTTGAAGAACCCCCATCAGGCGGAGATCGCCAAGCGACCCCGCAATACAAAGACGGCGCCGAGCACCCAGCGGCCCACTGCGACGCCCAGCGCGGCACGAAGCCGAGGATGAGATCCGCCTCGCCAGCACGACGACGGCAGCACCGATTATCGCGGCAGTCATAGCCAGTGTGGCGCGTCGACGCGAGACGCGGCCCTGGCCAGAATTCTTCCAATCGTAGAGAAATCGACCAGTCCGACCAGTCAAGATCGTTGATTCTCTCGCGCCCTTGGTCTTGGTGACCCTTTGAAATGATGGACGATCTGATGCCCGAGTCTAGATTGGCTCGAACGTTGCTAAAGCCTTAACCGGAAGCATCTGTTCCGAGCCGGCCAAACAAGCTAGGCGGCTGGGCTGCCGGGGGAGCCAATCGGCTCTCCTCCGACAGAGAGCGAATCGCCGATCGCCAAGGAGAAGCGCATGGTCAAGGGAACGCGGGTCCGGCTGGGCGCCCTGCTGTCGCTGCTCCTGCTGAGTCCGAGCATCGCACAGGCCGACGACGGCGACCGCCACCGGCGGTCCCATCGGGCACCCACCGAGGGCGCGACGCTGTACGAAGTCACAGAGTCCGTCGCGTTCGATCCGATTCAGGGCATTAAAGGCCCGGCGCTGTCGCGAGACGCGACCGCGACGCTATTAGGGTTCGCGAAGATCGGCACGCCGCTCTGTCCCAGTAGGGCGCTTCTCACCAATCCCGACGCGGAGACATGCACCATCCTCGGCGTCGGATCCGACCGCATCCGTCTCGACACGGGCATGGGCCCCGTGTCGGGGACGTTCGCGGTGGTCGTCAATGCCCCTGGCAACAGTTCCGTGCATGTGCCCAATCTCCCCCTGCTGACCGGCACCTTCCAGGGCCTGATCGATTTCAGGGCGCCTGTCCTCCTCGGGATTCCGATCGGCCTGGTCCAAGGCAGCTTCGCCCCGAACGACCAGACCGGGCAGCCGACGGGCATGAGCCTGCCCTTCTCGGGGACGTTTCGCCTCCCGTTCGCCCTCGATGCCCGAGGGGATGCGAAGGAGATCGAGAACGAGGACGCGCAGGCGTTCTACCTGGCTGACGACGGGCGCCTGATCCGAGTGCGACAGGACGAGCGAAATCTCGGATTCCCGACCGTGCGCCTCGAGGTCCACTTCGGCGGTTAGTATGGCAGCCGTTGACCATGGCCAGAGATACCAACTGATCGCCAGATACCGCTGGGTCATCGCGGGTGGCCTGACCGCGTTCATCGTCGGTGCTTGCGTCTGGCTCGTCGCGACCGATGCCCCCGCCTACCAGTTCTTCGTCCGCCTGTATGTGGACAAGCGCTTCCTCAAGGAGACACTGCGCGAGTGGGGCATCCTCGCCCCCGTCATCTTCATCACCCTCCAGGCGCTGCAGGTCGTGATCGCGCCCATCCCCGGGGAGGTCACCGGCATCCTCGGCGGCTTTCTCTTCGGCCAGTGGATGGGGCTCATCTACTCCACGATCGGCTTGACCCTGGGCTCGGTGGCCGCCTTCGGTGTGGGCCGCTGGCTCGGCGCCCGCTACGTGCGCACCCTCGTCAGCCAGGAGACCTGGGACAAGATGGGTTTCATCGTCGAGGCCGAGGGGGCAATCCTCTGTTTCATCATCTTCCTCATCCCCGGCGTGCCGAAAGACATGGTCTGCTATCTCTTCGGGATGAGTCCCATACCGCTCTGGGTCTTCACGCTGGTCTCGACCCTCGGCCGCATTCCCGGCACCTGGGTCTTGTCGGCTCAGGGGGCGCATACGGCCGCCGGGAACTATCTCGAGGTGATACTGCTCACGGCCCTCGTGCTTGCGGTGGCGCTGCCGCTCTATCTTTACCGCACTCGAATCATCACAGCGTTTCGCGGCTCGTGACTCGTGAACGCCGAAACTCGCCTTACGGCTTGACACCGTTCGGCGCCGAGGTAATCCAGGCCTGCAATCGTCTTGGTCTCGTCGTCGACGTGGCGCACGCGATCGCGGACACGGTCAAGCAGGCGGTCAAGGTCTCGACAAAGCCTCTGCTGCTCTCGCACACGGCGCTTCGCGGCTCCAAGGCGCAGGGGTCGATGCCCCTGACCGAGCGGCAAGTCACGCCGGACCACGACCGAGCGATCGCCGACACGGGCGGTTCGATCGGCATCTGGCACTTCTTCCCGAGCCTTGAGCGATACGTGGACGGCCTCAAGGAGATGGCGGACGAGTAGCCGGGATCCGACTTACCGGCCCGGCGGCCGGAAGTTGACGGCCGTCTTCACCGTCGTCTTTACATGCATCACACCGCTTGCATTCGCCGCCAGCGCAGTAACGGCGGCGTCGCCGTTTCCCGGCACGTCGGCGATCACGAAGGCGTCGACGTCCCCGAAGGCGAAGTAGATGGCATCGAGTCTCCCGCCCAGCCCCTTCAGGAGTTCTTCGACCGCTGCGCGACGTCCGCTGCCGCCGTCCGTCATGAGGCCCTTGACTCCCTCGGGATTGTATGAGGCCTGGAAGAGGTACTTCGGCATGGGGCACCTCCCGTTGTCCGGTCGGGCTACTCGACCGATCTGAACCGAGGTAGTTAAATTGTAGTTTAGATCAAGGGTGTCGGCGAGAGCGGGATCATCCCGACCGCCACCATCGCCAGCGCGCGCAAGGACGCCCTGGCGCCTGGGGCGGTCGACGAGGTGCCGTTAACGAGTGCGCACGTCTTCACGCTGGTCCCGGCGGCGGGAGAGCGCGGGAGGGGACGCTGATGGAGCGCTCGCGGCTGATCTGGATCGGCCTCTTCGTCGGCTCTGCCGTCGGTGGGTACGTCCCGGCGCTCTGGGGTGCCGGCATGCTCTCGTTCTCGTCGGTGATCGGGAGCGCCATCGGCGGCGTCGCGGGCATCTGGCTCGGGTACCGCCTGGGAGAATAGGAGACGCCAGGCGGTGACAGCGTAAACAAGAAAGGCAACCGCGACGACGGGGAAGCCGATGCTCCACAGGCAAAGAACCCACGGCTCGCGCCAGGACCGCCAGCTGTATGGGCCGGGCGGAGAGCTTGGTCCAAGAATGTCTCGCGCCGCGCTGCTCTACCGCCTCATCGACTCCGCGAAGCTCTCGGAGGTGAACCCGAAGACATACCTGCTCGGAGCCACGCACGCGGCACTCGCGAACCCCGGCCCCGCGCTGCTGCCGCATGCCCTGCCGACCTGACCTCCCTGTCTCCCGTCCCTGACGCTGGCCGCCGTGGGAAAGGGCCGGTGCTTACGACTCGGTGATGCAGCCAGCTAGCTCGAACTATCTGAAGGGGGCCGTGTTCGGCTCTGCTGCAGTATCGATCTGGGCGAGCTGGAGCGTTATCACGCGGCTGGCCACCGCCTTGGATGGCTTGGACTCGCCGTGATCATTGCCGGGCTAGGCGCGCCTTATGCGCTGGTGGCGGCGGGCGGGCTGCACTTTGCACCCGCCTCTGACCAGGGCGCGCTCAATCCGGGTTGCATGCCGCTGTTCGTCGCTCTGATCGCCACGATCGTTCTGGGTGAGAAGCTTTCGACCGCGCGAAAGTTGGGGCTCTCGCTGATCCTGGCTGGCGCTGTCATCATCGTCGCCTGGCATGCTGCAGCCTGGAGTACCTCGCGCACTTTCGGCGATGCGCTCTTCCTCTTCGCTTCATTCTTGTCGGCCTGCTTCACCGTGGTCATGCGGCAAGCGAACCTCGAACCACTTCACGCGGCAGCACTGGTCTCCACCGGATCGCTGGTGATCTATCTGCCCATCTACCTCACGTTGTACGGAACTCGCCTCTCGCAGCTACCGCTCGCCGAGTTTATAGGTCAGGCGATTTTCCAGGGCGTTCTGGTGACCATTGTTTCCCTCCTTCTGTACGGTCGGGCCGTTGCCATCCTTGGCGCTTCAGGTGGCGCGGCCTTTGGATCCTTGGTGCCGGCGCTGTCGGCGCTGCTTGCAATACCACTCCTCGGGGAGTGGCCGAACGAAATAGATTGGGTCGCGATCGCCCTCATCTCTGCCGGTGTGTATCTGGCGAGCGGAGGACTGCTGCCGAGCTATAAGCAGTGTGCTTGAGCGACCGGGAACATCGGTAACAGAATAAACCGAGAACATAGTGTCGTTCGTCGACCCAGCCCACGAGCACGTTACAGAAATGAATCGACCAGATTCCGTCCTCAAACTCCTTGAGGACCGATGCGTCCGCGTGGAACGCCTCGGGCGGGCAGAAAGGCGGTTCATCCTCTCGTCCGCTCGTTGAGGCCAAGAGCGCCGCTTCGCGTCAACGCGTTCTGAGCAAGCCTGCCATTGGAGCGGGATGTGCCAGGCGGATGCGCCCGCCCAGCTCTAGGGTTGCTGTCGTCTGGCGACAGGCCTACTATCAGCGCCACCTGGAGGTCGTCGCTCGCGCGAGCGACGTGCGGAGGTATCTGATGGCCGGCAATCTCGAGATCACCGTCAACGGAGTCCGCCACCGCGTCGAGGCGACGCCCGACACGCCCCTCCTCTACGTCCTGAGGAACGAGCTCCGGCTCAATGGGCCGAAGTTCGGCTGCGGGCTCTCCCAGTGCGGGGCCTGCACGGTCCACCTCGGCGACGAGGCGATCCGGTCGTGCGTGACGCCGGTGTCGGCGATCGCCGGTCGGCCGGTGACGACGATCGAAGGGTTGGGTACGGTCGACAAGCCGCACCCCGTCCAGCAGGCCTTCATCGAGGAGCAAGCGGCGCAGTGCGGCTACTGCATCAACGGCATGATCCTGACGACGGTGGCGCTGCTCCGGAAGACGCCGCGGCCGACCGAGTCGCAGATCCGCTCGGCTCTCGCGGGCAACCTCTGCCGCTGCGGCACGCACATGCGTATCCTCCGCGCGGTCCGGCGCGCGGCGCGGGCCTGAGGGGGTGCGGGCGATGACGACTGTCCTCTCCCGACGGAGCTTCCTGACGTCCACCGGCGCCCTCATCGTCACCTTCAGCCTGCCCGTCGAGCTGCGCGCCCAGGCCGCCGCACCGGCGCGACCCGCGCCGGATCTCGCGCTCGACCAGGTCGATTCCTGGCTGGCCATCGGCGGCGACGGACGCGTGACTCTGTTCAGCGGCAAGGTCGAGCTGGGTACCGGCGTCGAGACGGCGCTCTCGCAGATCGTCGCGGAGGAGCTCGACGTCGCTGTCGAGCGCGTCACCGTCGTCCAGGGCGACACCGGCCGGACGCCGAACCAGGGCTACACCGTTGGCAGCAAGACGCTCCAGTTCGGGGGGCCGCCGATCCGCCAGGCCGCCGCCGAGGCGCGACAGACCCTGCTCGGTCTCGCCTCCACGCGACTGGGCATCCCGGTCGATCACCTCACCGTGGCCGACGGCCTCGTGAGCGTGGCCGGCGATTCGGCGAAGAAGGTTTCGTATGCCGAGCTGGTCGGCGGCCGCCGCTTCAACCGGACAATCGGCAAGGCCGCCGCTCCCAAGAACCCGGCGCACTACCGGGTCGTCGGTCAATCGGTGCGGCGCGTCGAGCTGCGGGCAAAGGTCGCCGGCGCGCACGTCTACGTGCACAACGTGCGGCTCGCCGGCATGCTGCACGGTCGCGTGGTGCGGCCGCCAGCCGCCGGGGCCGCACTCGTCTCGATCGACGAGACCTCGGTCCAGGGCGTCCTCGGTCTGGTGAAGGTCGTGCGCGAGGGCGACTTCGTCGGCGTGGTCGCCGAGCGCGAGGAGCAGGCGATCGCGGCGGCCCGGGGATTGAAGGTCACATGGCGGCCCTCGACGGCGCTGCATGAGATGAAGGAGCTCTACGCAGCGATGCGCCAGGCGCCCACGACCGAGAAAGTGGTCGCGAGCGGAGGCGACGTGGAGGTGGCGCTCGGGGCCGCCGCGAAGACGCTTCGCGCGACGTACGAGGCGCCTTTCCAGACGCACGGCTCGATCGGTCCCTCCTGCGCCGTCGCGGACGTCCGTGACGGCCGGGCGACGGTGTGGTCGGGCACCCAGGGCCCGTATCCGCTTCGCAACACACTCGCGCAGCTGCTCGGGCTGTCGCCCGACAACGTCCGCGTCGTCTGGGTGGAGGCGTCGGGCTGCTACGGCCACAACGGGGCCGACGACGTCGCCGCCGATGCGGCCCTGCTCTCCCGGGCCGTCGGCAAGCCGGTGCGCGTGCAGTGGATGCGTCACGACGAGCACGGCTGGGATCCGAAGGGGCCGGCGATGGTCGTCGAGGTGCGCGCGGGACTGGATGCTCAGGGGCGCGTGAGCGCATGGGACTACGGCGTCTGGACGCCGACGCACTCCACTCGGCCGGACGGCCAGGCGGCCAACCTCCTGGCCGGGCAGTTGACGGGAGCGGCGCCGGCGCGGAACGGGTTCATCGGCGGGGACCGCAATGCTCGCCCCACGTACGTGTTCCCGAACCAGCGCGTCGTCGCGCACTGGCTGGCGACGAGCCCGCTGCGTCCGTCGGCGCTCCGCGGGCTGGGCGGGCCCCAGAACTCGTTTGCCACCGAGTCCTTCATCGACGAGCTTGCGGCGGCGGCCGGCGCTGACCCGCTCGAGTTCCGTCTGCGCCACCTCGGCGACGCGCGCGCCGTCGCGGTGCTCGAGCGCGTGGCCCGGCTCGCCGGCTGGCAGTCCCGCCCATCGCCGAAGCGGGACGGTGCGGGCGCAGGCCCGGCGAGCGGACGCGGTCTCGCCTTCGCACAGTACGAGAGCGCGTACGCCTACGTTGCCACCGTCGTGGAGGTGGAGATCGACCGGAAGTCCGGCGAGGTCCGCGTGCCGAGGGTGTTCGTGGCCCACGACTGCGGCGCCATCGTCAACCCGGACGGGGTGCGCAATCAGATCGAGGGAGCGACGATCCAGACCATCAGCCGCGTCCTGAAGGAGGAGGTCAGCTTCGATCGCACAGGCGTGACGAGCCTCGACTGGTCGTCCTATCCCATCCTCACCTTCCCGGAAGTTCCCGAGGCGATCGAGATCGCGCTGATCGACCGGCCCGAGCTGCCCGCACTCGGCGCCGGCGAGCCGGCCGTGTGCACCGTGCCGGCGGCGATCGCCAACGCCACCTTCGATGCCACGGGGGCGCGTCTCCGCCGCCTCCCGCTCACTCCTGAGCGCGTGAAGACGGCGCTGGCGTGAACGAGCGACCCAGGAGGGAGGTCGGCCATGGCGGCCGCCGACCAACTCGTGTCCTTGCTGCAGATTCTCGAGTGTGACGTCGATCTCGCTGTTCGAGCGAAGAGCGCATGACGATGCTCCGGATTAACTGGGAGCGCGCAGCGCGCCAAAACGTGCCCGAAAACGTGAGTCGCGGTCTCATAAGCTCCCTGTCGGAGGTCCAATTCCTCCCACCGCCACCACTTCCTTCGCGCGGCCCGCGCGGCGCGAGCTGTCTCGCGTTGCCGAGGCACGACGCGCACGCGTGCTACACTTTGGGACCGTGAGCAGAATGAGCGACCCGCGTCTGTCTCAGGCCACCCACGGTTCACGCCGGCCTCGCGGACCCCGCTACCAAATGAGCGACGCGCGTCTGTCTCAGGCCACCCACGGTTCACCCGGCCTCGCGGACCCCGCTAAATGACCGACCTCCTGGTCGAGCACGCGGGCCCGATCGCGACGGTCGTCTTCAACCGGCCCCAGCTGCGCAACGCGATCAGCCTCGCCATGTGGACCGAGATCGCGCGCGCCACCGAGGGGCTCGTGAAGGACGACTCCGTCCGCGCGATCGTCTACCGCGGCGCGGGGCGCGACGCGTTCGCCTCCGGCGCCGACATCTCCGAGTTCAAGGAGCACCGCAAGGACACCGCGACGGCGCTCCGCTACAACGAGCAGACCGGCGCGGCCTACCGGGCCATCCGCGACTGCCCGAAGCCGACCGTGGCGATGATCTTCGGCTTCTGCATGGGCGGCGCAATGGCGGTCGCGATGGCGTGCGACCTGCGCTTCGCCGCCGAGGGCTCCAAGTTCGGCATCCCCGCCGCGAAGCTCAACATCATCTATCCCCCCGAGTCGGTCGGCCAGCTCGTGGATCTCGTCGGCCCCGCGTACGCGAAGGACATCCTCTTCTCGGCGCGCGCGGTGGGCGACCGCGAGGCGCTCGCGATGGGTCTCATCCAGCGCCTGCTGCCGACGGACGAGCTCGAGCCGTACACCGCCGAGTACCTGCGCCAGGTCGGCGAGAACGCGCCCCTGTCCGTCCGCGGCTCCAAGCACACGATCCAGTACTACCTCCAGGGCATGACCGACGAGCGCCGGAGCCGGCTCCGGGAGCTGACGCTCGAGGCCTTCGAGAGCGAGGACTACAAGGAAGGCACGCGGGCGTTCCTCGAGAAGCGGGCGCCCAAGTTCCAAGGGCGCTAGCCCCGGGCTGGTGCGCTTCGCGCTGCTCACCTCCACGCCGCTCTCGCCGACGGAAGGGAGCGGCACCTTCGTCGCGATCGACGGTCTGGCGCGCGGCCTGGGCGCGCTGGGTCATGCCGTCGCCGTCCGCCCGCTCCGTCTCCGCACCAACTTCCACACCCTCGACCGATATCTCTACAACGCGGGCGCGCGGCTCGTCCCGACCGCCGCCGACGTCGTCGTGGGCGTGGACCTCGACGGCTTTCTCTGGGCGCGCCGGCGGCCGCGACCGCGCTTCGTCGTGATGCTCAAGGGCGTGATCGCCGACGAGGCGCGGAACGAGCGCGGGCTCGTCCGGGCGCTCCTCCTGGTCCAGGCGCGCTGGGAGCGGCTCAACACCGAGCGCGCGGACCGCGTGATCGTGCCGAGCCACTACTCGGCGTCGGTCGCCACGGACGCCTATGCGATCCCGCGGGGGAAGATCGCCGTCGTGCCCGAGCCGCTGGACCTCGCCGAGTGGCGCCGGCGGTTCGCGGCCGCCGGACGGCGCCCGCCGGGCCGGCCGACGGTGCTCTCGGTCGCACGCATGTACCCGCGCAAGCGCCTCGAGGACCTCCTGCGGGCGGCCGCGATCCTCCGCG
>WNGC01001500.1_pt1 | contig 14142 bp, 11 predicted proteins | sample 5400051 | NCBI WGS metagenome assembly WNGC01 (sample SAMN13153368, study PRJNA577476) | soil metagenome | isolation source: 20 cm soil or saprolite under grassland replicate 2 | place: USA:California | collected 2016-06-15 | reverse complement strand
CGCCACCACCGCCGCCGCCACCACCGCCGCCGCCGCCACCGCCGCCACCGCCGCCGCCGCCACCGCCGCCGCCGCCACCGCCGCCGCCGCCGCCGCCGCCGCCGCCGCCGAACAGTCCGCCGACGGTGGACGCCGGACAGGATGAGACCATAGTGACTGGTCTCCTGTTCACGGAGAACGCGACGTTCAGCGATCCGGACAACGACGGACCGTGGACGTACCGGATCGACTGGGGCGACGGCTCATCGACGACGGGCACTACGTGTTGCCAGGGTACAATCAGCAAGGGGCACACGTATACCATCACCCTGCTGCCCCATAGCTTCACGCTCACGGTGACTGTGACGGACAGCCACGGCGCCTCGGCGTCGGATACGAAGGTCGTCAAGGTGCTGTTGTTGTGAACGCTCCAGTACTCGCTGATTAGCAACCGCTAGGCATGCCGCGGCGATCGGGCTTTGCAAGACTCTTGATGGCGGCCCTCTTCGCCGCGGCTTGCAGTGACGCCGCCGGCCCAGCGCCCAAGCGCGCTGGTCCCGGCGGCCCGCTGTTTTCGTTCTCGCCGAACGGGATCGGCCAAAGCGGCACAGCTAACGGGGCGCTCGGTGAGACCGGGGACTCCCTGGCCAAGGGGTTCGATCCCAAGAACCCGCACCACGGTGACGCCGTGATCGCGACGGTGTTTTGGCTTGGACAGACCAACATCGTGGATTCCGTTGTCGACTTCGTCGCGAGCACCCCCAATACGCGCGTCGGCAACACCTATCACCAGATCGATTACGTCACGGCGGGTGGGTACTCGATGGCGACATTCGTCGCCACGAACATCCAGAACTTCCCCGACTCGAGCTCGGTGTCGGGCCAGATCCTGGCCGTGCGCGCGTTTATGCACCAGCGCGTGGTGGATGGTGGCATCAAGATTTCGGCGTGGAGTGGGATCGAGGACAATTTTGCGGCTGCGCTCAGAGACGTCGCCCACGCGAGCGGGACGGACACCGGGGGCAACATCCCTGCCCACACGCGACCGATCGCCGTGAACGCCGGCGGGATTGTGTACACGGCAACGATGGGAGCATTGGATACCACGGGGGCGATGGTGTTCACGGGTGTGAGTGAACCGGGGCCCCCCTTCGGCCAGCTCCGATGTGTCGGCGGCTTCCCCTGCGGTAGGGGGTCCGACCCCAGGTACATCGTTGAAGAGGCGGAGTATGCTGTCCTGCCGAGCGCGGGGACGGTCGATCCGCAATGGACTTGGATGTACGGGGGTGCTGCCGCCCGGCCGTGGCTCGTGACGACATTCTCGCTGAATGTGGCGACGGGCGGAACCGGGTCCGGTAATCTCACCGTCACGACGAGCACGACAGGCTCGAACCTCGACACCGACGGCTACACGGTGACGGTGGATGGGAGCCAGAACCAGCCGATCGCGACCAACAACAGCACGGGGATCACGTTCACCGGCCTCTCGGCCGCGAGCCACACCGTGGTGCTCTCGGGCGTGGCCTCCAACTGTACCGTCAGTGGCGGCAACACCCAGACCGTGACGGTGCCCCCGGGGGGCACGGCGACGGCGCCCTTCTCGGTGAGCTGCGCGGCGACGACCGGCAACCTGACGGTGAACACGAGCACGAGCGGCTCGAATCTCGATCCCGATGGGTACACGGTGACGGTGGACGGTGGCTCGCAACAGGCGCTGGGGATCAACGGCAGCGTCACCTACACGAACCTGGCTGCGGCTAATCACACGTTGGCGATCGCGGGCGTCGCGTCGAACTGCACCGTGAGCGGCGGCGCGTCGCAGACGGTCTCGGTCCCCGCCGGCGGCACGGCCACGGCGACCTTCACGGTGACCTGCACGACTCCGGTTGGGAACTTGACGGTTTCGGCGAGCACCTCGGGTTCGAGCCTAGATCCCGACGGCTATACGGTGACCGTCGACGGCGGCTCGCCGCAGGCGCTCGCGATCAACGGGAGCGTCAGCTACACGAACTTGGCCGCGGCTAACCACACGGTAGCGATCTCCGGCGTCGCCAGTACTTGTACCGTGAGCGGCAGCAGCTCGCGTACCGTCAACGTGCCGTCCGGTGGCACCGCCACCACGACCTTTACGGTCACCTGCTCCACGCCCCCCGGGAGCCTGACTGTGACGACCAGCACTTCCGGTTCGAACGTCGATCAGGACGGCTACACGGTCGCGGTCGACGGCGGCCCCGGCCAGGCGATCTCGATCAACGGCAGCATCACGTTCACGGGACTTGCCGCCGGCAGCCACGACGTCGTCGTCTCAGGGGTCGCCGCCAACTGCAGCGTCAGCGGCGGCAGCTCCCAGTCCGTGTCGGTGCCCTCGGGCGGCACCGCGACCGCCCCGTTCTCGGTGAGCTGCGCGGCGACCACTGGGGATCTGACGGTGACGACGAATACTTCCGGGTCGAACCTCGATCCGGATGGCTACACCGTCACCGTTGATGGAACGACGAACCAGGCGATCACGATCAACGGCAGCGTCACCTTCACCGGGCTCGCGGGCGGCAGTCACACCGTCGTGCTCTCCGGCGTCGCCGGGAATTGCACCGTGAGCGGCGGCGCGTCGCAGACGGTCTCGGTCCCCGCCGGCGGAACCGCGACGCTCGGTTTCGTCGTGACGTGCACTGCGCTGACCGGAAACCTGACGGTCTCGGCGAGCACCTCGGGTTCGAGTCTCGATCCGGATGGTTATTCAGTCGCGGTGGACGGCGGCACCGGCCAAGCGCTCGCGATCAATGGTAGCGTCACATTCTCCAACCTGAGCGCGGGTGGTCACAGCGTGCAACTCTCGGGCGTGGCGGCGAACTGCAGCGTGAGCGGCTCGAATCCACGGACCATCTCGGTGCCATCGGGCGGGACGGCCACGACCACGTTCACCGTCAGTTGCTCGACGCCGCCCGGTGATCTGACGGTGAGTGCGAGCACGTCGGGCTCGAGTCTCGATCCGGATGGTTATTCAGTCGCGGTGGACGGCGGCACCGGCCAAGCGCTCGCGATCAACGGTAGCGTGACATTCTCCAACCTGAGCGCGGGTGGTCACAGCGTGCAACTCTCGGGTGTGGCGGCGAACTGCAGCGTGAGCGGCTCGAATCCACGGACCATCTCGGTGCCATCGGGCGGGACCGCCACGACCACGTTCACCGTCAGTTGCTCGACGCCGCCCGGTGATCTGACGGTGAGTGCGAGCACGTCGGGCTCGAGTCTCGATCCGGATGGCTATTCGGTCGCGGTGGACGGCGGCACCGGCCAAGCGCTCGCGATCAACGGTAGCGTCACATTCTCCAACCTGAGCGCGGGTGGTCACAGCGTCCAGCTCTCGGGTGTGGCAGCGAACTGCAGCGTGAGCGGCTCGAATCCACGGACCATCTCGGTGCCGTCGGGTGGGACGGCCACGACCACGTTCACTGTGAGTTGTTCGACTCCACCGGGGGACCTGACGGTGTCGGCGAGCACCTCAGGCTCGAGTCTCGATCCGGATGGCTATTCAGTCGCGGTGGATGGCGGGACGGGCCAGGCGCTCGCGATCAACGGCAACGTCAGGTTCACGAATCTGAGCGCGGGCAGTCACAGCGTGCAACTCTCGGGTGTGGCGGCGAACTGCACGGTAAGCGGCTCGAATCCGCGGACGATTTCGGTGCCGTCGGGTGGGACGGCCACCACCATGTTTACGGTCTCGTGCGTGACGCCGCCCGGGAACCTCACGGTCTCCGCGAGCACGTCGGGCTCGAGCTTGGATCCGGACGGCTACAGCGTCGCAGTGGACGGCGGCACCGGTCAGGCGCTTGCGATCAACGGCAGCGTGACGTTCACGAGTCTGAGCGCGGGCAATCACAGCGTGCAGCTGTCGGGCGTGGCCAGCAACTGCACCGTGAGCGGCTCGAACCCCCGCACCATCAGCGTGCCGTCCGGCGGCACCGCGACCACGACGTTCACGGTGAGTTGCGTGACGCCGCCCGGGAACTTGACCGTGAGCGCCAGCACCTCAGGTTCGAATCTCGATCCGGATGGCTACACCGTCACGGTTGATGGCGGCTCACCGCAAGCGTTGGCGATCAACGGCAGTGTGAGCTACACAAACCTGAGCGCCGGCAACCACACCGTCGCCATCTCCGGTGTCGCCAGCAACTGCACCGTGTCTGGCGGGACCTCACGTACGGTGAGCGTCCCATCGGGCGGTACGGCCACGACGACGTTTACGGTGAGTTGCGTGACCCCGCCGGGGAACCTGACGGTCTCGGCGAGCACCTCGGGCTCGAGTCTCGATCCGGATGGATACACGGTAACCGTCGACGGCGGTTCGGCCAAAGCGCTCGCCATCAACGGGAGCGTCAGCTACACGAACCTGTCGGCGGGGAACCACACCGTAGCGATCTCGGGCGTGGCGAGCAATTGCACGGTGAGCGGCGGCACCTCGCGTACCGTGAGCGTCCCATCCGGTGGGACGGCCACCACGACGTTCACCGTCAGCTGCGTCTCGCCCAACAGCGCGCCGGTCGTCAACGCCGGAACGGACGAGACTGCGGTGACCGGCCTCCTCTATTCCACCAGCTTCAGCTTCAGCGACGCGAACCACAACGGGCCGTGGTCGTACACGATCAACTGGGGCGACGGTAACACGTCGACCGGCACGCTCGTGAGCGAGGGTTCATTTAGCGCTGGGCATACGTACATCATCGTCTTGCCACGCAGCTTTACGATCACCGTGACGGTGCGGGATGCGGCCGGCGCGTCAGGCTCCGATACGAAGATGGTATCGGTCTTGCTGCTGTGAACGTCGCGCAAGGGCTCTCGGCCGACCTAGGTCTCCTGGAGAACGTGCGGCTCCGGGGCTGCGAGCGTCTGCTGTTCGTCGAGTGTGGCGACGGCTGGCTGGCGGAGGAGGCGTGGCGCCGAATGGTCAAAGGCTACGTGTGCGGCGTGGACCGGTCGCCGAGACTCGTGGCGCGAGCCACTCGGCTGCGTGGTGTTCGCGGCAGGCTCGAGTTTGCGACTTGGGATGGCCGCCACCTGCCGTACCCGGACGCGTCCTTCGATTCGGTGGTGTGGCGCCGCGACGTTGGCGCGTGGGCGGAGCCCGCGCACGTCCTATGTGAGATGCGCCGGGTGGCCCGCGCGGGAGGCCAGGTCTATCTCGTCGGGTTGTCTTAGAAGATCGTGTAAATGAACGGTGCCAACACCGATCCCTGGGCGAACACGAGCAGCGCGCCAATCAGGACCATCACGACGATGATGGGCAGCAACCACCACTTCTTGCGTACCCGCATGAACGCCCATAACTCGGTAGCGAGACCTGTCCGGTTCACGGTGTCCTCCTAGAACTGACGTTCCATGTCGCGCCGGTTGCGTGCTTCCGCCGGGCGCGCGACCCACGAGCTGAGTTGTCGCTTCAGCGGGTTGCGACCGGCGACCCGCAACAGCAGGCCGGCGGGCGTAATCACCGCGAAGTACAGCAGTCCCATGACCAGCGGTGTCGTGATCTTAGAGAGTGCGGTCGCCAGCCCCATCCAAGCTTGCCGCACGGGGCCAAGCCTTGCCGGAAGCAGCAGGCCGGCCCCGAGCAACAGTCCGGCAAAGGTGATCAGGACCGTCGCCGCAATCAGGCGTCCCCGCCACCATGCGACGCCGGCGAGTGCAGCCAACGCCGCGCCGACCGTGAAGGCGAACCGGCGTCCCTCAGCGCGGCTCAGTCGAGTTGGAACTCGCGTTTCCAATCCACGGTCTCCTTCCACTCGGGCTGCTGCGCCTTGTCGAGCAGGAACGGCCCAAGCACGAGGTAATCGATGTTGGTGCGCATGAAGCAGCGATACGCATCCGCCGGCGTGCAGACGATCGGCTCCCCCCGCACATTGAAGGACGTGTTCACCACGACCCCGCAACCGGTCAGCCGCTCGAACTCCTTGATGAGGTCGTAGTAGTTGGGGTTTGTGTCGCGCGTGACGGTCTGGATGCGCGCCGAGTAGTCGATGTGCGTGACGGCGGGGATGTCCGAACGCACGACGTTGAGCTTATCGATGCCCCAGAGCCTCCGCTGCTCGTCGCTCATGGGGATTTGGCGCTCCCGCTTGACGGGCGCGACGAGCAGCATGTAGGGCGAGTCGCAGTCGAGCTCGAAGTAGTCGCTGACCCGCTCGCGGAGCACGCTCGGCGCGAAGGGTCGGAAGCCTTCGCGGAACTTGATCTTCACGTTCATCTGCGCCTGCATCCGGGGGCTCCGCGGATCGCCGAGAATACTGCGCGCCCCAAGCGCGCGGGGTCCGAACTCCATTCGCCCGTCGAACCAGCCGACCACCTTTTCTTGGGCGAGCAGTTGCGCGACCTGACGCAACAGGCAGCCGCGCTCGAGCCGCTGACCCGGCGCGCCCAGCGATTGCAGATACGTCTCGATCTCCTCGGCGGAGAACTCGGGCCCGAGGTACGCGCCTTTCATGCCGTCCCCCCCGCCAGACGTCACGGTCCGGGGGGCGCGGTTGTAGCGGTGCCAGATGAGCTGCGCCACGCCGAGCGCCCCTCCCGCGTCCCCAGCGGCGGGTTGAATCCACAGATGGTCAAAGGCGCCCTCCCGAAGCAGGCGCCCGTTTGCCACGCAGTTCAGCGCCACGCCTCCCGCGAGGCACAGGTTTTTCATGCCGGTCTCCCGGTGCACGGTGCGCGCCATCCGCAGCATGATCTCTTCGCACACGACTTGAATGGACCGAGCGAGATCCATCTCGCGCTGTGTGAGCTTGGACTCTGGTACACGCGGGCGGCCCTCAAACAACTTGTCGAAGGCGCCGTTCGTCATGGTGAGGCCGGTGAGGTAGTTGAAGTACTGCTGGTTGAGCTCGAACGAGCCGTCCTCGCGCAGATTCACGAGCTCGTTGTAGATGACATCTACGTACTTTGGCTCGCCGTACGGCGCCAGACCCATGACCTTGTACTCACCGGAGTTCACCTTGAACCCGGTGTAGTAGGTGAATGCCGAGTACAGGAGGCCCAGCGAGTCCGGCCAGTGCATTTCTTTGAGGAGCTCGAAATCGTTGCCGCGGCCGACCCCCCATGCCGCAGTGGCCCACTCACCAACGCCATCCACGGTGAGAATGGCGGCGTCTTCGAAGGGCGACGGGAAAAACGCGCTCGCCGCGTGCGACTCGTGATGCTCGGCGTACAGGATCTGGCCCTCGTAGCCGTCGAGGCCGCGACGGATGTCGCGGTCCGTGAAGAGCTTCTCCTTCATCCAGAGCGGCCCCGCCATCCGAAAGGACGGGAAGCCCTTGGGCGCCACGCCGAGGTAGGTTTCGAGGATTCGCTCGAACTTCAGGAGCGGCTTGTCATAGAAGCCGACTTGCGCCAACTCGGATGGCCGAATCCCTGCTACTTGCAGACAGTACTCCACCGCGTGCTTCGGAAACGAGGCGTCGCCCTTCTTCCGCGTGAAACGCTCTTCCTGTGCGGCGGCGACAATTTCGCCGTCCTTGAGCAGGCAGGCGGCACTATCGTGATAGAACGCCGAAATGCCGAGGATGTAGCTGTGCGCCATGGTTCTCAATTCGTTGCTAGACGGCCGCTTGCGGGGCAATACGGAGCCGCCAACTGACCGGGGCTCGGTTTCTCCGCCGCGCGGACGAGGAGTTCGCGGCCCAGCATCTGCGCGACGATGCGGTTCCCAGCAGGCGAGTAGTGACCCCCGCTCATGAACCACTTGGCCGCGTCGCCCTGCGCCTCGCGAAAGGCAGCGGTGAGATCGACGTACTCGATTTTACGGCGTTCGAGCTCGCGCGCGAGCGGGGCGAAGGTCGTCTGGCGCCCCTGCCGTGCGGCGACGACTGATTCCCGGTCCGGGAGGAGCACGACGAGTGGGCGGGCGCCGGCTGCGCGGACGGCGGCCGCGAATTCCTCGAACAGGGTCGTCTGGATCCGAAAGGCCGTCGATGACGGATTGATCGCCCCGTCCCGGAATAGCCGATCGGGCGCGAAATATCGCGCAGAAATCCGCAGCCACAGTTCGGTGAACAGGCGAACCGTTGCGGAGTAGTCGTAGGCGGGGTTCCGATAAACCGCCGGCCGGTACCAGTAGTCGTGCGCACCCAGCTCCACGACGTCTTGGGGCACACGCAGATACCGCTCATAGTCCGATGCGTGCGGCAACGGATTCGGCAGTAGGACGAGGCGACCGCCGGCATCGAGGCTGAACCTCGGCTTGACGAGCGGCACCTCGCGGTTCGAGATAAACCGACGGTACACGTTGACAACGCGGCCCAGGTCGTCTGAGACGAAACCGATGATTACGATGCGGGGCGACAGCGCCACCCCTTCCGCGCAGAACCGAAGATATGCCTGATCGACGCCGTAGCCACCGACCCCGTAGTTCAGCACTTCGATCCGTGGGAACAGTTGCTCGATCAAGGCCGGCCAGCTGGCAGAGTCTGCGACCTCGTTGCCGTAGACGAACGAGTCCCCAAATGCCGCGACGCGTAAGACACGGGCCGGCGGCTCCGGCTCGTACTCCCGGGGGCTGCGCAGCCCCTGCGAGTTGATGGCATCCGCCGAATCACGGTAGCCCGGGCGGTAGCGCCACCCCAGGATCGAGTCGAGCACGACCCTGTATGTGTGGGTCGAGTCGAGCAAGAGCTGAATCTTGTCCGACTGCTCGTGGAAAATGTCGCTGGTGGTACGGATCTCTTCGGCGAGAAGGGGACGCGACAACCGGATCGCGAGGCGGCACAGACCCTCGGTTGCCGTTAGGACGAACGCAACCCCGAGGGTGACGAAGAGCGCCCGCTGGCGGTTGAATGTCATGGTTGTCGCCGCGCTCCCCTGTTGCATAGCCGGTGCCGTCAGGACCTGATGCGAAGGTGGTGCCGGTGCTGCTGGTGTCGCAGCGCCACCGCGACGGTTGCTGCTGGCGCACTACGAACGAGCGGGGGCGCGAGGCCGTAAGTCGTTCATACATGGGGGCATGGCGGTTGCACGTCTGCCCGTCATGACGGCCCATCATTTCACCATCGATGTCGAGGAATACTTTCAGGTCGCGGCCCTGGAGCCGTATGTCGCGCGCAGCGACTGGGACCGCTACCCATCCCGCGTGGCAGCGCAAATGGAGCGGCTCCTGGCGCTGCTCGCGTGGCACAACGCGCGCGCCACGTGCTTTGTCGTCGGCTGGGTCGCCGAGCGCCACCGGGACTTGATTCGAACGATTGCCCGTGCGGGGCATGAGATTGCGTCCCACGGCTGGGATCACGCGCGGGTGACGAAGCTGACTCCGACGCAATTCCGCAGCTCCGTGCGCCGCTCGAAGCGGGAGCTCGAGGACATCACCGGCGTCCCGGTCGTGGGATTTCGCGCGCCGAGTTTCTCGATCGTGGCGGGTGGGGAGTGGGCCCTCGACATCCTGCTCGAGGAAGGGTACGGCTACGACTCGAGCCTGTTTCCAATCCGGCGTCCCGGATACGGATATCCAACGGGGCGGTCGGATCCATATTTTATCGAACGTTCCGCCGGCCGACTCGCGGAGATTCCCCCGGCGACGCTGCGGTGGGGCGGCATGCGGCTCCCCGCGGCGGGCGGCGGCTACTTCCGGCTTCTACCCTACGGTGTGGTACGCGCGGCACTGCGGCAATGCGAGCGCCGGCACGTGCCGGGCACGTTCTATATCCATCCATGGGAGATCGATCCGGACCAACCCCGCGTTCATGTCCCCTGGCTGACGCGCGCGCGACACTATCGTGGGCTCCGGAGGACCGTGCCGCGCCTCGAGCGCCTGTTGACGGAATTCCGGTTCGTGCCGATCCGCGAAACCATGTTTGCGCTGCGGCGGCGTTCGAGCCGCCCGATCGGTCTCCACAAGAGATCTGCGTGAGCGACCCGCGCCCACAGCTCGAACTCCTAACACTCAACGGTGACGCGCGCGCATGGGACGAACTTGTGACCCGCGCTCAGGGCAGCAGCTTTTGTCACTTGAGTAGTTGGCGTCAGATCCTCAGCGATACGCTCGGCGCGGAGTGTCTGTACTGGGCGGCCGCGGACACCGAGGGCGCGTGGCAGGGCATACTGCCGCTCGTGCGCGTGCGAAGCCGGATCTTTGGCCACTACCTGGTCTCGCTGCCGTTTCTCAACGACGGCGGACCCCTCGGATCACCCGCGGCACGCGACCTGCTTGTCGGGGAGGCAGTCACGGAGGCGCGCCGCAGCGCCGCTGATCTCTTGGAGCTGCGGACACGCGATCCCTGCGGTCTCGAGCTTCCGGTCTCGTCGAGAAAGATCACGGTCCTTCTACAGTTGCCGTCCGACTCCGACGCATTGTTCCGGTCATTCCCCGCCAAGCTCCGCAGTCAGATTCGCCGTCCAATGAAGGAAGGGCTCACAGTTCGGTTCGGGCCCGAGCAACGAGAAGCGTTCTACGAGGTGTTCTCGCGGGCCATGCGAGACCTCGGTACCCCCGTGTTGCCGCGCGCCTTCTTCGAACGGATCGCTACCGCCTTTCCGCAGCTCGCCGTGTTCGGGGTCGTGTACCGGGGCGATCAACCACTTGCGGCAGGCTGCGGCTTCATCTGGCGTGACGAGTTCGAGATGACGTGGGCCGGAGCGCTGCGCGAATCGCGTCCACTCTCGGCCAACATGCTGCTGTATTGGGCGTTCATGGAGCAGATGATCGCCCGCGGCGTGCGCGTGTTCAACTTCGGTCGCTGCACACCGGGCGGCGGAACGCATCAGTTCAAGCGGCAATGGGGTGGCAGGGACGTCCCGTTGCCCTGGCGCCAGTTCAGCACAGGCGCGGTGAAGGCACCGCCGTCGCCAGGCGATCCCGCATTCTCGTGGGGACCGCGGCTCTGGCGGCGCTTGCCCTTGTCCATCGCCAATCGCCTCGGGCCCCGGTTGGTGCGATTCATACCGTGAACGCCTGGCGGCACCAGACTCCCGTCCATTCACCACTGTCGCCGGCGGCGCTGCTGCAGGGCCTGCGGGCAGCGCTCAGTCGCAACGGCGCCCACCGGCATGCGGCGGCGCAGGTCGAGGCGCTACTCGAAGAGCGGTATGCGCCCCGAGCCGTGCTGCTGACCGAAAGCGGGACGGCGGCGCTGACGGCGGCCCTCGTCGGCTTGCAGCGGGATCACGAGGCTCAGGTTGTCGCGATCCCCGCCTACTCGTGTTACGACGTCGCGACCGCGGTTGAAGGCGCCGGCGCGCGGGCGCTACTCTACGATATCGACCCGAGCACACTCGGACCGGATCTCGTGCAGGTGGAAGCCGCGCTGCGCCGCGGCGCGACCGCCGTGGTGGTCGCTCATCTGTATGGTTGCCCGGTCGATCTGACCACGGTCAAGCGACTGGCGGTCGCAGCAGGGGCTGTGGTCATCGAGGACGCAGCGCAGGGCGCAGGGGCGACGATGAGCGCTCGTCCGGTCGGGACGCACGGCTCACTCGGCGTCTTCAGTTTCGGCCGAGGAAAGGGGTTGACGGGGGGCCGCGGCGGCGCGTTGCTTGCCTTTGACGACCGCGGCGCGCGGGCGCTTGAACGGGTGCGCGGGATGCTGGCCGAGCCACGCCGCGGATGGACAGAGCTGGGATTGATCAGTGCACAGTTGCTCTTGGAGCGGCCAGCGCTGTATGGCCTCCCAGCGTCCCTTCCGTTCCTCCATCTTGGCGAGACGATCTATAGAGAGCCGCGACCCCTCAGAACATCCGCAACAGCATCTTGCGCGATCGTCGCCGCGACCTGGAGACTGGCGGATCGAGAAGCGGAGATACGGCGAGCCAATGCCGAACGTCTCCTGCTGGAGTTGCGGCAACAGCCTGGCTTCGCGGTAATCGAGACGTCTCCTACCTCGCGACCAGGATACCTGCGGCTCCCGGTGATCACCTCGCCGCATGCGCGTCGCGCCGCGACGCAAGCCGCTGCGCGACGCCTGGGCGTGATGCCCGGTTATCCCCAGCCGCTGTGCGACCTTCAGCCGTTCGCCACGCGCTGCCTGAACCGCAACGACGCGTTCCGTGGGAGTCGGTTGCTCGCGGAACGGCTCTGTACCTTTCCGACTCACGGACGACTCGACGCGGGAGATCTGGCGGGCCTCGAGCGCTGGATTCGCGAATGGGGACGATCCCAGTAGCCGGAAGAGTGCTCGCTGTGCTAGCGACCGCAGTCTTGGTGCAGTGCGGTTCGACCGGGAGCGCAGCCTCGTCCGCAACGTCGAGAGATACCGTGTTCGTGGAAGATTTCGAAACGGGAAGTCTCGCGTCGTGGACCGACGGCGTGGATCCGGCGCGTCATCACGTCGTGATGGATCCGAGCCAGGCGCAATCGGGCAGCCGTTACCTGCAGGTGACCTATCGCGCCGGTGGCGATGGCGGGTGGCTGACGCATTTCTTCCCGTCCGGCTATGACTCTTTGTATGTAAGCTATTACGTCCGCTTCCCCGCGGGCTGGCAAGGCGGGACAAAGCTCGTTGCGCTCTACGGCTCGCGTACCGACGATCAATGGTCGGCTTTCGGAAAAGCCGGTACGTGTCCGGCCGGCGACGATTTCTTTGCGGCGATGCTCATCGCCGAGGGAACGGGCGACCCTGGCCCGCTGCGTTTCTATTCCTATTACCCGGCGATGGCGCGGGAACCGGACGGCGTCACGTGCTGGGGCCGATACGGCGACGGGGCCGAGCGCTACGTCGAACCACTCACCATGAGTCGCGGTGTCTGGCACCACGTGGAGTTCTGGGTGAAGCTCAACACGCCGGGACATGGGAACGCCACACAGACTTTCTGGCTCGACAGCGTCCCGCGTGGCACATGGCCGGCATTGAGTTTCCGAAGCAGTTCTCGACTGCGACTCAATGCCGTGCAACTGACATTCAACCGCGGCACATCCGGCGGAACCGCCACGCAAACGCTCGACGTCGATCACCTTGTTGTGACGACCAAACCCAACGTGTTACCGCCGGAGATGTGACGCCGGCCACGCCTCCCTCCTCACGACGTTCGGATTCTCGTTGCTAGTCCAGCAGATCGCCGCGCTTGCGCGTCCTTGGTCATTGTTGCTATGGTGCCACAGCCAAACGGCGTCACTACGAACCGGAAACACCGTGATGGCCGCCACATCCTGCGCAGTGCCCCGCAGGCACATTCGGATGCTGTAGCAAAATTGGAGCGCTGCTCAGAGCAAAACCGCTGAAAAGCGGTGACGCAGAGCCACGGGACTACCGCAACGTCGTTGCCAAGTCCGCCGGGCCGCCAGCGATGACCCACAGGGGTCGAGGCTGGCGGCTCTTTTTTTGGGGAGTAGTTAGAGAAGCTTAGTTCGGCAGGATCGCACCCCCTCGCTGGGGAGCGCGAAAAAGGCAAACCCGGCGAAAGCCGGCGACGCAAAGCCACGAGGCTACCGCACGCTGTTCGAGTGCCACGCCAGTCGGGCCGCCGAACCTCTTGGGAGGGGGTTATGCACGTTCGCTGCGGGCAGTTCTGGGTTCTGATGGCGGTGGTGCTCCTTGCGGCCTGCGATCTCCAGCCGCGGAGCGGCACCGGCGTGGACAACCCGGTCGCCCAGATCGTCGTCTATCCCGACACACTGACGCTCGATCCTCAACAGAGCTTCCAATTTCGCGTCTTCGGCCGCACCCAGGCCGGCGACAGCATGCCGGTGTCGGTCCGCTGGGAGACCTCGGCGGGTTCGGTTTCCGCGTTCGGGGTCTACACGGCGGACACGTCTGCGGCCGACGCAGTCGTGACCGCGACGCTCAGTACCTCGACCACGAGCGGTACGGCGCGGGTGAAGAAACGCCGTCTCGTGCGCGTCGTCATCAATCCGAAAAGCACGGCACTCGAGGTCGGCGGTTTTCAGCAGTTCGCAGCATATGGCGTCAAGAATACCGGCGATAGCGCGAGCGTCTCGGTCACGTACTCGGCCACGGGTGGTACTATCTCGAGCGCAGGTGGCTACACAGCGGGACAGATCGCGGGGGCCTACCGCGTGATTGCCAAGCAGAACGGCGGCTCGCTCGCCGATACATCGGCCGTTACGGTGTCCGCGGCGGCGCCGCCGCCGCCGCCGCCGCCGCCGCCACCACCGCCGCCGCCACCGCCGCCGCCGCCGCCGCCGCCGCCACCACCGCCGCCGCCACCGCCGCCGCCGCCGCCGCCGCCGCCGCCGCCGCC
>WNGC01001498.1_pt1 | contig 14147 bp, 9 predicted proteins | sample 5400051 | NCBI WGS metagenome assembly WNGC01 (sample SAMN13153368, study PRJNA577476) | soil metagenome | isolation source: 20 cm soil or saprolite under grassland replicate 2 | place: USA:California | collected 2016-06-15 | reverse complement strand
AAATAGAGCATTGCCTGGGCGGCGAACAAATCGAAATGCGCCATCGCTTCGTACGCACCGGCGACGACGAGATCGATCTGATCCGCTTCGGCACCGAGTAGCTCGTCGTACCTGGTGAGCAGCTCGAGATCAGGCACGCGTCGTCCATATGTCGCCGATTCGAAGGCGAGCCCCAGCCGCTCGACAGCGCGGAGACTCCAGGCGATTCCCGTCGAGAAGAGCGGGTCGACGAACGCGTACGCGTGCGGCATCAATGCCCACCGCTCGCCAGCGGCACGCGTAAGGCGATGCTGAATGAGCGGTCGAAACGCGATTGGCATCAGCGGCGTCGACTCCGCGAAGACATTCGCGAGCGTAGGATAGCGCCGGAGCAGCGCACGCCAGGCCGCCTCTGCATCGCTGGTCTCGAGGAAGTTCAATGACGCGAGACCGCGCGGCGAGAGCAGAAACCCAGCGCTGGTGACGCCGTGGTCGAACCGCAGCGAGTACATCCAGCCTTCGTCGATCACGTGGTGCACGGCGGCCCAATCGTCGGGGTACGGACCTACTGGCAAAGCCGGCATCACGTCGTTCATCAGCCGGACGCCATCGAAATGGCTGAAGACGAGCGCGGAACGCGTCTCCGTCTCGGCGAGCCCTGAAGGAATCGAAAGCTGGCGCGCGAGGAATCCATTGGGACCCGACGCGTCGATCAGGAAATTCGCGCGCAGCTCGAACGCTGCGCCGTTTCGGCTGCCAGTGAGTCGTACGGAGTCGGATGCAACGTCGGCGCCGGTCAGCTCCACGCGATCGCGATAGTCTACGTCCGCGGCGATAGCCTCGCGCACGAAATGGTGATCCACATCGGCGCGCAGCCAATGCGTGTCCGAGAGTGAGTCGTTCGGACTGGCCGCGACGAGAAGGCGCTCCGAGTCGAGGCCACGATTGGCGAAAGGTTGATCCGGATGGTGCCGGTAGAAGGTGAAGCCGCGCTTCAAGCCGCGGCGCAGCTCCGGAAAATGCTCCAGCCAGCGGCCGTGCGTTGCCAGGTTATAGCAATCCGCCAGTCCGTAACGGATTCCGATCCGCTCGAGCGACAGATTGGCGAGCGGGGTAGACGATTCGCCGATCGCGAAGCGCGGATGCGTTCCTCTCTCGAGGAGGACGACATCATAGCCAAGCACCGCGAGCACGCGTGCGAGGAGCGATCCAGCGAAACCACTGCCGACGATGGCGACCTCGCATGATTCCATCACTTCCCTTCCCCTCCCCCTTGCCCTCCGCAGATCGTGCAATCGATCCGCGGCTCCGCGCAGGCGCTGACGTTCAAGCGTCGGAGCCGCTCGATTCGCGCTGGCCGGCAATGCTCACACGCTGGTAGCCGTTCCACGTCCCATAGGTCGGCGGTGACAACCGCGCTCCCGGCAGGCAGACAGAGCTCGAGCGCCGCTTCCAGCTGCGACAATGTTGGCGGAACGAAGTGTCCGAGCCTCTCAAGCCGCTCGATCTCTCCATTGCCGCCGCGCACCGGAATGATCGAAACAATCGATGCGCCGTGATCGACCGCATACTCAACGGAGCGCGCCGTCCATTCCACTGTTTCGTCGGCGGGAATGTACGGCGCTCCGAGAAGAACGAACACACGGAGATCGATCCCGTGGTCGGACAGAAACTCTGCCGCACGATCGAAGCGCGGCAGATCGAGTCGCTTGTTGAGTTGTGCGGCCGCGGCAGGATGAATCGTCTCGAGCCCCACACCGACTTCAAAGCTCCCGGGGATTTGTCGCGCGAACGCGAGCGTCTCCGAACCGATCGTGTTGGCGTGCGATTCGACCGTGACGGCAGCGAACGGCCCGGCGAGCGTCGCGATGCCGAGTAGATCCTCCGGTGGGACCGCTCGTCGGTCGAAAAAATTGCTCGCGTTATAGAGCTTGAGCCGATCTGGCAGCGCACCGTCGAGCGGCGCGAGAACGCTCTTCAGCTGCCGGGTCAGCGCGCCGGGCGGCGTTGGACCATCGATCGTCCACCGCCACAAGTCGCAGAACGAGCACGTGAACGGACATTCAGCGCCGGCGAGAAACACTGTGAGCGCCTTCTCGATCTTCCCATCGGGCCGGCGCTCGTTCTCGATCAGCGAGCCGTGTGCCGCGTAAGGATCTATGCCGAATTTCGGGGGGCGAAGACTCCGAATCCGCCGGTCGGCAGCCGACGCGCTCACCCGACCGTGGCGTGCAGCGTCTCGAAATGACGGCGGTAGCGCACTTCGTCCCGAGGGAAAAGTCGGGCGACTTGTTTCTCCGACACCGACCCGTGCTGGAACCGGCGCTTGGGGAACACAGGCATCTCGAGTCCCAGCACCGATCGAATCCCGCGCGCGACGATCTCGCCCTTGAGTGCGTACAGTCGCTCATGCGAACCCTCGGTCAGCTCCGCGAACGGAGTCGCTTCCGCTACCGCGATGACCGACGGACGCGCATATGGGCTGAAGCCCTCGAACCCGTATTCGCGCGCGCAAGCATAGCTTCGCACGCAGCCGCGGCTGTAGCCGCCGGAGTATGTGAGCGAATGCTTGATGGAATCGACGCCCCAGCCTTCCTGGTAAAGCATGCGGTTGTTGACCACACTCCGGATCGTGAGCTCGCTGTTCTCTTCGATCGGATAATCCTTGAGGTTCTCGTCGCCGCCATCGCCGTCGACGAGCAGCCGCCAATTCGGATAGCGCTCGCGGATCCCGGCGAGCAGCGCGAGGTTGACCGCGGCGCATTCGACGTCGAGGGATTTATAATCCTCGATCACGGCCACCGCGCGCAGCGGATCGAGCGCGCTCGAGGAAACGTCGATGACCTCGCCGAGCATCTCCAGGTTGGTTCGCCGCAGGAATTCCTGCGCCTGCCGCGAATCCTGTCCTTCTCCGTCGACCGAAAGTGTAAACGCCTTCAGCCGAGCAGGAGGTTGCCCTTCGTTCAATAGCAGCTTGTACAGACAGAGGAGGATCGCACCGCTGTCGATGCCCCCGGAAAACGGAACGCCGATCGGCGCCGCGGGATCATGCGCGCCGAGCCAACGACGAAGCTCGCTATAAACCGCCTCGATGTAGTGGCGGCCGATGAGATCCAGATCCTTTGGCAGCGTGCCGCGCGGCGGATCGAAGAAACGCTCGTGCACGGGGTTCGGATCGGGGCATCCGACAAGCCGGAGCGTGGTGACGTGATGCGCGGGAACCATCCGGGTATAACTCGGATGGAACTGGTCGGCCCATCCGTGACGCGCCAGCTCGGCGGCGATCTCGTCGATCCGCTCGGCCACGATGAGCGCTGGTCCGTCGACGGATTTTGCCAGAAAGTATCGCATCGGGCGGTCGAGACTTCGCGCCAGAAGGACCCGCTCCCCATCCTGTGCCACAAGAGCAAAGGAGCCTTCGATGCGAAGAACCGCTCCGATGTCATTAGCGAGCAAGCGGCTTCGAGCCTCAGCCTCGTCAATTGACCAGAGGTGTTGGGATTCCTTTGATATCAGGTTGATGACACGCGAAATCGGCAGGTGTGTGTTCATGCGAAAAAACTACCTCTCGTCCGGTGCCGCTGCTATCGTGCGGGCATTGATTGTCTGTTGACCGTCACAGGACTCGTTGACGGCGCCTTGCCCCAGGAAGTATATCGTGTGTTGCCAAGTCCCCCAGACAATAGGTTCCTCGATGACAACTTGCGCACGCATCCATCGCGCGTGTCAGTTCGCCTTTTCGATCCCGCTGTTTTGTTTGACAGCCTGCAATGCTGGAAGAAGCGAGCGCCCGGTGTTCAAACTCCTGAGCCCGGAGCAGACCGGCGTCACATTCGCGAACACCATCACCACCAGCGACTCCTTGAACGTGCAGACCGACGTCTACGTCTACAATGGCGCCGGTGTCGGGGTCGGCGACATCGATAATGACGGACTGCCGGACATTTTCTTTGCCGGCAACATGGTCTCGAGTCGCCTATATCTGAACAAGGCCCACATGCGCTTCGAGGACATCACGAAGCAGGCGAACGTCGGTACCAACCGATGGGCCACTGGTGTTACGATGGTAGACATCAACAACGACGGCTATCTCGACATCTACGTCTCCGTGTCAGGTCCGGAAAGGTCTAAGGGCGAGCAGCGCGCAAACCTGCTGTTCGTCAACAACGGTAACCGAACTTTCACAGAAGCTGCCGCGCAATACGGCATCGCCGACACCGGCTTTACGACTCACGCAGCTTTCCTGGATTACAACGGTGACGGTTGCCTGGACCTTTTTCTGCTCAATAATTCGCCCAGGGATTTTTCGCGTGGCAACGTCACCACGCATCCGTCGGGCATTCGCGGTCAGACCCCGGGCAGTCACAACGAGCTCTACCGAAATAACTGCAACGGAACGTTTACGAATGTGTCGAAAGAGGCTGGCATACTCACCGATGCCGGTTTCGGGCTAGGCGTGGCGGTTGCCGACCTCAATGGCGACGGATGGCCCGACATCTATGTCTCGAATGACGTGACTCCCAATGATGTGGTGTACGTCAACAACGGGAATGGCACGTTCACCAACAAGCGCGGGCAATGGCTCAAACACACCAGTTTCGCGGGAATGGGCGTGGACATCGCCGATTTCAACGATGATGGCTGGCCCGACATTCTGCAGGTGGACATGCAGCCGCACGACTTGAGTCGCAAGAAAAGGATGAGCGGATTCATGACTACCGGGAACGTCGCGGAATTGCGCAGCCGCGGAATTCGCGATGACTACGCAGTGAATGCGTTGCAGCTGAATAGCGGTGTCATCAACCATGGCGATGTCGTCTTCAGTGACATCGCCTCCCTCGCGGGAGTCGCAGCAACGGATTGGAGCTGGAGTCCCCTCTTTGCGGATTTCGACAACGACGGCAATAAGGATATCTTCATTGGCAACGGCTATCCGAAAGCCGTCAATGATCTGGATTACATGCCTGCTGCCTTCGCCGCGCGCCGCAGGGGAAACACAGGGCGAGCATTAACACTTCTGCAGCAACTGCCCCCGTACGACATGGCCAGCTTTGTGTTTCGGAACAACGGTGATCTCACATTCACCGACAAAACAAAAGTGTGGGGGATGGATCGGCCAAGCTTCTCATACGGTGCGGCTTATGCCGACCTCAATAACGATGGCAGGCTCGACCTCGTGGTAAACAACATCGATGCGGTCGCTTTCATTTATGAGAACGTCGAACCGAGCGAGGATGCCCACCACTATCTCGCGATCAAGCTCGAAGGTGATTCTCTCAATAGGAGGGGCATCGGCTCGAAACTGATCCTGACGGCGGGTGGTAAGAAGCAGTTCATCTACCAGTCGCCGTACCGAGGCTACATGTCGACGATGGACGACCGGCTCCATTTCGGCCTTGATCGTCAGAAGCGCGTTGACAGTCTCGAAGTGATCTGGCCCGACGGGCGCTATCAATTACTGACTGGTCTGACAGTCGATCAGGTGCTGGTCGTGAAGCAGGCCGATGCAAATGAGAAGAGGCCGCGAGGCAGTGGCGCTCCTGTTCTCAGTCGAGCACCGCTCTTCCAGCCGTTCGATCCGCAAGGGTTGAGTTACAAGCAGGAGGGCACCGGCACGCTGGATTTCAGTGTGCAACCGCTATTGCCCTACTTGCTCTCGAGCCATGGTCCTCCCATGGCTGTGGCGGATGTCAACGGTGACGGCTTGGACGATGTTTTCCTGGGTGGGGGCGCCGGTGTCGCGGGCAAGTTGTTCATTCAGCGCAAGGATGGCAGTTTCTTCGAATCGACACGAAGCCAGCCGTGGGAAGCTGACAAGGCGTACGACGACTGGGGCGCCGCCTTCATCGATGCCAACGGAGACGGTCGGCCGGACCTGTACGTTGCAAGCGGCGGATATGCGCTCCCACCGACCTCGTCTTTGCTGCAGGATCGCCTCTACATAAATCGGGGAGACGGCACATTCGTGCGAGATACCCAGGCGCTGCCGAGCATGCTCACAAGCACTGCAACCGTGCGCGCCGGGGATTTTAACGGGGATGGCAGACCAGATCTGTTCGTCGGTGGTCGGCTGACTCCGCGAAATTATCCGTATCCAACAAGGAGCTACATTCTTCGCAACGACGGTGGCCGCTTCACCGACGTTACCGAGCAAGTCGCGCCCGCGTTGGCACGCCCTGGGGGAATGATCACCGATGCGGTCTGGATCGATTTCGACGGCGACGGTCGCCTGGATCTGGTCACCGTGGGGGAATGGATGCCGATCCAGTTCTTTAAAAACGACGGGAGGCGATTGCAAAATGTTACCCAATCGATGCACCTACCCCTGCGCGGGTCGTGGTTCAGTCTTGTAGCTGGAGACTTCGACCACGACGGGCGCCCCGACCTTATAGCGGGAAACCTCGGCTTGAACTACGCATACAAGACCTCACAGGAGAGCAAGTTCGGGATCTACGCGGGTGATTTCAGCGGCAATCGGACAACCGCGATCGTTCTCACCCAGGATCAGGACGGAATCGAGTATCCCATTGCCGGCATGGCACCACTCGGCCGCGAGATCTATCAGCTTGGTCTGCGATTCCCGACGTATGGATCGTTCTCTCAAGCCTCCATCTCTCAACTTTTCCCGCCCTCGCAACTGCAGCGTGCAATCCATTACCAGGCGGATGATTTTGCGAGCGTCTATTTACACAACAACGGAGGCGGAAACTTCGATGTCTTCCCGCTACCGAACATGGCGCAGATCGCGCCGATCAAGGGAATCATCGCTTCAGATCTGGACGGGGATGGAAATCTCGATCTGCTAGTTGCGGGGAACCTGTATGATACTGAGCCAAACACGCCGCGAGCGGATGCGGGAAACGGACTCTGGCTGAGGGGAGACGGTCGCGGTCACTTCACGCCGGTGCCTCCGACGGAAAGTGGTTTCCTTGCCCCCCTGAATGTCTCAGACATGGCGCTGATAAAAACGAACGCCGGTATGGCAGTGCTCGTTGCCAATACCGGCGATTCGCTACAGGTCTTCAAAATCAGGAAACGGTGACTGCGATAGCTTTACCAGCCAGGGTTTTGCTTCAGACTGCTCAATTCGAGTTGCACGATGGGGATCGGGAACAAAAGGTGTTTGCTCGCGAATGGTTCCACGAACTTCTTGTAAGGTCTCCTGTCCTGCTCCGCGCCACCGCCCTCGCCCGTGAGGTACCCATTGAGCGTCGCGCTTGCGTAGGCGAGGCCATAGCGCCGCAAATCGAAGAACCGCTGGCCTTCCATCGCCAGCTCTAGCCGCCGCTCAGCACGAACGGCTTCACGGGCGTAGGCCTGGCTCGGAAACGACGGATATGGATTGACGCGGTAAACCGCCCAGGTAATCGAGGGATCGTTGATCGGCACCGCGATGCGCGCATCCCCTGCGCACTGCGGGAACTTGGCAACCACGTCGTTTTCTTTCTTGGCCGTGACGCCGCATCCCTGCGCTGTGACCGCGGCCCGTGCGCGGATCTGATTCACGATCGTTAATGCCTCGGCCAGGTTGCCTTGTTCGACATCCGCTTCGGCCAGGAGCAACAGCAGGTCAGCGTAGCGGTATAGATGGATGTTGACGGAATTCAGTTGCGTGGGCACCCATCCGGTGGTGCTCTCAGCGCCGCTCGCGTCCTCATGGGCGTTTTTCTTGGGACTGTAGGGACCACCGTTTGAGATGTCTCTGACCCAGGTCGCGCTATCAACGGTGCCCCAATCCTTGTAGGGTACTCCCTGCCGACCGACTGTCCAATCCAGCCGCGGATCTACCGGCGTTGCGTTTCCTGCCGCCAAGGTAGCGTTTGACGAATTCCAGGTTGTCGGGTTTGTAATCGCTAATGGGAGTCCACTCGCGGGGTCAACCTTGAAGTAGTTGACAAGGTTCACTGACGGCTGGTTGAAACCGCAGCATCCAAAGTGGCTGCCGGAATAGGGAAAGTTTAGACGTTCCCCCCAATTCGCATTGTTCCCATTGGGCTCGCCGTCATTCGCGGAGGCTTGATATGCCCATATCGTCTCGGGCCCGTTAGAAAAAGCCTGAAATCCGGTCCAGACATGATCAAAGCTTGTTTCTAGTGCATACGGGCCGTTGTTCCTGACGTCCCGCAACGTCGTGACTGCGTTGGCAAAATCGCCTGAATAGACCTGAACGCGGCCCTTATAGGCTTTCGCCGTCCACTGAGCCGCCCGTCCCTTACTCCGCGGCGTCACGGGCAGCAGCTTGATTGCCGAATCGAGGTCCTTCAGGATGTCCGCGACAGCTTGGACACTGGTCTCATTGGCCTTTTTGAAATCCGTTTCATCTTCGCGGAAATAGGGGATGTTTCCCCACATCCGCCACGCCTCGAAGTGATAATGGGCTCGGAGAAAGATGGCTTCTCCCTCGACTGAGTGAGCGTCCGCGACGGAAAACGAACCCGGACTACTCGCCAGCACTGTTTTCAGCAGGCGCAGCGCCGAATTGGCTCGGACAACTCCTTCATAACTGATGCCCCATTTCGCATCGAGGTACTCCTGGGCATGAGGCAGTCCCCAGTGATAGCCCTCGAGTTCATTTATGGGGGGCTGGTCGCCGGAGTCAGATCCCTTGTAGGCATCATCGGCGAGAACACTACCCCAGACCCAATTGCTGGCTGCGCATCCCCAATTAGGTGAATAAGCGCTTGTACAGTCCAACGCCCGGTACGCGCCAATGAGCGTGCCCTCAACTCCCGCTTTATTAGAGAGGGTGCTTTCATCCAGCGTCCCCTGTGACTTGGCGTTGGCGGCCAGGAAATCCTTGCAACCATACAGGCCGGCTGACGCGAGCGTTAGCACCGCCGTCCCGACGAGCAGTGGGTATTTCGATACGATTTTCATCGTCTGCGATTCCTTTAGAAGGGCGATTCGTTAGAACGTGGTCACAATGCCAACACTAAAAATTCTGTTGCTCGGATACGAACCTCGGTCAACCCCTCGGTACTGATCCCGGATGTCGCCGGCCGGTCCAAATATGTTCGCCGCAGGCAATGCTGGATCAAGCCCCTCGTAGTTTGTCTTGGTGAAGAGGTTATCGCCCTGTACATAGACTCTCGAGCCAGGTAGATACCGCGCGCTACCGGGCAGGGTGTATCCGATTTGCAAGTTGCGCAGCCTTGTGTACGATCCGTCCTTCACGTAGTAGCTGCTGAGTTGCCAGCTGTAGGAGTCGCTGTTATCGATTCGCGGATACTTGGCGTTCGGGTTCTGCGGGGTCCACGAATTTGCCAACAGATCCTTTCGAACGTTTGTCTGGAACTCGCGGAACACGTACCACTCCATCTGGTTCTCGAAGATCTTATTCCCGTACGTCCCGAAAATAGTTGCGCTCGCGTCCCAATTTCCGTGATGCGCGCCCAGGTCCACTCCGGCCGTGAATTTGGGATGCGGACTTCCAATGATCGTCCGGTCTTCAAGGTTTACTACTCCATCGCCATTCACGTCCTTGAACTTCATCCGTCCCATGGCCGCCCCATCCTGGCAAGCGTTGGCCGCGCCACAGCCCCCGGCCGGCGTATGAGCAAGAGCCTCGGCCGCATCTTTGAAAAAGCCCTCGGCTACCAAGCCATAGAACGAACCTATTGGTTGGCCAACCTGGTTGATGACTTGATTGCCTCGTCGGGTCGATATCGGACCGTAGAAGAAGGTCTCGCCTTCGGCGATCGACACGATCTTGTTTTTGTAGTGGCTGCCGTTGAAGGTCGCATTCCACCACGTGGCTTGATGACCGATGGAGAAATCAAAGCCGGAGTTTCTCATTTTTCCGATGTTGACGATCGGCGGGGATGCAATGCCCGCAGTCGCCGGGATTTGTGGGTCGAAGAGCAGGTTGTTTGTGGCCCGATGGTACACATCCACGACGAAATTGATTGCGCCGTTGAAGAGCACCATGTCCGCACCCACGTTCGTGGATCTGTTTTCTTCCCACTTGAGATCAGGGTTGCCCAACGACGTCTCACGGAACCCAGCCGCGACAGTATTGTTTGAGCCAGTCACATCGTAGTACGTATCTCCGCGGCTGCCGCCAAACTGAGCGACGATACGTCCTGAGGGTATGAGCTGGTTTCCGGTGACACCCACTCCATAGCGGAGCATGATATCCGAGAAGATGTTGTTGCGAGGAATGAACGACTCGTTGGTCAATCTCCATCCCAGGCCAAATGCCGGGAAGGTTCCCCACTGGTGACCGGGCGCCAGTCGAGACGAGCCGTCCCTCCGAACCGTGAAGCTGGCAACGTACTTGTCGGCAAAGTTGTAGTCGGCCTTTCCAAACACGGACAACAACGCGCTCTTGCCGCCGGTGCTGAAAACATCCTTGGTGCTCGCGTCACCGAGGGCATCCTGGATGTACCTGGAATTAAGGTCGCTGTTGAGCAGATTCGCCATCGACGCCTGGATGTAGCGGTTCTGGCTTTGCCCGGCCTCCTGACCTACCAGCAAGTCAAAGTTGTTGCTGCCGAGTGCTTTGACGAATCTCAGCGTGTTGCTCCAGCCCCAATCAGTGAATTGATTCGTATTCTCATTGATTGAATTGGTAAAAGACGCCTCGGCATTCTCAGGGAAAATCGGATTGAACCCCGCGAACGAGTTCTGACCAACACTGAAGCCGAGTCTGGACTTGTATGACAGTGCTGGCGTGGGGTCGAGTCCGGCGAATACATTCCCGAAAATGTTGACATTCTTTGTTATGTCGTCCCGGTGCTCGAAGGCGTACTTGAGGGGATTGCTCTGGTTGCCGAGAGTTTGGGCTTTTGCGCCGGCAAAATTGCCGCTTATGTCATAGACCGGGATGACCGGCTGGCTCAGAATATTCTTGCCGAGGATGCCGTCTTCGGCGTACCCACCCGGGTCGTCCGGCAGCCCGCCGTAATGCCGCTCCAGCCCAAGAGAAACGTTCTCGCCGAAATTCAGCTTTCCGCGGTTGAACTGCGTGTTGGCGCGAACCGAACCTCGCTTGAAGTCGTTGTACCTCGCCGTGCCGCCCTGATGGAAGTAATTGAATGAGACGCGGTAGGCGTTTGCGTCGCTGCCACCGTTCACATCAAGGTTGTAATCACCCACGGGTGCCGTGCCGAAGACGGTTTTCCACCAATTCGTGCCGGCGCTGCCGGGCATGATCAAGCTGTTGGGGTAGGAGTACGCTCCAGTATTGACCGTAAGCGGCCGTCCCCACTGATCCGTCGTGACCGTCGCGGCAGGCGATGCATAGATGTACTGAGGAATTGTCGGATTGTTGGGGTCGCCGTAGATGTTAGTCGGGACCGCCAGGCCAGCGTTGACAAAGCTCAGCTTCATCACCTGGAAGTAGTCCAGCGCGTTCGTGATGAGAAAATCATCGTAGCCGCGAATCGGAGAGGCGACACCGGTTCTTACTCGCAGCGTGGTTTGTGGCGGACCCTGGATACCCTTCTTCGTCGTCTCGATCAGGATCACGCCGTTGCTGGCGCGTGAACCGTAGATCGAAGACGCCGAGGCGTCCTTCAGCACTTGAACCGAAGTAATATCGTTTGGGTTCAGAAAGTTGAGGTAGGATTCCTGAACCGGAGTGCCGTCGATTACATAAAGCGGATCGTTGTTTTGGAAGGAGCTAATGCCTCGAATTCGGACAGTGCTGCGTGAGCCAGGCGAGCCACTGGAAGCGACGGTTACTCCGGGTACAGCCGCATCCAATCGCTGGAGAACGCTTGCGCCTGTCTGTTTCTGGGCGCTTGCAATGTTCACGCTCGAGACTGCGCCGGTGATATCAGCTCGCCGCTGTTCCGTGTAAGCCGTCACGACGACTTCTTCGAGGTAAGGAACCTGCGCCATCGTGACATCGACGACGTTACGTCCGGCGACCGTTGTTTGAACCGGACGCTGGCCGACGTACGAAAATGTCAGGACGGCATCGGCGGGGGCAGTGACCCGATATTTTCCGCTCGCGTCCGTAACGGCGCGGACGTCAGTTCCCTGTACGCGAACGGTGACTCCCTGAAGCGGGGCACCGCCGGTTGACGTTACGGTTCCGGTCACCGTTTGCTGAGCCAGCGCCGGAACGGTTAGAAGCAGTGAGAAGAGAACGCTCATCACGACTGCGTGAAAGCCACGATGGCTTCCGTTCCAGAATGAGAACCTGCCAGACACCTTCTTCTGCATGGTCATCCTCCAAGTTGCGCGCATCAGTTGTTATCCTCCGGTCTACGCATTGACTTCAAGCCCTGCATCTCGATCAACTGCCGATATGTAATGAGGCGGACGTCGCGGGCCTTGAGGGCCGCGCTGAACCGCGGTGAAGTGAGAGCGTCCAACTCCCCCTGACGATTCTTGCTCATATCCGGAAGGGGGCCGGAGGTGTTCATGTCCAGCAACGCGCCCAACTCGTCGTTGTCGATCCCAACGTGGGTAACGACGAGATTGAACTGCGGGTGAAGTCGATTGACCATCGCCAGAAGGCTGTCGGTTTTATTCGGCGGGGCGGCGGAATACTGCGGGTCGTGTCTCGTCTCCCCGAAATACTGCGACATGCCAAGACCATACTCCTTGGCGAGCCGCTCCACAATATCACGGAACTCGGGATAACGCACGGCCGTGCCCATGTGATAGTCCACGTAATCGATCTTGAGTCCGGATCCCAGGGCGCGCTGAATCTGCGCGCGGAGCTCCTTTACCACTTCGCCCAGATTGGGGTGATTCTGATGGAGCGCCTCGGACGACGGGAAAAAATAACCGTCCGCGTCGACGAGCGACGGGACGGCAGTTCGACCCAGCACCGGACCCCAGCGATAATTCTTCCACTCCGAATTGAGCGTCAGGTGAATCCCGACCGAGATATCGGGATGGCGCTTGAGGATGTCTACCGTCTCCTGATACCACGGCGTCGGAAACATCACCGACACCGAGACTGGAAGCCCGGTCGCGATGAGTCGTTCGAGCGCCATGTTCACGCTGTGACTCATCCCGGCGTCGTCCGTGCGAATGACTAAATAGACCGGGTCCGAGCTACGCACATGCGTCGTCGCCGCTGCCTGACCAACAGCGCGGGTCGACGAAGCGAATATCAATTGGCTACACGACAGTACTACGAACGAACGAAGCAGCCGCGTACGACCCTCCCGGCAGAGGAAGTCAAGCAAGCCTTGCTATGTCATATCGTGCAGCCCGAGCCAGACGACGCCGAAGCGGCGGCTCTTGGGACACCCTCTATTATGGCGGGGCGTTTGAGTTGTCAAGTAGGATTTTTTTCTGGGGCAGCCCGCGAGTCGGCTATGTAATCAGCCCGTAATCACCCGCGGCAGAGCGAAGGAGAAGGTGCTTCCGCGACCGAGAGTGCTTTCGCACCAGATTTTCCCTCCGTGGGCTTCGACGAGCCCTTTCGCAATCGCGAGACCGAGGCCGACTCCGCGATGGTCATTGCGCTTCGCTTGCCAGAAATTGTCGAAGAGGTGCTGGAGATTTTGCTCGGACCTCATCAGAGGCGCAGCCCGAATTTCTACAGTGACTACGCGAATGCAGTGCCTTTCGTTCCCGGAACTACTGATCGCGGCTGCCGGGCCATACGACTGATTCGCGCCTTCCGCAGCCTGCGTGCGGATTTTGCTAACCGATCAGTGGGCAATCTCAACAAGAGGATAAACGCATGAGGATCATCCCGCATATCGCGATCGCGTTGGCCTTTGGAGGCTTGACGGCTTTCGCAGCTCCGGCCGGGGCTCAGAATCCGACTCCACCCGATACGACAACTCGGGCCGACACATCGATGAGAACGGACACAACCACTCGGACGACCGCCGGGCGTCGGCGCGCGGCAAGACGTCGGGCCACTGCGGCACAAAACGCTTCAATGCCAACCGGTTCGATGCAGACTGCATCGGGGGCCTGTCCGTCGGCTACCGCGGTCGCGAACGCATACCTCAGCGCACAGGTATCATCAGGGCATAAGCTCACCATGACGCGCGGAGCAGCCGTGTCCGAGATCGCCAAGCTCACGGGCACTGATGGAGAGTTTGCGGGCCTGAAGCCGTGCGACTCCGGTTATCCGAATGCCGTGCGCTTTTATCTCGATGAAGTAATCAAGGCGGGGACGAACAACAGCACGCCGTAGCTGCAAGCACTCACGTAACGGCATCACTTCCGGCGCGGGCGACCGCGCCGGA
>WNGC01001496.1_pt1 | contig 14155 bp, 20 predicted proteins | sample 5400051 | NCBI WGS metagenome assembly WNGC01 (sample SAMN13153368, study PRJNA577476) | soil metagenome | isolation source: 20 cm soil or saprolite under grassland replicate 2 | place: USA:California | collected 2016-06-15 | reverse complement strand
CGATCCGCGCCGTGAGCAACTCGTGAGCAAAATATTCCGGCTGAACGATCTTCTCTTAACAAAATGATGCTTAAATTGTTACCGGTCTTCTCGAGAGCCGAGCCTTCGTCGTACTCTAAGCGAGTCTCTTAATGTTAAAGTAGCTACATTCAGTTTCGTGTAGTAACCCAAAACATATAAAGCGCGAAATTGATCCCCGGTTCGTTTTGATCACGATGCGCTTGAAAGTGTTTGCGGAGGGATACTTCGCCGCGCTGCATACCGATCTTCGTTGTTAACTCATCCAGCCGCATGGTCAGCAAGGCAAGGCTCGCAACTTCGAATTTGAGCATGTTAGCGTCAACGCAATTTCGCTGACATAGGACGTTGACTTTTGTGAGCTTCGATATCGCGTAGGGCTTCCGTGTCTTGTATAGAATTATTCACCGCGTCAAGGCTTCTGATGTCGGCCTCCAATTTCTGCTTCCTCGCGTACAGATCAGAGGTCTCCTTTAGGAGCCTTGCTTGCAGTTCTCGGTCAATAGTATCTGTAGACACCAGCATTTTATCCCCCTTTGAAAAGATAAACCCTTTGGAAGCAATAAATACTCCAAAGGGTAAGTCCGGGAATTTGCAATACATTGCTATGACAATTGACAACCGTAAATTGGGCCGACCGACAGTAATGACACGGATGTCAAGTTCACAACACAGTATGCCGTTGCGTGAAAATCTCGAAGTAAGAGGTTTTATTGGAGAGGCCAATCCCACTCCGCCCCGGAAGAGCTTCACCGTTGTAAAGCCGCTCCAATTTGAAATTTATTATTCTGCATGCATGTTGTGAGTTGTCACTTTTCGGACAATTCTTGTTCGGTTGACAGCGGTATCCAAGCAGAGTCTATGCAGCTCCGTGACCATCCGTTTATGGTACGCGAGAGCGGTTTTAAACTCACCTGTGCTTTGAACTCGGCTTCCGTGAATGACGCCCTTTGCGATCATCAGCTTGGTCAAAGCATCATCATTGCCAGTGTGCTCACCGTGAGTTCTTCGAGTGTCACTTTGTCAGTTTTGATTTCGTCGGCCATTATCGCTTCCCATTTTACTTTGCCCATATCTTTTACCGCTCACTTTCGGTTTGCGCCACTTGTGATGAACGAAACACAAGTTTGGATCAATGCCTGCGGCGTCCAATGCCCTGCCCCAACTTCAAAAGTAAACCTCTGCTGCTGTGACAAGCGCCATGACTCGTCGCCGTGCATCCCCATATCTAAGACTTTTTCCTTCGCGATGCAGTCGGCGCTTGACTCTGGTCTAGCGGACGGAATAGGCCGCGCGGGAGGGGTTTCCGATGAACGACGAACGGGCTGGCACTCTATTGAACGGAAAAAAAAATACTCATGAAAACAGTTCCCAAGATTGCAGTGTTCGCAGTGCTGGTTGGGATGTGGCAGTTCTGGTTGCTCCGCCGCCAACCATTGGGGCACTGTCTATGTCTACGGCGGTAATTATTAAATTATTATTCACGAGCGTCGAAACATCGCTATCCTACTTACGCAGATCGCCGGAGGAGACGGCGGGCAGAAACACCGCTCGAAAGGTTGGTATTTGACACTGACTTGTACTGGTTCAGATTCCAATTGCTGCAAAGATCTCTCATCGACTCGCCGAGCCTAAGATCTTTGCCACCGGTACTTTCAATCACCTCGACGGCCAATTGTTTTTCTGCATTAATAAAACTGTTCAGTGCTTCCGCAAAAACGTTTTCAGGTATGCTCAGCTCGCGCCTCAATTTATCAGCAGGAATGAAACCGCCGTCTTTGGATGATCCAATGTAACCCGTGCATAACCGGTTCAAGATCCTTTGTTTTGCTGAGAGAAGGGTCGCGTCGGATGACTCTTTTATGGCCGCCATATTCCCTCCGTAAGTCAGAGAATCGACGTGAGGACCAAAGAGATCTCTACGGTAACAACTCTCCACGTCCGGCGATCTTGGCTCGACGCTCAACGCTTCGATTTGAAGTCGGATATGTTCGTCATGAGTTCTGCCAAACGCTCTTGCGGGTTCGTCCATTTCCGAGCCAGCCGTTCGCATTCCTTTTCGCATTCCATAGCAGCGTCATAGTCGAGAAAGAGGTAAGAAATCAAGACCGGTATCCGATGTAGGTCACCCGACCTGCTTTGAGTCGGCTTTGCGAGATCGGTTGGACCAATCGGTTGCAGTTTCTTTTGGCAGTATATCCGTTACCAGTTTCTTGCTCTCGCCACATTACAGGCGTTATTTACACAAAGAAATAGAAAATCACCAGTGGGTCTTTAAACCTGAACGATTCATACAAATACCGTCCTGATCACACGACCCTATGACCTTTTCGATATGTCTTTGAGGCAAACAGGCGCCACGCCGCTTCGTAGCGATTCCAGTCTTTCTGAGGGTTTTTGCTACTGCCCGCCGCGTATTTACCCTTCACGGGAATATATGCAAACGAGACATTTCGCAAATGAGTTATTGGGATGACGTAAACCTTCATTACGCGGCCTCTTCGTCTCGCCTATATTGCTATTTTGGCTTTTCGGGCTCTCTCATTAACATCAAAGCGAGCATAGGCACGACCGTAGGGCGAGAATTTGTGCCCCTTGCATAATTGGATACTGCAAAGCACCCCGTTCACAAGCACCATTGTTTGCGATCTCCGAATAAGGCTGGGGCGGCATGATAGATGGGAGTTATACGGAATCACCCGCATACCCGAACGTCTTATCTTTTCGATGACAGCTTGAACACCGGGCGGGTATTGTTTCTTTATGACGGAAGGTTCACGGCGTAACGCGCGTTCGCGTTGTCGCTGTCTAGCATTAATACCTAATTCCTTGGCGAGCTGGGCGATACACTGCCGCGTCAATCCAAACCTGCTACCAATCTGCTGGTAAACGAATCCTGGATCATCCAGCATCGAGCGTAGCCGGCGAAAGGCTCCCTTACCGTGGGTACGATCAAACCAGTGTCGAATGGCCATCTGCGTTGCGTCGAGATCCTGGAAGGCCGACAACCGTCATTGACATTGGGAATGCGTGAGATAACGGAAAGCGGCTTAGTGTTCGCTTTCTTGTTTCGGTCCGTGTCGGCTTTCGCGGCGGTAACTTTCTTCACCATTTTTTACTTCGAGACGAACGATTGACCAATCAGCAGCCCACGCTGTGAAAACAACGACACATTTGAACGGCTTTTCTAGCAGCGTTTTGGCGCGCGCATTGATCATCCGGTTGCCGCGCTCGGGTCAGGCGCCCATGATGGCACCAGCCCTCATTTCATGACCTTCGCCTCATTCGCCCTACAAGGACTTATTCAAAGATTCTCCATCCTGCCCGAATCAAAACGTCTCGTTTGGCTTTTAGTCAAAATGGCCCCGCCGGTGAGATGCCTCAATCGTGGTCCTTCAACATTTCTGAATTACCGGAACTGCCCAGCGTGCCTGCCCCTGTTCAAATCCTCACTTCTTCAAGCTCATGGCACAATCGGTGCTTCTGCCCCCATCCGAATCGAAAGCATCCATGTGTGAGAGTTGACGCCAAACTCGGGCTGAAGCGGTTGGCAATGAAAGCTAAAAAGGAGAATCGACGGTGAGAAGAACTAATAAAAAATTTATCTTCGCATGCTGCCTGTTCCTTGCCATTTCCGCAGTGGCAGCTTCAACCTGGGCAAAGGACGCGGTGGTGGCCTCGATCACAACGCCAATAGCTCCCCCGAATCCCATTATCATCCAGAATGGCACTCAGTATTCACAAGGCACATATGCAATTGGTACAATCCAGTTATTCTACACCGTTCCTGCGTATCAATTCCCGGCAGGCAATTTCGGTTATTTTACCCTCGATTTATCCATTCAGAACGGCAAGAATACGCCCACAACCAATTATCCAGTAACGTTGACTCTCAAGCAGACAGGCTCGGCAAACTTAGATCTCGATCCGGTTACCGACAGCTTTAACGTTAACAATGTGAGCTGGCATGGTTCGACAAGAGTCAATATCAATATTCCTGGATCCGTCGCTAGTAATCCGTCTTTTCAAGTCGATGGATCAGAACTAGTCGCCAACCTACAGATGGTCACTCCAAACGGATCCCACCTAGATACCGTCACGACAATTCAAGTTCATCTGATTTTGGCGCACCCGACCGACTGCCTGAAAAGCTATTCGTTTATCACCAACAACGATAACACCGCTCAAGTCGATCCGATCCAAGTTTCAAAACAAAGTAATAACCATAAAGTATCGAGTAATCCTCAGAACCCTCATTACATCCTCGTCATCACAAACACCTGCAGTGTTTCCCAGTGTGTCGATACCCGGTTCGGGCTCAACAGCGACTTTGAGCTAAAGGGAGCTCAAGCTGTGAAAACTTTCTCCTCAAATTCGTTGATTGATACGTTTTCGGGGGTGTCGAGCTATTTCAGTGGTAGTCCGGTTGCTGATCCTCACGGTACTTCGATGTGCCTAACGGCTCCAGCGACCACACTCTGTGGTTCAGGCGGTATTCCTGTTCTCGGTGGTGAGAGCTTCTTGATCAAAGCGGATATGGCGATCAAATCCAACGCTTCTTTCCCGCCGCCGGCTCAATACACCGGCTTTGACGCCGTCCTGCTCGATGGCGGGTCCAGCAGCAGTTGCACGGTCGCCGGTAACTTGAACTCAGTGGCTGATCCGAACCCGACTTCTGTAGAACTCAATGCCCAATGTGTAGATGGCGCAGGTAAAGTGTCCTGCACGCCGTAACGAGTCCTCAGTTAGATCATCTATTCAGCGGCAGGGTGATGATTGGCACCCTGCCGCTTTGCTTTGGCATCAAATAGGAACCCGCACTTTTGCGATTGCGCCGCAAATAATCGGCCGTTACAACTGACGGCTGTTTGAGTGTTCCTGACAGCGAGTACGCGGCCAGAAACCCATCGTAACACTGCCAGAGCATCCAGCGACCGGTTCTTGATACAGAAAGCTCCTTAATGCAACCGCTTCAGCACGGCGAGATAATTGGCGCGCTCAGCGCTCAACTGCGCGCCTTAACTCTACGTCGCTGATGATGCCCTTGCCGATCATCAACTTGGCCAAAGCATCGGTCATCGCCAGCGTGCTGACCATCAATTCTTCGAGCGTCAGTTTATCGGTTTTTGCTTCGTGAGCCATTGTCCGCTCCATTCGGGCGTTTCGCGGCAACTCTAGCATAGTTACAGAACCGATTCTCGCCGCTTCTCTCAAAATGGGACGCAGCTGGCCGGTGCGCTATCTCCGCGAGGTAATCGGGCTAGCCTGCCGTAGAAGGTTGTAACAATAGTTTCACTTCAGAAAGAACCAAGTTATCAGACGTGAGCCTAACTTCCCTAAAGTCACTCCAGGGTCGGCATCAAAGATCCAGGTACCCTGATTGCTCTATCCGTAAGACAAACGGAAACCGAATGACCATGAGGTATGGAATGTTGTACGAAGTCCTAATCTCAACGACGATAGCGATGGTGCTACTGCCATTTAATTTTTTGATTACAGCGGAATTGGTGCTGTTGGTTGGATTGGTCACCACTGCGTGCGAACTTTGTCGAGCCTAAGTCGCTATCGCGGCGTTGCTCCTTCTGATGGTTTGGTCTTCTGGCAAGATTCATAGAGCGCTATCCAGATGTGACCAGCCATTGAGCGTTCCCACTCCTGGGCGTGGTCTTTCATGTATTCTTCAACGGTGGCGACAATTTCTCGATACGGACGATGCTGAGAGCACAACACAATTGGTTCATATGCGAGCCTGACCTGGGCACACCACGGTTCTTCAGATTTTTTCTCACAGAGAGCGACATCATCGTCCCAAGTATCCAGAACACCGCTGATGTAAGCAATTCGCTCGTCCTGTTTAAGCTTTAGCCATCGGCTGCCGGAAATCGCAAGGCTAGGCTTGGGATTGTAGAGGGAAGCAACAACCAAAAGAGCCGATATAGCAAATCCCGTCCATCCAACTCGTTTGGTTTCCATATTCATATTCCGGATACCCTTTAATCTCGGCGCATGATGCAGTCCAGCGGCCCATATTATATCGGACAGCGGTGCTTAATGGTGCGGTAATTCCCTTTTAGTCGCAAGCGATATGAGACGCGCTGCAGGTCGACGGGAGCCGATTTATCCACGTTGATCTCAAAGCCGGCTGGTTGCGACTTGATGCCAATGAAAGCAAAAATGGCGAAGGGAGACAGTTTCCTTTGACACCGAGACTGCGCGACGTTCTCGAAAAGCAGATCGCAAAAACAGAGGCACTACAAAGGGAGACCGGCAGAATCGTTCCACATTTATTCCACAGAAATGGAGCGCCGATAAGGACGTTTCGCAGATCCTGGATTGGTGCATGCAAGAAGGCCGGAGTGCCGGGGAAGATCAGACATGATTTCCGGAGAACGGCCTGCAGAAATTTGGAACGGGCCGGTATCCCGCGAACGGTGGCCATGAGGGCGATTGGACATCTGACCGAGAGTATTTATCGACGCTACAGCATCGTTGATGAATCCATGCTGAAAGACGCGGCTGGAAAACTGGAACAACTCCATGCGTTAGACGAGCAGAATTCGGGAAATGGCAAAGCAATGGCAAAGTAGACAAAAAAAATGGAACTCAACCGAGACCGCAGTGGGTCTAACCGGTTGAATTCCAAAGAGAGGGAAAATGGCCAGGGACAGAATCGAACTGCCGACACGAGGATTTTCAGTCCTCTTGCCGTACCGAGACTATGTGTCACTACCGGTCGCTATTGGTAGCTATTCAAGCGTTTAATGGCGGTTTTCGGAGCCTGATTTTACCGATTCGAACACATAGTGACATATAGTTCTGGCAAAGTTGTAGCAAAGTAACCGGTAATCACATCCCGCCACCACCGCCATCGCCACCGCCGCCGCCACGTCCCCGCCCCTCGTCGCGCCGTGCCTTGTCGATCTCTTCATCGAACTGAGCACCGATGCGCTCCCCTGCCATCATCAGCTGGGAATCGTCTAGTTTGGCGGCCAGCGTTTTTCGAACGTCATCGCGAATCTGCATATTGGGATCCCAATAAAACCCGGAGACGCGGTCCTCTTGAATGTACTCCAGCGTATCATCGATCGCTCTGAGTCCGACCTCGATTTCCTTACGCCCGCGCTCGACCTCTCCGGTTTTTAGCATTGCGATTCCAAGATACAGATGCGCGAGTGGATCGTCATTATCTAGCTTAACCGCTCTTTCCAACGTTTGGCGAGCCTCTGTAGCTTTGCCGGTTTCAAGATAAGCCCGACCGAGATACGCTAATACGCTCACCTGAACGCGATAGGGTATCTTGTAATTAGGATCAGCAGCGGCTGCCTGCGTCAGGTAACCGACTGCATCATTGGCGCGACCGGTTTGTAAGGCGTTGCGCCCGGCTTGAACTTCGCTACTGACACTGGAGCAACCGGAGATGAACAACAACACTGAAAAAAAGATCGCGACGAAAAGATCCGCTAAAGTCATAAATGATCTCCTCTTGCGGTGACGGGTTTACCACAATATGCGCCGACTCGTGCAACATGTTGTTTGCGGGGAAGACGGGAACTGAGACAGGATCTCTTGCTCCATCGTTGTCTCCGCTGTCACTATAACCAACACTTTTGCCGACTTGGCATATTGACATAGCCGCTTGATGACCAACCAACTTGCCTCATTCCTCACCTCGTTGCGGACGCTATCACGCACATGGTAATTGCGAAAACGATTATTTACGGCAGACGGGAAACCGGATTTGTCGATAGGGAAAGGGTTAATTTCGACGTGGGATTGAACTGAACGACGCTTTAGACAAATTTCGCTGGATTGAGTCGTAGGAGAATTCAACTCAATCTTCGAGCCCCGGCTTTTGTCAAGTTTGTCAACGGTATCGGGCACGACAGGCAAGACCTTGTAGAAGAGCTTCCATCTAAGGCTACTTCATTACAAGACATGACGACTTTACTCGGCATCATCTTTGCGGCAAAGGTGATCCACTATTCGTGATTAGAAGAGTGACTTTGATGGAATCTCTCAGAGAGAAAAATGGCGGTCTAGGTAGAAATCGACTGATCCAGGAGCAAATAGGGACGGCATTTTCGAGAAATGACACGCATAGAGAACCTGCAGCAATACGGTCAGAAGAAAATCTCAAGGCGAGGATCTGCGATCTGCAGCCCCATATTAACCAAGAAGAGAAAGACATCTTTAGGGTTAGACAAACAGCGCGGCGCTCCCATCGACGGCGTAAAGTTCGGGTGTACTTCCCGTGAACACCACTCAAACGCACCGATAACGGACAATGAAACTAGTAATAACTGGATTCATCGATGATCAAGCGACCAGAATGGCCTCTTCTAAGAGTCAGATGTGTATTCTGTGGCCACCTAAATTGTCCGGACTGTCGAGAGGTATCTTTTTCTATCTTGGCATGTTGTAAATGCCGAGCCAGAGCCATTGAGCGCCTGAAAGAACTCCAGAACCGTCAAAATAAAACTGGTAAAGACACCGGGTGAGTCACCCTCCTTCTTCATCGTATTCGATGACAGGGTGACACAACATTAGTGTGAGGGAGAATTCAGTTCAATCCTTCGGAACGCGACAAGCTATTTAACCACCTTGTCCGCGCGCGCCAGCACATTCGGCGGAATCGTCAGACCGATTTGCTTTGCGGCCTTTAAATTGATGATCAACTCGAACTTCTTCGGCTGCTCAACCGGCAGGTCAGCAGGCGGCGGAACAAATCGACAATGTTCGGGCCGTAGCTCATAAGCCCGCCGTCTTCCACATATTCGCCTTTCGGATAAATCGCCGGGACACGATTCTTTATTACGAGGTCGATAATCCGCGTTCGCTGAGAAAGGAGGACGGAGCTCGCCAGCACGAGGACTGCGTCAGCGTGTGCTTTGCTCGCCTCTCGGAATGCGTTCGCAATATCGTTGGAATCCAGGACGTCTAGGTATTGAAGCTTCATCCCGAATGCGCCTGCGGCGACTTCCATCTCTTTTAATGCCTGTCCATTGCCCGGATAGGTTGACGTACCGAAAACGGCCACATGGGAGAGCCTAGGAACGATCTCCTTCAGAAGCTCCAGTCGTTTTCCGCTTATGTCCGTAGCAAGCGTTGAAAAGCCAGTGATATTTCCGCCGGGTCGCGCCAGGCTGGCTACGACACCGCTCCCAACCGGATCAGCATCGCTTGCCATCACAATGGGAATCGTGCGAGTTGCGTCTTTGGCGGAAAGGGTCGCTGGCGCACCGCCTGTGACGATAATGTCTACCTTGAAACGGACTAGTTCGTCCGCAAGCGCGGGCACGCGATCGGTTTTTCCATCTGCATATCGATACTCAATGAGAATATTTTTCCCCTCTATGTAGCCAAGCTAGCGCAAACCCTGCCGAAACGCCTGTGTGCGGGCCGCGAAAGCGGAAAGGGAGACAGCAGTTAGGTATCCTATCCGTGGGACTTTCTTCGGCTGCTGCGCCTCGATGATAACTGCAATACCAAGCAGCACCACCATAAACAGGATTGATAAGACTCCAGCTTTCTTCATTGCATCCACCGCTCGTTATCTATCACGCGGGCGCGGGCGGTAATAGAGAAAAGTGATATTTACGAAAGAAGGTATTCGCGGTTGGAGAAAGTTGGGAACGATTTTGTCCGCAGAGGCGTTACTAACCCGCTCCCCACAGACAAATATGTTTTAGGGTCCCGGTATTTTTTAACTTTCGGCGATCGCTTTGTGGCATGACCGTGCCGCCTCGTTGGCTGCGAGTCATTCAACCAAAAGCACCCGAGAATAACGGACTTCAGTTAGGGCCGGACGTACTTATGACCACACAAGGTTAGCCTGTTAGCGGTTAAAAGTGCTCAGTTGACGTGCAGATACTTTTCTCAAATTTCCTAATTCGCGGCCGATTTAGCACTGCGTGGTCACGGTATATGCCTTGCGTCAATTTCCTCGGTTGTAACGAAGCCGCATCTAGCGATTTTGTTAGATAGGAACAAACAGAGCGAAAAGAAAACGGTAAAAACATGAGAATACATAGCATTGCCGCGTTCATCGCTTTGACATTAACTCTAATTTCACCAGTCCAGGCGCAAACCGATCCCGGGTCAATCGGCGGAGCCAGAACCCAGGAATTAGTCGATCAATTGAAGGACGTGATCCGCGGTGCAGAACAGCAGCGTGGGTCAAACCAACCGCTCATCAGGCAGCTTCGCGACCTGGTGCGCCGCTACGATTGGCCTTGGCGAGCATCGCTCCTTTACGATGATTTTCGTGATGGCGACTATACATACAATCCACGCTGGGTTGTTAACCAGGGGGAGTTTTGGGTGACACGAGGAGCAGGACTCAGATCTAACTTTGATCCTGCGGCGTACAGAACACGCCGCACATCCGATCGGAAAAGCGACGGTTCCGCGTTGGATGTTTTGGGTGAGATATTGCTGGGTGGTCGAGAGCGAGACATAAGTCCGACTCAAGCGAGTCTGAAATCCGAAGCGGAAATTTTTACACGGGTTAGAATAAGCAACGCCTTTGCCGCTAAGGTTCAGCTCAATCTAAGAAGTTACACAGACCGCGACACCAGGCTGGAATTTGGTCCATTCCAAGGTGATGATCGCAGCTCGGGATATCGGATCGCTTATGACTCTGGAAGCACCCCAGCCCTATCGCTGCTACGCTTTGGACCCAACCGTTCGGGGGTCATTGAAACGGTTGATCGGGGAATCGGTCTCGAAGACGGAAATACACACACCGTTGAGTGGCGCAGAGGCAACGACGGCGAAATGGTCGTACTGTTAGACGACAAAGAAATCATCCGAACGGTTGACCGCGCCTACGACGACGCCTTTGATGGGTTCAACATCGTCAATAAAGGTGGAGAGTTTGAAATAAAGCAAGTGTCTATCTTTGGCACGCAGCGATAATTTTTAAAACATTTCTTGCTCAACTGATAACCGAAAGCCTCAAAGTAGCTCAATCAGAGGAGATATTATGAAGGTTAGAAATGCATTCATCATCTTTATGTTCGCGATTGTCCTTATCTCAGCAACCTCGGGCTGCTCCGCGCCATTGTCAACGAGGGAAAAGGGAGCAGGAATCGGAGCGCTCGGCGGCGCTGCGGCTGGAGGCCTGATCGGTGCCGCGGTTGGTCATCCCGGCATTGGGGCTGCAATTGGCGGAACTCTTGGACTAGGTGCCGGAGCGCTCATCGGTGACCAACTTCAAGGACAACAACAAACGCAATACCAACAACAGCAGCAGATAGATCAGAATCAGGCCGAACTCCAGCGCCAACGTCAACAGATAGACCAGCTAAAACGACGGGAATATTAGACATCCACTCCTGCTCCAGTCGAAATAAACGCAAACGACAGGAGGATTGCCAATCCTCTGCGCACACAAGATGAACCGGAATCGGTTCTAACCTTGCAGGCGGACGATATTTAATCTTGATGATACGTGCCAATCTCTCATACTCCCAATCTTTTAGAGTAATCGGTCAGGCCTTAGGGGTCCTGCGCATTTACACTTTCACGTTAGAAAAAAGTGGTGAAAAATACATCGTCCGTAACTGGGAGCCAAGCTTTCTAAAGAGTATCACTGAAAAGGTTTGGGGACCCGGAGATTCCGATAAGATGCTTTTGAGTCCCAGGCCTACTGAACCTCTAATCTATACGAGCTCTGACACGAACCGTCTGGAAGCTTTGGGACAGTCGAGACGCGGCTCAGACTCCGGCCAGGAAGGTCACAACCTTTCTTTAGCCTTGCGTGTAGTCGGTGATTATTTGGATCGACATAGAGCAGTGACCTTTGATATTTCATGGGCTAGGCAGTCGGTAACGGTTAAATACCAAAGCCCTGCCGATGGTCACAAGGAGGCAAACTTCACGGTGCAAAATCTCAGTGACCTCGGGGTGGGCATGTACCTGCGAAGATCGATCTAGTCGTAGAACGGATAAGGTAATCAAGTAGCCACGCCGCGCTCGCCGGATTCTCCCACTAACAAATCCTATGAGGTTTGATCGTTGCGTCGTATAGTTCAATCCTACGTCGTCCGGTTCGAACCCAATCGAAACGCGTGAAAAAAAGAGGCGGCCCCCAGGTTAGACTGGAGGTCGCCGGATGGAATTTATTTAGGCAGGGCGATCTAGGATTTGGACAGAGTAATTATCGATAGTCGTGATAATCCCGATGATTTCGATCATGCCAACGGTCATGAAACCGATAATCCCATCGATGTTCTGGGCGATTGTCGGAGTATTCATGGCGGTCGTCGATATAATACCGTCCGAATACGCGCCTAGGATGTTCAGCGATCTCCTGTTTGGCAGCGGGATGCTGCTTTAGGAATTTTTTTACCTCTTCGTGTTTGTCGAGATATTTACGGTCGTTAACCAATTGAGGATTGTTTTGCAAGTCAGTGGAAACCCCGGGATGTTTAATCATGAAACTGTGGAACTGAGCGACTTCGTCGCGCATTTGGGCATAATCATCACTCCAAGCTCGGCTGGACAAGCTGAGGAGCGATATTGTCAGGATTAGCGCGAAAAACGCGCTTCGGGAAAAGATATGTAGGTTCTCTATATCCATGTTAATTCCTTCCTTTGCTTTTTAGACGTTGTCACCGAAACAATTAATTCATCATTGTAACCGACCATCAGCCGGCTGTCAGCTTTTCCTTTGCTCAGGGCAATGCACAAGCGTTAAAAGAAGTGGAGGTCGCCGCAGGCGCGTTCGGTGAACTCTATCAGCTGCGTTTCATACTATCTCATTACCGAAATTTTATTTCGTTGATCGGCGTACGACTTGCTCGCTTTCAAAGCCGCTCACAAATAAAAACCACGTAAGCCAGTTTATCCCGTTTTAACTTTTCGGCTAAAATTGGCAGTAGCTCTGAGCATTATTCTCTTTGGAACCTCTGCAATCGCCGCACCTCCCGGAGACTCTCGAAATAGCGACGTTGGTAAAAAGCTTTTCAGCTTCAACGTACTCGCGGTACCTCAAAGTAATTGGAGTACGAGTGATACCACCTGTACCAACTCAGGACATCGGATCTTTTTCCAACGAACTCAGTCAGGGTCTATTGGATCCATTTTGTGGACACTTGATCCGAATGCTTCGCAAAACTTCCAAATCACTGACTGTGATGGGACCCAACGATGGAACCGGGGCTGTGCTCGTCAACGAACAGTTATCGGTCTGGGTCATGATTAGAATCGTCGGGAAAAAGACTGACAGCCTGACCTTGACCTGCGCTGATATAATCGATGTGGGTACAGACGACCTGTGCTTGATTGACACTGAAACCTTCAATAAGGGAAAGAGCTTCACTAAAATCATGAGCAACGTATTCGATAATGGATTAGAGGAGCTTCTTTGGACTCTTGAGACATCGACTGGATTCAGAAACGCACAAGTCTGAATCTTCGAAAAACTTTGATCGAACCAGTTGAGTAAATTCAGTAATAGCAGGGAGGGCTCCCGAGTCCTCCCTGCGCTTTTGGCGCACTCAGTCCCAAGATTGAGCTGTACGCTTCAATTCATCAGTCCCGTCCCCCGTTGAGTCCCATCATTTACGGTCGAACCGAAACCCTCAAAACCAAAATCGGTCTATTTATTGTCACTGTAACAGGGTCTTCTTCGTTGCGTGACGAACTGTCGCAAAGCGGCGCGCGCTAGCGCACTGAGCTTGGCCTCAGCGATACGAGAAGAGCAAACCGGATTGTCCGCAAATGTTGCAAAGTCGCAGTCCGGGTTGAGGAAAATACGATCGGCGCCGAAAAGGTCAGCCGCCCTCTTCGCCTTTGCGACGATTTCCTCCAAAGACTCGACAATTTCTGTTTTAGGATTGACGACTCCGATGCCAATACGTCGATCCTGGGGAAGCTCTTTCAGCGCCTCCATTTCGCCGGCGCGCGGCGTGCAGAGCTCCAGTAAATAAATAATTTCCCACATTGAGAGCTTTAAGCGTCGGCACAAGCGGGCGATAATCGCCGCTCAAAGCTGCGCTCTCATCTCGCGTCCAATTGCCCCGGCATATGTGAATAGCGGTACAATGCAAAGGCGCGTCGGCAACCACTTGGTTGATAAGTTCCCGCGCGAACGCGAGCTCATGTTCCGCGCTGCCTTTTTCGCTGAGCGCAC
>WNGC01003504.1_pt1 | contig 14160 bp, 13 predicted proteins | sample 5400051 | NCBI WGS metagenome assembly WNGC01 (sample SAMN13153368, study PRJNA577476) | soil metagenome | isolation source: 20 cm soil or saprolite under grassland replicate 2 | place: USA:California | collected 2016-06-15 | reverse complement strand
TTCCCTTATAACGAACGATCTCGACCGGGTTGGACCCCCAGTACCTCCCTCCAAAAACCTCTGAGCCCAATCCGATCCACCATGAAAACTGTTACCTATGTCCCCGGTACGTTTGTTACCCTTGTTCCCGGTCCATACAGGGAGACTTAAAGAGGGGGTGCGCAAAGCTCATACGCTATCACGAAACTGATTCACGACTTTCTCTGCGGCGTCTTCGCCGGTGCGGACACAGTCGGCAATGCCGACGCCGCGATAGGTACTGCCGGCGAGCGCCAGCGTGGGGAATTTTGCAAGCTGCGCCTCGATTCGCCGGATGCGCGACTCATGTCCGACATGATATTGCGGCATGGAATTCGGATGGCGCCAAATGCGCGAGAAAAGGGGTGGCTCCGTCACCCCGAGCAGGCTGGCCAGTTCTTCGCGGACGTTTTTCTCCATTGTCGCATCGTCATCTTGAAATAACTCCGGCTGCAAGCTTCCACCGATGAAGGCGCGGAGCAGGACGCGGCCTTCGGGCGCTCTGCCGGGATACTTCAAGCTGCTGAACGTGCAGGCCATTATTTTCCGTTGCTCGATGACCGGCACGACAAAGCCGAAGCTATCAAGCTTAGAGGGAAAGTCCTCGCGCCTGTAAGCCAGGCTAACCGTCGCAGTGGAAGCGGAGGAAATGTTTTTAAGTTCTTCAGCAGCGTCTTTTGCGACGGAGCCGAGTATTTCCCCAGTTCGGCGGGCTGGTGTGGCGAGAATGACAGCGCTTGCTTCAGCGGTTTCCCTGCCAGCGGTCGAAATGCGCCATATGCGTTTAGTTTGATCGTAGATGACGTTTTTGACCGGAGAGTTCAGACGCATGCTTCCTTCGGGAAGCCGGCGCGCGATACGATCGACACATTCCTGCATGCCGCCGGCGAGAGTGACGAACAAACTCCAGCGGGCGCCGCTGCCGCTCTCCCGGTGGCGCGCCCGTCGTCTTTGCTCCGACCACATCGCCCAAATGATGCTGCGCTTGGTCTGTTCCATTTCCTTGAAGCGCGGCATCGTTGCGGTCAGGCTGAGCTTGTCCGGATCAGACGCGTAGATGCCGCCGACGAGAGGTTGGGCGACGCGTTCCAAAGCTTCGGCGCCGAATCGACGGCGCACGAATGACCCGAGGCTTTCGTCATCATTCATAGCTCCGCGCGGAAGAAGAAGCTCCGCTGCCATCCGTAGTTTGCCGCTGAACGAGAAGAGCGGGGTTTGGACGAACGGCCAAAGGCGAGTCGGCGCGAGGAGAAAAAAGCCTTCGGGTAATGGCTCCAGTTTACCTTGATGGACGATGTAGATTTTCTGATATGCCGCTTGCGTTGATACGAGGCGAGAGGTGAGCCCGAGCCGCTCGCACAGACGGAGCGCCCACGGCTTCTCGCTGACGAAGGAATCAGCGCCGGCTTCGACGAGAAAGTCATCGATTCGTTCGGTTGCGATGGATCCGCCCAAACGGGGTGAGGGAGGATCGACGATGGATGATCGAAGATCGCGATTCTTCATCTCTCTATCCTCGACTCTCGGCGGTCTTTAGTTTTTGCTCGATGACGTCGGACATCATACGGATGAACGTTGGGTGGTCGTTCGGGCAGTTGGCACGCACGAGGTTAGCGCCGAGATCTCTGGCGATTTTTTTTGCCTCGATGTCGAGATCGTAGAGAACTTCGACATGGTCGCAGACAAAACCGATGGGCGCGACGATGGCCTCCGTAACGCGTTCCACCGCAAGCTTCCGGATTACATCTTTGATGTCGGGTTCGAGCCACGGATCGGTGGGTTTGCCGCTGCGGCTTTGATAGGCGATGGACCAGCGAGAACGACCAAGCCGTTCAGCGATCAAGCGAGCCGTAATCTGGAGTTGTTCCACGTAGGGCGAACGATCGGCCATCGCGACGGGAATACTGTGGGCGGTAAAAACAAGCGGTGTTGTTTGTTGTCGGTACGATGGAATCTCAGCAAGGCTGGCTTGAATCAGTTCTACCCAAGTCTGGATAAAAAAGGGATGGTCATGCCAGACGGCACAGTAGTCAACCTCGGGCACGTTGTCTCGCAGCTTCGCCCGGGCGTCGGCGATGTTTTTTTGATAGCGATCCCAGCTCGCTTCGGTTCTGTATGGAGAAAGAATAAACCCCAGCGCTTTTCGCATTCCCTCGTCGGCCATTTGTTTCACTGTCTCAACGAAGAAGGGACTCACGTTACGCATACCGACGTAGACGGGGAGCGACAGGCCTTTTCGCTGCAGCAAGATTTGTAAAGCCTGCGCCTGGCGGAAAGTGATTTCCTTCAGCGGTGATTTGCCGCCGACCGCTTCGTAATGATGGGCAACTTCTTCCAGGCGCTGTGGCGGTATCGGACTCCCCCTCGTTACGCGCGCGAGAAATGGGCGAATTTCTTCAGATGACGTGGGGCCACCGAAGGCGATGAGCAATACCGCATCATAGGTTGAGTTCATTGCTGGATGGCTTGGGAACCCTCACCCTTCCCTCTCCCGCAAGCGGGAGAGGGTTGCAAAATTGGGGTGGCTCAAGACTAATCTTTTATCGTGCGCTGAGCTCATGGACAGCTTCGACCATGGCGACGACGTTTTCGACGGGAGTTTCAGGGAGTATGCCATGGCCCAAGTTAAAAATATGCCCAGGGCGGTCGCCCGCGCGGCGTAGAACATCCGCCACGCGGCTGCGAATCTCTTTCGGAGAAGCAAAGAGAGCCACGGGATCGAGATTGCCTTGAATGGCGACGTCGTAGCCGACTTGTTGCCAAGCCTCGTCCAAATTCACCCGCCAATCGACGCCGATGACATCGCCACCAGCAGCGCGGATCGATTTAAGCAGGCCGCTGGTTCCCGTGCTGAAATGAATGACCGACACGCCGGATGTAATGGCCGCGATAGTTGAGCGCGTGTGTGGAAGAACGAATTGCTCATAATCGCCCGGTGATAAACAGCCGGCCCAGCTATCGAAGAGCTGGACTGCCTGGGCTCCCGCGGAGATCTGGGCATTCAGGTATGCCGCGACGGCGGATGAGAGTCGCTGCATCAGGCGATTCCATGCGTTTGGATCGGAACAGAATAGCTGCTTGGTGTGGACATAATTCCGCGAGCTCCCGCCTTCGATGAGATAGGAGGCTAAGGTAAAGGGCGCGCCGGCAAATCCAATGAGCGGAACCTTGCCGCCCAACGACGCGCGGGTTTTTTTGACTGTTTCGATGACGAAGGAGAGTTCTTTATCAACTTTAAATTCTTGCAGACGATCAACGTCGACGGCCGACCGGACGGGCCGGTGAATCACCGGGCCGTCGCCCGCGGCATATTCCAGTCCCACGCCCATCGGCTCTAGAATAAGCAAGATATCGGCGAAGAGAATCGCTGCGTCGACGCCAAGGCGCTCCACCGGGGTTAGGGTGATTTCAGCGGCCAGCTCGGGCCGTTTGCAGAGTTCGAGAAAGCCGTATTGCGCTCTGAGCTTTCGGTACTCTTCCATATACCGGCCAGCTTGGCGCATTAGCCAAACCGGCGTGTATGGAGTTTTTTCCCGACGGCAGGCGGCGAGAAAGGCTTGGTTGTTAATCGTCGTGTTCGTCATTCAAGAATTTCAAGACAGTAAGAAGCTTTGCCGGCAAAATCAACGGCTGCGGTTCCGCGGTGTCGCCGCTCCAATGGTGTTCTCGCCGTATTTATGGCGCAATGCGTCGATGCCTTGGTAGAGCTTCTCCCAGGACTTTCGGCGTTCGCGTGTAAACAGAGGCTCCTGCCAACCGGAGCTTTGCAATGCGCTGGCGCTCACGCCCAGGAGCCGCACCGCTCGGCCTTGGCCGATATTTTGTCGCAGCAGATCGCTGACGACATCGAAGATTTCTCGGTCAAAACGGGTGGGCGCGGGGAGTGTGCACGAGCGGGAGATGGTTTGAAAGTTCGTGTAACGGATCTTCAGCGTGAGGCAGCGGGCATAAAGCTCCTCTCGGCGTAGCCGGCTGCCCACCTCTTCCACGAGATCCCACAGCACGGCTTCCATCGGTTCTTTGTCTCGGAGCGGTTTGTCCAAAGTGGTTTCATTGCCAATGGAGTGATCATGACGCCGTTCTCGCCGCTGAGCTTCGCCGAGATCCAAAAAGCGCGCTGCCAGCTCCGGCCGCTTGAGTAGATCACCGATGGTTTTAATCTCCTTCCGTGAGAACAGTTTGTGCGTTTTAGGCCCGACCCCGGGAATCAATTCGACAGCAAGCGGTATCAGAAATTCTTTCTCGGAACCCGGTGGCACATAGATGAGGCCGCGAGGTTTTGCCAGGGTCGCGGCGATTTTGCTGACGACTCTGCTTTGCGAAAGGCCGGCGGAGGACGGCAACCCCAGTTCCGTCTCGATTCGGCGGATGATTTGATCCGCGGTTTTCAGCGGCGGGCCGAAAAGCCTGTCGGTGCCGGTGAGATCGACGATGCCTTCATCGATGGAGACCGCATGCACTTCGGGCGAGTATCGTTCGAGAATCGCGAAAACTTTGTGTGAAAACTCGCTATAGACGCGGCGGCGGTTCGGGACAAAGATCCCGTCTGGGCAGAGCTTCTTGGCTTGGAAGCCGGGCATGGCGGAGTGAACTCCGAACTTGCGCGCCTCGTAGGAAGCCGAAGTCACCACACCGCGACCATTGCGTCCGCCAACGATAACGGGTTTGCCGCGCATACTGGGGTCGAGCACCTGTTCCACCGAAGCGAAGAAGGCGTCCATATCGATGTGGAGATACCAACCCATGGCCATAGCCGCGCGAGCTTCTACTATCATTCCGAACGAAAGTGAGGAATCTCTCAAGCTCGAACAAGATTTCTCCCTTTGGTCGAAATGACAACAAGTGGCAGTTTCAGCCGTTATTGCCGAGGAACCACTTGCTGGCCTCAGCACCTTTAGAGGCGCGACTCAGGCATCGTATAGCGAGGCCACCAGAGACGCAACTGTGCATCGATGGCTCGGAACATCCGGTGAAATTCGTTGGGATTTGCCCGGCTCATTCCCGTCGTGGGCTTCTCACCGCCGAAAAGAACACCGCAAGCAAACTAAAAAGGTTCACGATATGCACGGTAAAATTAAAAGCGCCCATGAAGATATCCGGTGAAGCCTTCCAACTCTCCGGCGCGTCGATCTGTGTACTGGTCAAGCCGGCGGCAGACAAGAAATAGCTGAATAGAGTCGCCGATAGAGCGACCCCTATGGCGCCGCCGGCGCGCGCGGTCGTAGCGATCATCCCGGCGGCGGCGCCAATTTTGTCCGTTGTCACAGCCCCCAGAATGGCGCTCTGGTTCGGGGAATTGAACAGCGCCCAGCCGACGCCCCAAAGCGCCAGCGGAAACATGATTCTAAGGATCGATGAATGAAGATCCAGCGAAGCCACGAAGAACTGCGCTACGAAGACGATGGCGCAGCCGACGGTGCAGAGTAGGCGCGACCCAAGGCGGTCCGAAAGCGAGCCGGCAATCGGCGCCATGATCATGATAATCACCGAGTCTGCGACGATAATCCAGCCCACTTGCGACGCCGAGAAGCCCAAGAGATTTTGCAAGTAGAACGGGAGAAGAAAATTGATGGCGGACAAGCTCGCGGATATGACGAAGAGACTCAAAATGCCCGCGCTAAAGAGACGGGTGCGGAACATCGACAGAATCAGAATCGGCGTTTTGGTTCTGGATTCGGCAAGCAACAAAAACGCCAACGCGACAACGGAGAGCGAGAGTATCAATAGAAAAGTCGGATGACGCCATCCAAGGCGCGGCAGTTGATCAATGGCGTAGATGAAAAGGCCGTTACTCACTAGCAGGAGTAGAGCCCCAGGAATATCGATTGAAACTTTTTCCTTGGCTCTCGTTTCCGGGATAATCTTCCAGGCGAGATAAGCGCCCCAAAGGCTGAACGGCATGTTGATATAGAAAATCCAGCGCCAGCCGATGGTGTCGATCAGGAAACCACCAAGCGACGGGCCGGTAAGGAACCCAACGTGAAATGCCGTGGAAGTGAGACCCAACGCCTTCCCCCGTTCCTCGCGCGGCAGAGCCACCGAAACAATCGCCCTGCCGTTGGCCGCAATCATCGACCCGCCGATGGCTTGAACGGCTCTGAAGAAGATGAGCTGGCCCGGCGTCTGGGATAGGCCGCAAACGGCGGAAGCCACGACAAAAATCAGAAAGCCGAGGCTGTAGAAGCGGCGGCGGCCAAAGAGATCGCCCAAACGTCCCATTGTGATGATAAGGCCGATAAGAATCAGATCGTAAATCAGCACTGTCCACTGCACAGTAGTTAACGCCGTGTGGAAAGTTTTCGTCAACGTAGGAAGAGCGACCAAGATCGCGCGTTGATCGAGGCCGACAATCGTCTGGCCGATGCAGACGCTCAGCAAGATCAGGTTTGACGTCCGTTTTGTCGAATTATCGGTTTGCGTCATTGACGTTGTTGGATGGCTATTCGGATCATTCTTTCCGCGAGCCCCTGACAGCGGAAAAGAATACGGAAAGCAGCGTGAAAAAATTCACGATGTGCACCGTACGATTAAAAGAGCGGACGAAAATCTCCGGTGAAGTGCCCCAACTTTGAGGCGATTCGATCTGCAGCGACGACAACCCGGCAGCCGTCAAGCCATAGGTAAACAGAGTCGCGGAGAGGGCGACGCCCATCGCCCCGCCGGTACGGGCGGCGGTGGTGTTCATTCCCGAGGCCGTGCCGACTTGATCTCGCGGCACGGAACCTAAAATCGCGCTCTGGTTCGGCGAATTGAAGGCCGCCCAACCGAGACCGGACAAAAGCAACGGAAAAATGATGCGCGGGATCGAAGCTTCTATGCCCAATGAAGCGATAAAGAATTGCGCGATGACGATCAGCGCGGAACCGACCGTGCAGAGAAGGCGGGACCCCAGACGATCGGATAACCACCCCGCTAGGGGCGCAAACATGACGATCACAACGGAGCTCGCGACGATGATCCAGCCCATCTGCGACGGCGAGAAATGGAGGATGTTCTGAAGATAAAAGGGCATCAGAAAACTGATGGCCGACTGTGTAGACGTTATGAAAAAGAGGCTGAGCATCGACGCGGTGAAGAGGCGGTTCCGAAATAGCGAGAAGCTCAGGATCGGCATGCGGCTGCGCAGCTCCACGAAGACGAATAGCGCGAATGCGGCAGCGGAAAGGAGCAGCGTCCTAATGACCAGCGGAGCCCGCCAACCCACGTGCGGGAGCTGATTCATGGCGTAAATGAAGAGACTGTTGGTCAAAATGAGCAAAATAGCTCCTGGGAAATCGACCGATACCTCGTTCGCATTCTCTTTGCTCTCTTCCAACAGCTTCCACGCCAGGTAAGCGCCCCAGATGCCTATGGGCAGGTTGATGTAAAAGATCCAACGCCAGCCGACGGTGTCGATCAAAAAACCGCCTAGGGTCGGACCGGTTAGAAAGCCGATGTGAAACGCCATCGAGGCAAGGCCCATGGCTTTCCCTCGTTCGCTCGATGGCAAGGCAACTGAAGCGATAGCTCTGCCGTTGGCCGCGATCATTGCTCCACCCATCGCCTGTAAGCCGCGAAAGAGAATGATCTGGCCGGCGGATTGCGCGACGCCGCAGAGAGCGGAAGCCAAAACGAAGAATAAGAATCCACTGGCATAAAACCGCCTACGGCCAAACAAGTCACCCAGACGCCCAACCGTGATGACCACGCCGATGAGTGTGAGATCGTAGATCAAAAGAACCCACTGTATGGTCGTGAGACTGGTGTTGAAAGTCTGAGTGAGCGTCGGGAGGGCAACCAACAGCGCCCGTTGGTCCAGACCGACGATAAACTGCCCCACGCAAACATTGAGCAGGATCAGAGTCGCGTGTCTATGGCTTTTAGGCGGTTTATCCTCTGACTCCATCGGTCTAAAATTGTTCTCTCCGGCGCTGAGTTAGGAGACAGAGCTCGCCCTCAGGCGAAGACGACAATTCGAGTATAGTGGAAATAGTCAACAGAAAGAGATTTTGCGTGTTCTTCCGTTGAGGCCGCAGCTATCTTATCGTGACGATGTTGGAGCTTCAACGGTAGGACGCAGATAGAAGAGACGACCATCCTTCTTTGTCGCCTTTCATGGCAGCAAAGAAACCTACCGGAGGTAGGTCGTTGAGATTGCTAACCCGCATTATTCATGGCCAGAGGAAAAACTACGACACTGTGTCGATCGAGGGATGAGCCTGGAGGAGTGAAGGCACAGAGACGAACAGCTTCAATGCCGTCTTTGGTGCTTGGCTCGGCGCTCACATTTTTTCCCAGGCGTTCGCTCCAGTAACTCAGTTTGACAGGCCGCTCCAAGGCACAGGCTTATTGCCTTCGCTTTGGAGGGCTCGCCCCTCGATCGCTGTCACGAGTGCATAAGCCGGGCTAAGAAGATTTATTCGGGAGGGACTGTTTGAGCTCTCGCTGAAGCTTCTCTTTGGCCCGCTTGCGGCTGTCATTCTTCTTGCTCTTGAAGATCTTCGCCGGCGGAGGAATTTCTTTCCGCACCAGCGCGAGCCCCGGAGGGATTCTTTTCCTTTGAGTTTTTTTCGCTGAGACGGTCAATGAAGCGTCCTCTGCGCCGCCCAGCTTTCATCTGCCGCGGTCGAATCCCCATGGCCGAAGAGCAAGCCCTCTCCGTCAGCGTCAATGGTAACTCGATCGCCTTCTTTGAACTCTCCCTCGAGGATCTTAACTGCCAACGGGTCCTGAATTAGCCGCTGGATGGTTCGCTTCAGCGGGCGCGCGCCGTAAACAGGGTCGTAACCTTTTTCCGCAATGAATGCCTTCGCTCGGTCGGTAATCTCGAGAGCCAGCTTTCGGCTCGCTAAGTTTTGGCGCAAGCGTTTCAGCTGGATCTCGACGATGGACTTGATCTCTTCGCGGCCGAGATTGTTGAAGATGATCGTCTCGTCTACCCGGTTGAGGAACTCCGGTTTGAATGCGTCGCGTAAGGCGGCGGTCACGAGCCGCTCCATTTCCTTTCGGTCTCTGCTGGCCAAGTCGTGAATGTACTGGCTGCCGAGATTCGAGGTCATGATAATCACGGTATTCTTGAAGTCCACCGTTCTGCCCTGACCATCGGTCATGCGCCCATCTTCGAGGATCTGCAGCAGGGCGTTGAAGACATCGGGGTGCGCCTTTTCAATCTCGTCGAAAAGGACCACCGAATAGGGCCGACGCCGCACGGCCTCCGTAAGGTAGCCTCCTTCTTCGTAGCCGACGTAACCCGGAGGAGCGCCGATGAGCCGGGAAACGGAGTGTTTTTCCATGAACTCCGACATATCCAAGCGGACCATCGCTTGCTCATCGTCGAAGAGAAACTCCGCCAGCGCACGGCAAAGCTCTGTCTTGCCGACACCCGTGGGACCCAAGAAGATAAAAGAACCGATGGGGCGGTTCTGATCTTGCAGTCCGGCTCGGGCGCGGCGCACCGCGTTGGAGACCGCGTGAATCGCGCTGTCTTGTCCGACGACGCGGAGTTTCAGCCGGTCCTCCATCTTTAGCAGCTTTTGGATTTCGCCCTCCAGCATCTTGGAAACCGGAATCCCGGTCCACTTGGCGACGACTTCAGCAACGTCCTCCGCATCCACCTCTTCCTTGAGCATTTTTTGGTCTTTCTGCAGCTCCGCAAGCTTCCGATTTGCGTCTTCTAACTCTCTTTGGAGTTGCGTCAGGGTACCGTAACGGAGCTCGGCAGCGCGGTTCAGGTCCCCCTGACGTTGCGCTTGCTGCTCTTCAACTTTGGTCGCCTCAATCGTTTCTTTGAGCGCGCGGATGCGCTGGATCGATTCCTTCTCGTTCTTCCAGTGGCCTTTAAGACCATTGGACGTTTCCTTCAGGTTTTGCATTTCGCGTTCGAGATTGGCGAGTCTTTCTTTTGACGCTTTATCTTCTTCCCGTTTAAGAGCTTGCTTCTCAATCTCCAGCTGGAGAATCTTGCGCTCCACCTCGTCGATCTCGATGGGCATGCTGTCGATCTCAATTCTCAAGCGAGAGGCCGCCTCATCAATTAGATCGATGGCCTTGTCAGGCAAGAAACGGTCGCTGATGTAGCGGTGTGACAACGTGGCCGCCGCGATGATGGCTCCGTCGGTGATCCGCACGCCGTGATGGACTTCGTATTTTTCTTTTAGCCCGCGCAGAATAGCGATCGTGTCTTCCACCGAGGGCTCGCCGACATAAATCGGCTGGAATCGTCGCTCCAGCGCCGCATCCTTCTCCACGCGCTTGCGATACTCATCGAGCGTCGTGGCGCCGACGCAGCGCAACTCGCCGCGCGCCAGTGCCGGCTTCAGCATATTCGAGGCATCCATGGCCCCTTCGGCGGCGCCCGCGCCGACCAAAGTGTGCAGTTCATCGATGAAAAGAATAATTTGGCCGGCGGCATCGGTCACTTCCTTCAGCACCGCCTTGAGCCGATCCTCGAACTCGCCGCGAAACTTGGCGCCGGCAACCAGTGCGCCCAAGTCCAGGGCCACCAGCCTTTTCTCTTTCAAGCCTTCCGGCACGTCACCGTTGACGATGCGCAGCGCGAGCCCTTCGACAATGGCCGTCTTGCCGACGCCGGGCTCGCCGATGAGAACGGGATTGTTCTTGGTTCGCCGTGACAGAACTTGGATGACGCGACGAATTTCATCGTCCCGGCCAATGACCGGGTCGAGTTTCCCCTTGCGGGCCAACTCCGTCAGGTCGCGGCTATACTTTTCCAGGGCCTGATACTTTTCCTCCGGGTTGGGATCGGTAATTCGTTGCCCGCCGCGAATGCCCACCAACGCGTTCAAGATCTTGTCACGCGAGGCTCCGAATTCTCTTAGAATCTTGCCGGCTTCACCGCTATCCTGAACCATCGAGAGCAACAGATGTTCCGTCGACACGTATTCATCTTTGAGCGTTTCCGCTTCCTCTTCAGCGGCTTCGCTTCTTTTTGGCCCATCAGGGCAAAAAGAAGATGTTCGGCATCGATGGCCTGATGATTGCGCTTTTCAGCCAGCGTATGGGCTTGCTGCAAGGCTTCTTGAGACTTTATAGTGAGCTTGTCTAATCGCATATCTTTTTCCGCTATCGCGAAAAAAGTTAATCATCGTTTCAGGGAGTGTCAAGAAACGGAAAAAAGTAGCTGCCAGCTGTCCTTACCGGCGCTACTACATGAAACCAGGACCGCCGTGTTTGGAATAAAGCCGGGAGGACGGAGATGGTCGGTCAGCTGCGGCTAGGTGTTCGTGGGATCCTTTTCAGGCTCTTCCTTCGGGAGTTGGAAAAACTCAAGCGGGTGGAAAGATTCGTCGGTGTCCGCTGTCGCGGACCGGAGCTCGGGTGAGGCCAGTGCGATGCCACTTCCTTTGACGATATTGAACGGATATTCGTTGGGTTCGACGGACGTGCCTCTCATTTTTTTAACCGTCAGGGTACGACTGAATCGCCCATTGGTTTGATTCACGCGTAGAATTAAGACCCCGGCGGCCAAAAACTCCTCGATCCCGTTAGTTGGATCGTGATCGAACCCGCGGGGGAGGTGCGAGCTGATCAAATTTGTCGTGGTCAGGTTGGATTGGAGAAGATGCATGAGGGCTCGGGCGACATCTTGCACGCGTGCCGGGGAGTCTCCGGAAAGGATCAAGGGTGTGACTGGATCGATGACCAACCGCGTTGCCGCCATCCGCTTCGCATAAGCCGCGAGATCGGAAATAATTTTTTCGAGATCAGCGCCTTTTTCGGCTCCACCCACCGCGCGCCCGCTGAAGTACGCGGATGCGTCGAGAATGACCAGGCTTTTCTCCTGAACGTAACTCTGTAAATCCCAGTCGAGAGAAGCAGCCGTTTGGAGAATGTCGGCGGGCCGTTCATCGACCGTTACGTAAATCGCCTTTTCCTTCTTTTTGAGGCCATCTAACAGAAACTGCATGCAGGTGGTTGTCTTTCCCGTGCCGGCTTCCCCGGTTACCAGGTAAGAACGGCTCGGTATAAATCCCCCTTGGATTAACGTGTCGAGCCCGGCTATGCCGGTTGAAACACGCTGCATATTCATAAAACGTTTCTCTGGGTCTATTACTAACGTGCCGTTTGAAGGACGATCCCTTGTTGCTTGACGATATCAAACTCATACTGCGCCGGCTTTACATCTGTGCAGCGCATCTTTTCGATGATGAGACTTCGGGCCAGCTGTCCGTCCTGCCAAACCATCTCCAGAACAATCGCCCCCGCGACCAGATATTCTTCGATTCCGTGCAAGCCCCGCTCTCCGGTGCGCGGAACCGCGTAGGAAGTAAGCAAGTTCGTAGTCGGCATCGACGTTCGCATGAGCTTGATGAGCAGACGGGTCTGGTCTTGGATACGCGTCGCTATGTCGCGCAGCATCACAAACGGTCCGGCGGGATCTAACACGAGCCGCTTCGCTTCCAGTCGAGTGGCGAAGCTGGCAAGGTCGCCGATGGCTTTATGGATATCGACCTGTCGCTCTTTCCCCGCTCCTCCTACCGAGCTCAGGTAGGTGCCCGCGTTGAGGATCGCGAGTTCTTTTCTTTCGACGTAGGGTTCCAGGTCCCAGCCCAAGGAGGCGGCTTGCTCCAGCACATCAACCGTCCCTTCGTCGGCGGCCACATAAATTCCTTTTTCTCCGTGGACGAGTCCTTCGACCAGGAATTGTAGTGAGAAAATGGTCTTCCCGGTTCCGGGTTCACCGGTTACCAGAATGGATCGGCCTTTGGGCAATCCGCCCTCGATCAACCGATCGAGCCCTGGGATGCCGCTCGATACGCGTTCTGTCTGTATCATAAGATTCCTTTTAGCATATTGCCGTGGGCGAGAATAACCAAAAATCTAACCCTGGGTCGGAATGGCGCTTTGATTTTTCCTCGGCCATAAATCCAACGCCGTGAACATCGATCTCTTATCCACTGAGCTTATGGCGATAATTTCCAACGTCTCTTCCACGGTCGACCGGTTTGCCATCTCCGCTTGAGAGTCCCGCTTTGCTTCGCGACGGTTCTTGGTTTTTGTCGGAGTGCGGCAGTCTCGATGTTTATTTTGTCTCCTTCCAATTGGGAAATGCGTTCCCGCAAAGCCGTGATCTCGGCTAGAGCACCTTGATGTTCGCTCTTCTGTTGTTCCAACGCGGCGCATGCCAGGGCTAACTGGCTGCGCCGCTCTTCGATTTCAACATGCAACGATTGTTCGAGGGTCATAGGGTTTGTGCATCTCCACAGTTTCTTCTTTCTGACCTAATTCGCTCATTGTGAATGCTCGACTCGCCGGTGAATGACACCCGGCCAGCGTGTATCTCGCCAAAAACATGCCAGAGCGTAAAATCGAAGTCTTGGGAAATCAAGGAGTTAGGAACAGAGTCCGGGCAGCTTTGGAGTAAAAACCCCTCCAGACGCAGATTTCTGGACAAAATCAAAAAAACTTGGACAAAAATGTCTTGGTGGGAGTCAAAGCGCTTTCGCGCGCCTAAACAGGACTTTCGCGGCCGCCGCGGCCAAGAGAACGTTCCGGATAATTGAAAAGCGTTCCATGTGTGGCTAGAATTCATCCTCATGTTACCTTACTTCAGGACAAACATTGCAGCGATGGTTGGGTATGTTCCCGGAGAACAACCACGCGATGACGGCACAATTAAACTCAACACCAACGAGAACCCTTATCCTCCTTCGCCTGGCGTTCTTGCCGCCTTAAGAAAGGCGACCAATCGATCGTTGCGCCTTTATCCGGAACCCTTGGGCAATAGTCTCCGATCGGTGGCGGCTGCCATGTATGGTGTGAAACCGGAAAATATTATCGCCGGTAACGGTTCCGATGAGCTCCTGTCGATCCTGACGCGCTGCTTCGTCGGGCCAAATGATCGCGTGGCCTTTTCCACGCCGACCTATTCTCTTTATGACACATTGATTGCGATTCAACAGGGCGAACGGGTTACGATCGATTACCCGCTGGATTATTCCTTGCCGGAGGGGCTGGCTGCGCAGAATGCAGCGCTAACTTTTCTGTGCAATCCGAATTCGCCCTCGGGAACACTGGTGTCGTTAAAAGAGATTGAGCAGCTAGCTCGCTCAGTTTCCGGTGTGTTGGTGGTCGATGAGGCCTATGTTGATTTCGCCGAGAGCGAGGGAGCGTCATCGTTGCCGTTGATTCGCGCGTATCCTA
>WNGC01004226.1_pt1 | contig 14162 bp, 24 predicted proteins | sample 5400051 | NCBI WGS metagenome assembly WNGC01 (sample SAMN13153368, study PRJNA577476) | soil metagenome | isolation source: 20 cm soil or saprolite under grassland replicate 2 | place: USA:California | collected 2016-06-15 | reverse complement strand
TAATCATGACTCCCCCTTCATCTCATCGAGTAGCCAGCCACTGAACGGTACCGGTTCGCCGCAGAGGCCGACCCCTCCCAATTCCGCATCTACCTGGAATACAACTCCACCACCATCTGCTCATTCACCGGTAGCGAAATCTGGTCTTTCGAAGGCAACGCTCGTACCGTGCCCTTAAAGGCCGTCTTTTCCAGCTCCAACCATTCTGGAATGCCTCGCCCATCAACAGCCTCTAAGGCGGCCTGAATCGAGATCAATGTGCGACTTCGCTCCCGAACGCTGATAATATCGCCTGCCTTGACCTGCGCACCGGGCACATTGATTTTCCGACCATTCATGGTCAGATGCCCATGGCTCACCAGCTGCCTGGCTTCTTTTCGCGAGGCGCCAAACCCTAATCGGTAGGCCACATTGTCCAACCGGCATTCCAGCATCCGCAAGAGCACCTCGCCGGTAATACCAGTCTGGCGCTCCGCCCGCTCAAACACTCCACGGAATTGACACTCCATCAAGCCGTAAATTCTGCGCAGCTTCTGCTTTTCTCTGAGCTGCGTGCTGTACTCTGAATTCCTCGGACGCTTTTGCCCATGCTGTCCCGGGGGATAGCTCCGTCGCTCGATGGCGCACTTTTCCGTCATACAACGCGAGCCTTTCAGAAACAACTTCTCACCCTCTCGCCGACACAACCGGCAGACGGGACCTCGATACTTTGCCACTGCTCTACCTCCAGTTACCGGACATCACCACGTGGGTGCGCCCAACAATTCTCGTGTATTCGACCCTCTCGAGATACGACACTAGACGCGACGCCGCTTAGGTGGACGGCACCCGTTGTGCGGAATCGGGGTAACATCACGGATCATATGGATCCGCAATCCAGCGGCCTGAAGAGATCGAATCGCCGATTCACGACCGGACCCCGGCCCATTCACATAGACATCCACTTGACGCATTCCACTCTCCATCGCCTTGCGTGCAGCAGCCTCGCCAGCCCGCTGAGCCGCAAAGGGCGTGCTCTTTCGAGAGCCCTTGAAGCCTTGGTTTCCTGAGCTTGCCCACACAATCGTGTTGCCGCTCATGTCGGTGATGGTGACGATCGTGTTATTGAAGGAGGCCTGGACATGGGCCACCCCGCTCTGCACGATCCGGCGCTCTTTTTTCTTCCCTTTTTTGATGCTCATACGGACTCCCTACTCAATTAATGGTCACGCACTACGCCGGACGCGCTGGCGGTTTCGGTTTGCTTCCCACACCGGAGCGACGACCTTTTCTCGTCCGCGCGTTCGTTTTGGTCCGCTGACCGCGTACCGGCAACCCTTTCCGATGGCGCAGACCACGGTATGTGCCACTGTCTATCAATCGCTTGATGTTCATCGAGAAGGTCTTTCTCAGATCGCCTTCGACCTGATAGTCCTCCTGAATAATTTCTCGAATCTTGACGATATGCTCTTCAGTCAAGTCCTTGACGCGAATTGCTCCGTCGATCCCGGCCTTGCCCAGGATAGAGAGTGCGGATGCGCGCCCAATCCCATAGACATAGGTCAGCCCGATGTCCGCCCGTTTCTCCCTCGGCAAATCCACTCCAGAAATACGAGCCATAGTTCCTCCCCTTACTTCACCCTTCAGCCTGAGGATGACCTCGTCAGACTCTAATGCGCGCGTCCAACGAGGGCCTTCTGAGGCCGCGCGTTGCGCGAGCAGGAGTCTGATGGGGACGTCCTCAGGCTCCCCTACCCTTGGCGTTGCTTGTGGCGCGGATTCTCGCAGAGGATTCGCACCACGCCCTTACGCCGGACCACCTTGCATTTAGCACAGATGGGCTTGACGGATGATCTCACTTTCATGTCCGTTTCGCGCTCCTACTTAAACCGATAGGTGATCCGCCCGCGTGTCAGGTCGTACGGCGACAGTTCCACGGTCACCTTATCGCCGGGAAGGATACGGATAAAATGCATGCGCATTTTCCCGGAAATGTGTGCAAGAATCTTATGGCCATTATCCAGCGACACACGAAACATCGCATTCGGTAACGTCTCGTTCACCGTGCCTTGAATTTCGATCACATCCTCTTTCGGCACGTATCTCTATCCCTTCTCCCAGAACTGCATGGCCACCTCTCCAGTTCCTCAGAGCTGACTCAGAATACGAGGCGGTCCACTCGGTTCAATCACAATCGTATGTTCAAAATGCGCCGAGAGACTCCCATCCACCGTCACCGCTGTCCATCGATCCTCAAGAACTTTGACGGCAGCGCCACCCATGTTGACCATCGGTTCGACCGCGAGGACCATCCCTGCCAGCAACCGGGGTCCCTGCCCTGGCTTCCCATAATTAGGCACCTGCGGCTCTTCATGCAACTGCCGGCCAATCCCATGGCCTACGAACTCCGTCACGACCGAGTAACCGGCAGACTCTACATGCCGCTGAACCGCATGCGAAATGTCTGACAGCCGGTGGCCCACCACCGCTTGCTTGATTCCGAGGTACATCGCCTCTTCGGTTACTTGAACCAAGCGGGCATTCCGTTCGGTCGTCTGCCCCACCGCGACCGTGACCGCCGAATCCCCGTAAAACCCGTCGACGACCGCCCCTAGGTCAAGCCCAATGATATCCCCCTCCTTCAGCACTCGCTTGGAGGGTATTCCGTGAACGACCTCGTCATTCACCGAGGCACAAAGCGTCTTTGGATAACTCCGGTACCCCTTAAACGCAGGCCGCGCACCACGGGCCCGAATCTCTTCGTCGGCTAAACGGTCCAGTTCATCAGTCGTGATGCCGGGCCTGACGGCCTTCTGCAGTATCTGTAGTGTCTCTGCCACCACTCTTGACGCCTGAGCCATCACCGCAATCTCGTCCGACGTCTTGAGAATGATCATGTCACCCGGTGCGGTGCCAGCTCCTGCGAAAGTTGCTGAAAGACGACATCCACTGGGCCAGAACCATCCAGCTGGAGTAAAAGCCCTCGCTCTTGGTAATACCGCACCAGGGGCGCCGTTTGCTCGTCATATACTTTCAGCCGCATCTCAATCGCATCGCGACGGTCGTCACTGCGCTGTATAAGCGGCTCTCCGCATCGATCGCAAATCCCATCCACCTTGGGCGGCGCAAAGTCTACATGGAACGTCGCTTGGCAGTTCGGACAACTTCGGCGTCCGCTCAATCGCCTCACGATATCCTCACGAGAAACCTGGAAATTTACGATCCGGTCCAGCGCGATCCCTTTGGATGTCAACACCGTTCCCAATGCCTCCGCCTGTGGAATAGTCCTGGGGAATCCATCCAGAACGAATCCTTTAGCGCAGCTGGGATCAGCTAACTTCTCCCTCACCAGCCCAATCACCACAGCATCAGGAACCAGGCTCCCCTGATCCATGTAACGCTTCGCTTCGAGACCCAGCGTTGTCTGATCGCGAACCGCCTCGCGGAGAAGATCACCGGTTGAAATCTTCGCCACCAGACACTGCGCCGCAATACGGTCAGCCTGAGTTCCTTTTCCTACTCCTGGTGCGCCAAGAAACACCACCCGCATGGATTTCCCTCACCCACTCCGTCCACGGAGGGGAGCCATACCCTTGCCGAGAAACCCTTCGTAATTCCGCATTAGCATGTGGGACTCGATCTGCTGGGCCGTATCGAGACCAACACCGATCACGATTAGTAACGAGGTACCACCGAAATAGAAAGGCACATTCAGTTTATAGATCAACAACTCAGGAATCACACAGACGATTGCAAGGTAAATCGATCCGGCAAACGTAATTCTAGTGAGTACCTTATAGATGTAGTCGGAAGTCCGAGTTCCAGGGCGAATCCCGGGAATGAATCCACCGTACTTCTTCATGTTGTCTGCCATGTCCACCGGGTTCAAGACCACGGCGGTATAAAAGAAACAGAAAAACAGAATAAGGCCAACGTACATCAGGGTATATAACAGCGACCCTGGCGCGAGCTGAGCGCCGAAGGCCTTCACCCATGGCGTCTGGAAAAACCCGGCAATCGTCGCTGGAAATGCGATAATCGACGATGCGAAAATAGGCGGAATCACCCCCGCTGTATTGATCTTCAGTGGAATATGCGTGCTCTGCCCGCCAAACACTCGTCGTCCGATGACCCGCTTTGCGTACTGAACCGGCACTTTCCGTCGTCCACTTTCCAAGAAGACAATGGCTGCCACCACCACGACCATGAGCAAGGCGAGGGCGACCAGCAAGATAATGCTGAGCTGCCCGACCTTGTATAAATCGAACGTCTGGGCCAAGGCGGCAGGCAAGCGCGCGACGATCCCTGCAAAAATAATCAAGGAGATACCGTTCCCGATGCCTCGCTCGGTAATCTGTTCACCGAGCCACATCAGGAAGCCCGTACCGGCCGTCAAGGTGATGACCGTCATAAGACGGAACCCCCACCCAGCGCTCATCACGAATGCGCCGTTATTCATTTGCTCGAGACCTACGGCAATCCCGAAGCCCTGAATCACAGCAATGCCGATCGTCCCGAACCGAGTGTACTGAATAATCTTTTTTCGACCGCGCTCGCCCTCTTTGGCCAACTTTGTTAGGTGCGGGACAACCACGGTCAACAGCTGAAGAATAATCGAAGCGCTGATGTAGGGCATAATGCCCAGCGCTAAGATCGTCAACCGCGAGAGCGACCCGCCTGAAAAAATATCCAAAAACCCGAGCAGTGCGCCGCCCTGCTTTTGCAGAAATTCGGAGAGGGCGTCGCCGTTGATCCCAGGCGTGGGAATATGTGCCCCGATCCGATACACCACCAACATCCCCATGGTAAAGAGGATACGGGTACGCAGCTCGGGGATTTTAAAAATATTCTGAAAACTGGTCAGGAGTCTCTCAAACACCGGGGATAACCTCGACTCTCCCTCCAGCTGCTCGAATCTTTGCCTCTGCGGACTTGCTGAACTTGTGGGCCTGCACAATGATCGCCTTCGTGAGGTCTCCGTTCCCAAGAATCTTGATCGGCAACGACTTACGCTTGACCAAGCCGACATCGACCAGAGCTTGTGGCGTGATGGTACCGGACACTATCAGGTCACCCAAGCTTTTCAGGTTGACAATCGAGTATTCCTTGCGAAATACGTTTGTAAAGCCATGCTTCGGCACTCGGCGGATGAGGGACATCTGGCCGCCTTCAAACCCGCCAGCCTGGCGACTCCGACCGCCGGATCTGGCCAACAGACCTTTATGGCCCTTCCCCGACGTTTTCCCATGACCGGAACCTGGTCCGCGGCCGATACGCTTACGTCGTTTCCTGGATCCTTTTGCAGGACCGATCTCATGTAAGTTCATTGTGGCTGCACTTCCAACAGATATCCAACTTTGCCGATCATCCCTCTGACTTGTGGAGTATTGGGACGAGTCACCGTCTGTCTGTCGTCCCAGAGGTGAGGGCGACATGCACGAGGTTTTTCTTAGCCTGTTCAACCGCTTTCGAGATCGCTACGGGCACTTCGGCGGCCTTTCCTTTCCCGATGCCTACCCATCCCTGTCCATCTCCCACCACAACCAGCGCACAGAAGTTGAACCGTTTTCCACCCTTCACGACTTTCGCCACCCTGTTGATAAAGACAACCTTGTCTTTTAAGCTTAGTTCATCTGGATTAACTCGCACCTATCATTTCTCCTCTTTGTTCCCCTCACTCCCGTACCGTGACGGAAGCGCGGCTGGATCTAGAACTGTAGACCGCCTTCACGCGATGCCTCAGCCAACGCTTTGACGCGTCCGTGGTACTTCCGACCACCACGATCGAACACCACAGCCTGCACCTTGGCAGCCTTAGCCCGTTCGGCTAACAACTTTCCAACAGCCTTTGCGCCATCGATACTGCCAGTGGATTTCACCGATGTGCGCAGAGACTTATCCAGTGAGGACGCGGCAGCCAACGTTGCCCCTTTGAGATCGTCAACGATCTGGGCATAGATATGAGAACGGCTGCGAAACACGTTGAGACGTGGACGCTCGGCCGTTCCAAAGACTCGCTTTCGCACCCGCTGACTCCGCCTGGTTAACTGCTCTGCTTTATCTGCAGTATTCATGATTCACCCTACTTCCCTGTCTTTCCGGCTTTCTTACGCAACACTTCCCCGACATAGCGAACGCCCTTTTGCTTATAGACGTCGGGAGGCTTGATGGCTCGCAAATTCGCCGCAACCTGACCTACTAGTCGCTTGTCAGCCCCCTTCACATTGATCAGCGTTTGCTTGTCCACCTTCACGTCGATTCCAACCGGAATCGGAAAGGTGACTGGGTTGATATAGCCCAAATTGAAGCTCATCGTCCGACCCTGCACAGCGACCTTATATCCAACCCCGGTGATTTCTAAGTTACGTTCGTAGCCCTTCGTCACGCCCTGAACAAGGTTACTCAGCTCTGCACGAGTCAACCCGTGCATTGCACGGATTTGACGGTCCTCATTTGAGCGGCTCACCACGAGCTGTCCATCCGCAATCGAGACCCCAAGGCCTGTGGACAACGACCAATCGAGCTTCCCTAGCGGCCCCTTGACGGACACGATAGGGCCAGCGACTTTGACATCCACTCCTGCTGGAATCTGAATGGGTTTCTTTCCTATGCGTGACATCGATGCCTCGTTCCTCTAACACGCCGCTGCAATGACAATCTGGTTTGCCCTACCGATTGATAGACGGCATTTCAGTCATCCCAACAGCGATTACCACACCGAGCACAGAACTTCTCCGCCCAGTCCAGCGCGGCGAGAATCCTGATCCGTCATCAACCCCTTCGAGGTGGACAAGATCGCCACGCCAATGCCGTTTTTGACTCGCGGGATGTCCTTGATCCCTACATATACGCGGCGGCCTGGCTTGCTCACCCGCTGCATACCAGTAACCATGGGTTGCCCTTCTGCCACATACCGTAACTGGACTTTCAGCACAGCATGTCCATCCGCGACGTCTGCCTGGACGCCCTGAATATATCCTTCGTTCTGGAGAATCCGAAGGACCTGGCGCTTGAGACGGGAGGCTGGAACACTGACGACATCGTGACGTCGCCGAAATCCGTTTTGCAATCGTATTAATAGGTCACTGATAGGATCTGTAACCATACCAACCCTTTCACCAACGTCCTTTGTGTGACCATATGCGGATCACCAGGCCCGTGACGTGGAAAGCGGATAATCTACCAACTCGACTTCCGAACCCCCGGAATTTCACCCTTCAGACTCAGCAACCGAAAGCAAATTCTGCACATTCGAAACCGGCGCAAGAACCCTCGCACACGCCCGCAGATCTCACACCGGTGATAGTCTCTGACCGGAAACTTCGCCTTGACGGCCGATTTATTTCTGAGCGCTAATCTCGACACCTGCAGCTCCTTCGCTTGACATTAGGTCCGGAATGGCATTCCCAAATGCTTCAACAGCGCCCGGCCCTCATCGTTGGTCCTGGCAGTCGTCACAATCGTGATATCCATACCATGGATGGATGCAACCTCGTCGTACTTAACCTCGGGAAAGATGAGCTGTTCTTTGAGTCCAAGCGTGTAATTGCCGCGGCCATCGAAGGACTTGGGCGAGACACCTCGGAAGTCTCGAATCCGTGGCAACGACAATGTCACGAGACGATCGAAGAACTCCCACATCCTGCGACTACGCAACGTTACCTTTGTGCCGATCGGCATCCCTTGGCGCAGCTTGAAGGAGGCGATGGCTTTTTTTGCCTTTGTAATCAGAGGCTTTTGTCCCGTAATCGCGCCCAATTCTCCAGCGGCGCTCTCCAACAGCTTCACGTTCTGAATGGCTTCCCCCATCCCCACGTTCAGCACAATCCGCTCAAGCTTCGGGACTTGCATGACATTCTTGTAGCCGAATTCTTTCATGAGTGCTGGCACAACCTTCTGCAAGTAGGCCTCACGCATCCGTGGATTGAACTTGGACTCTTCACTGCCCTGGTCCATCGCTTGCGGTGCCGACGACCCTTCTTTTTTCTTGGGTGGCCGCCGCTCCGATGTCTTACTGCTTTTTCCTGATTCAACCTTCGCCATCTGGAGTCCCCACTCCTACTCGACTGAGTCGTTCGATTTTTTGCTGAACCGGACCCGCCGGCCATCATCGAGCGTACGCACCCCCAGCCGGGTCGGCTTCTGCGTCACGGGACACAGATACATCACATTTGAGACCGCAAACGGCGCTTCCCGTTCGAGAATGCCACCTTGCTTGACTTTCTGATTCGGCTTGGTATGGCGCTTGATCATATTCAGCTTTTCGACCACAACCTTTCCCACTCCTGGATCAACCGAGAGCACTTTCCCGGACTTGCCGCGGTCACGCCCAGCGATCACGATTACTACATCACCCTTACGAATCCGATTCTTCTTCAATGCCTGCTTATTCATCCCGCCGTCTCCACCCTCGCTAAAGCACTTCCGGAGCTAGGGAAATAATCTTCATGAACTTCTTCCACCGCAGCTCACGCGCGATCGGCCCAAAGATACGAGTCCCAACGGGATCCCCATCCTTATTGATCAGTACGCAGGCATTCCGATCAAACTTGATGTAGGAACCATCCTCGCGACGCACTTCTTTGGTCGTCCTCACGACCACAGCACGGCTCACATCGCCCTTCTTTACCGTTGCAGCAGGAATGGCCTCTTTAACAGCTACGACGACAATGTCCCCGAGAGAGGCATACCGACGCCTAGTTCCACCAAGGACATGAAAACACATGGCCTGCTTGGCACCAGAGTTATCGGCCACGTCCATGTATGTATAGCTTTGAATCATAGTCCAGGTGTTTCCTCTACCCTTCGCACGATCTCGACCTATTCACCCCGTCCTTTTTCCACGACCTCGACCACCCGCATATGCTTATCTTTACTAATAGGTCTCGTCTCGACCATGCGCACACGGTCACCGATCTTGCAGGCGTTGTCCTCATCGTGGGCCTTGAATTTCGTCACTCGCCGAAGTACCTTCCTATAGAGCGGGTGAATGACCGAACGCTCAATCTCGACGACCACGGTCTTGTTCATCTTATTACTCACCACACGCCCGACCCATTCACGGCGCTTGTTTGCTGACTCTGCCATCTCAGGCCCCTTTCCCCGTGGTAGCAATTGCATCGGGCTGCGCGAGCTCGCGCTGAATCGTCTTCACCCTGGCAATGGATCGCTTTGTTTTTCGAAGCTGCATAGGGTTTTCCAATCGTCCGGTTCCCATCTGAAAACGAAGATTGAAGAGCTCCTGTGTAAGCTGCTTCGTCTTCTCCTCCAACTCCGGTGCCGTTAATTGCCGTAATTCTTTTAGATCCATGGATGCGCTCCCTGCCCTTGCGTCCGGTTCGATCGATCCTAAAACTCGCCGCGAATGACACACCTCGTGGCGATGGGCAACTTATGCGACGCCAAGCGAAACGCTTCTCTGGCAACATCCGGTGTCACGCCATCCATCTCATAAAGAATGCGGCCAGGCTTGACGACGGCGACCCAGTACTCTGGGTTGCCCTTCCCTTTACCCATTCGAGTCTCAGCCGGCTTCTTGGTAATCGGTTTATCGGGGAAAATTCTCGTCCAAACCTGGCCACCGCGCTTCACACACCGAGTAATCGCGATGCGCGCCGCCTCAATCTGTCGGCTGGTGATCCAGCCAGGCTCAAGCGCCTTTAGCCCAAACTCTCCGAGGGTAATCTGACTGCCACGATAGGCCTTACCGGTCATACGCCCCTTCATCATTTTACGAAACTTAACTTTCTTTGGTGCTAACACGAGACCCTCTTCAATTACCCAAGCCTGCGGTCAAATGCTGATTCTTTGGTGAGGGGCTGCAACGGAAGGACTTCCCCTTTATAGATCCAGGTTTTGATCCCGATCTGCCCCATCGTCGTGTGGGCTTCGGCAAACCCGTAGTCGATGTCCGCCCGGAGCGTATGGAGAGGCACACGGCCTTCGCGGTACCACTCTGAGCGCGCGATCTCCGCCCCGCCAAGACGGCCCCCGACCATAATCTTGATACCCTGGGCTCCGAGACGAAGCGCAGACTGCACACTTCGTTTCATGGCCCGACGGAACGCCACCCGTTTTTCCAGCTGGGTGGCGACGTTTTCACACACCAATTGAGCATCCAGTTCCGGCTTCTTGATTTCCTTCACCGTAATGTACACCTGCCCGGAGTAGCTCTTCTCCAACTCTGCCTTGAGCTTATCGACCTCAGCCCCCTTACGACCGATGATGATGCCAGGGCGCGCAGTGTGAATAATCACACGAGTCTGGTCTCCGGATCGTTCGATTTCAACCTTGGCCACACCCGCATGAAAAAGACGTTGCTTGACCATCTTCCGGATCTTGATATCCTGATGGAGCAGCTTCGTATAATCCTTGCTGGCATACCACCGAGATGACCAAGTGACGTTGTATCCTAGCCGGTACCCTATCGGATGCGTCTTGTGCCCCATAACTACTTGTGCCTCACTCAGACAGGAGATGAATCCGTTTCATAAGCCACCTCTCTCTACTTCTTTTCCTTCACACTTGCAGCCGACACGACGACAGTAATGTGACTCATGCGCTTTTGAATCGCATTCGCACGCCCCTGCGATCGAGGCCGAAAGCGCTTCAACGTTGGGCCGCAATCAACGAATGCTTTCGACACCACCATCGATTCACTGTCGCCCATCTCTTTTTGCTCCGCATTGGCCACGGCGGACCTCAAGATCTTTTCGACCACTCGCGACGCCTGACGCGGCAAGTTTCGGAGCAATGCAAGAGCCATTGGAACTTGCTTCCCACGGATCAAATCGATCACCGGGCGGGCTTTCCTCGGGGAGACACGTACGAACCGTAGAACTGCCTGCGCTTCAGCCATAACCGTCCTATCCAATCGAGTTTGCCTAGATCGAAGCCTGTCGCCTACTTGAGGGCGACCGCTTTCTCTGTCCTGGCGTGCCCATGCCCCTTGAAAAACCTGGTTGGTGCAAACTCTCCCAGCTTGTGCCCGACCATATTTTCTGTCACGAAGACGGGAATGAACTTCTTCCCGTTATGAACCGCGAACGTATGTCCAATCATATCCGGAATGACCGTGGATCGACGCGACCAGGTCTTAATGATCTTGCGATCTTTATTCTGGTTCATCCGCTCCACTTTCTGAAGCAGATGGTCGTCAACGTATGCCCCCTTACTGACTGACCTAGACATCGCGTACTCCTACTTGCGGCGGGAGATAATGAACTTGTCCGTCGCCTTGTTGTTCCGGGTCTTGTAGCCCTTGGTCGGAAGACCCCATGGGGAGACCGGATGGGGATTACCCTGTCCTGATTTCCCTTCACCGCCACCATGCGGGTGGTCGACCGGATTCATCACTACACCGCGCACATTCGGGCGTCGGCCCAACCATCGCGTCCGACCTGCCTTCCCAACATTAATATTCTCGTGATCCGTATTCCCAACCTGTCCGACGGTCGCCATGCAGGTTGAAAGAATCTTCCGCATTTCACCGGACCTGAGTCGCACCTGCACATAGTCGCCATCACGCCCCATCACCTGAGCAGAGCCTCCCGCACTACGAATCAGCTGTCCGCCTTTTCCAGGCTTCAACTCTACATTATGAATGGTGGTTCCCAACGGCATACTAGATAAGGGCAATGCATTCCCTGTTCGAACCTCTGACCCAACACCGGACTGCACTACATCCCCGACTTTTAAGCCGACAGGGGCCAGGATATAACGCTTCTCGCCATCCTTATAGTGCACCAAAGCGATCCGGGCTGACCGATTAGGATCGTATTCAAGCGCAGCAATGGTCCCGAGGATTCTGGTCTTGTCGCGTCGGAAATCAATTTTTCGATAGAGCCGTTTATGCCCACCCCCACGGAACCGTACAGTCGTCCGCCCATCGTTATTCCTGGCTCCGGTACTGCGACGGAATGACGTGAGCGATTTTTCAGGCCTCTTCTTCGACAGCTCTTCGGTCGTCACCGCGGTCATGCCGCGACGTCCCGGTGTCCGTGGCTTGTATATTCTGATTCCCATGCAACAGTCGTCCTTCCAGCACAACGAGATCAGTCCGAGACAAAGTCCCGCTAAGCGCTCTCGTAGAGCTCCAACTTCTCGCCTTCCTTGAGCTTGACGAAGGCCTTTTTCCAATCTGACCGCTTACCAGAGAAACGCCCCAACCGCTTCACTTTCCCGAGAACATTCAACACGTTCACTCGCTCGACCTTCACCTTTAACAACGCTTCGACCGCTTGCTTAATCTGGACACGATTCGCATCCGGGTGAACGAGAAAACCCACAGTGTTATTGCTTTCCCGCATCGCCGTGATCTTTTCCGTCAGCAGCGGCTGCAGCAGAATGCTATGGAGGCCCGTCTTCATGCCCAAACCTCCTTCACTCGCGGTAACTCTCGCTCAAGAATCAGAATCAATTCAGCGCGAACAATATCGTAGACGTTCAATCCTTCAGGCCCCACCACAGACACATCAGGAAGGTTGCCCGCGGCTTGAGCCAGTGCAGTATGCCCTACACCTGCCACGATCAAGGCATAGGCCCCGGCACCCAAATTGGCCAGCGCTTGAGCCAACAGTTTCGTCTTTGGCTGCTCCAATGACAGATTCGATACAATCACCACTTGTCCGTCGGCTAACTTGGCCGAAAGCGCACATTGAAGCGCTGCACGATACTTCTTTTTCGGCATGCTGTAGGAATAATCACGCGGCTTCGGCCCAAACACCGACCCGCCATGCCGCCATACGGGAGAGCGGATTGACCCTGCCCGTGCCCGCCCAGTATGCTTTTGCTTCCATGGTTTTTTCCCGGACCCAGCCACTTCGCCTCGCCGCAACGTCGATGCCGTACCCTGACGCTCACAGGCACGCTGCATCACCACCGCTTCATGAACTAAGGCCGTGTGCAGCTTACAGCCGAAGACTTCCTCAGGGAGATCGACGGTCCCCACTTTCTGTCTCTTCAAATCAACGACATCAACCGTGGGCATGCCTACCCCTTCTTCGACTTTCTCACCATGATCAGTCCATTTGCCGCGCCAGGAACTGCTCCTCGAACGAACAGCAAATTCTCATCAGGCCTGGATTCAATAACTTTCAATCGCTGGGCCGTAATCCGCTTGGCCCCCATGTGTCCAGGCAAAGTTTTCCCTTTCCAGACACGAGAAGGATAGGAACTGGCGCCCATCGAACCGGGATGACGATGGAACATGGACCCGTGAGATTCAGGACCGCCGGCATAATGATGCCGCTTCACCACCCCTTGGAATCCCTTTCCCTTCGAAATACCGATGACATCCACCCAGTCGCCTTTCTTGAAGATATCGACTTTGATGGATTGCCCTACCGTCACCTCGCCAACCTTTTGAAACTCTCTGAGCACACGGGTGGCTGGAGCCTCAGCCTTCTTCAGATGCCCCAGCTCGGCCTTGGACAACTTGCGTTCTTTCACTTCGCCAAAAGACAACTGGACGGATTCATACCCATCTCGCTCTTTTGTTTTGATCGTGACCACGCGGCAAGGACCTGCCTCAATGACGGTCACAGGCGTAATCCGTGTCTCGTCAAATATCTGGGTCATCCCCAGTTTTTTACCCAACAATCCGTTCGTCATACATAACGTCCCTTGTCAATCGCCTGCCCTTAGAGCTTAATCTCGACATCCACACCGGCAGCTAAGTTCAGCTTCATCAGGGAATCCATGGTTTCAGGAGTCGCGTCCATGATGTCCATCAAACGCTTGTGCGTTCTGATTTCGAACTGCTCGCGAGCCTTCTTATCTGCATGCGTCGCACTCTGCACCGTAAATTTCTCGATGCGCGTAGGAAGTGGAATCGGCCCCACAATTTTCGCACCGCTCCGGCGGACAGTCTCAACGATTTCCGCCACTGACTGGTCTAGCACGCGGTAATCAAACCCGCGCAACCGAATCCTGATTCTTTGTTCAACCTTGACCATTCATTCCTCTATTCATCCGACCACTCACTACGTCAGAATTTCGGTGACGACGCCGGAGCCGACGGTCTTCCCGCCCTCGCGCACCGCAAACCGCAACCCTTGATCCATCGCAATCGGGCTAATCAGCTCCCCCGTGACGCTCACATTATCCCCCGGCATGACCATCTCCACCCCCGGATTCAACGCCATCACGCCCGTCACATCGGTCGTCCGAAAGTAGAACTGCGG
>WNGC01001494.1_pt1 | contig 14166 bp, 11 predicted proteins | sample 5400051 | NCBI WGS metagenome assembly WNGC01 (sample SAMN13153368, study PRJNA577476) | soil metagenome | isolation source: 20 cm soil or saprolite under grassland replicate 2 | place: USA:California | collected 2016-06-15 | reverse complement strand
TCCTACGCACGGAAAAGACGCCCCAATCGACAAGCCAGCTGCCGGAGTTACAAACACGGAGCCGCGCGATAATGGCTACCAGGGCGCCTCGGCTGCGGCTCCGTTGATCCTGTGGCAGTTCGCGGCGCGAATCGTTCACGCTTTCACAGCCGCACTCAACGACCCGTCGCTTATCGAATACGCGAAACAACAAGGAACAGACGTACCCGATTTACAGACAACGCCCTGCCAGGGCGCGGAGAGAAAAACATCAACCTACTAACGTTACATCACAGCATATGAAATCATTACTAAAATCAACCTGTTTGAAAACCAAACTTCTGATTGTTCTGTTCGCCTTCTCTTGTGGCAGTCTAATGATCGCCCAAGGTGGCGGTAACGATTCCTTATTCATCGGCATGGTATTACCGCGACTCGCCTTCTGATGCGAAGAATTTCGGGAATAAAGCCGCGCGAAATTAGTAAGCACAGGTGAAAGACAATTTATCAAGCAAACCTAAACCTTAGAAAACAAATATTATGTCGAACTACATTTCTCACGATCACGAGCACGACGGGATTGATCGCCGCGGCTTTCTCCATTGCATGGCATGGGCCGGTACCGGCCTGCTTTGGACGATCAGCGGCGGCGTCCTCGCGTCAAAAACCCTTGCTCAAATTGCGAAGGCGGGAGAGCCCTTGCCGGCTACCGACCTTAGCTTTCTCCAGATCAGTGATAGCCACATCGGCTTCAGCAAAGACGCAAACAAAGATGTGACGGAGACGTTCAAGATTGCGCTTGATCGAATCAACGCGATGCCGACGCCGCCGTCTTTCCTTATCCACACGGGAGACCTCACGCAGCTGTCGAAGCCGGAGGAATTCGACACCTTCGATCAAGTTCTCAAGAGCTGCCGAACCAAGGACGTTTTCTATGTTCCTGGGGAGCACGATGTGCTTAACGATGGCGGAAAGCTTTACCGTGAACGGTATTTAAAGAGCGTCGAAGGCAAAGGCTCGGGCTGGTACAGTTTCAATAAGAACGGTGTCCATTTCATCGCGCTGGTCAACGTGCTGGATCTTCAGGCCGGCGGCCTGGGCCAGCTCGGCGACGACCAGCTTGAATGGCTCGAGGCCGACGTGAAAGGTCTCGGAACGAGCACACCGATTGTTGTCTTCGCGCATATCCCTCTGTGGGCTGTTTATCCGCAATGGGGCTGGGGGACCAGCGATAGCGAACGCGCTCTAGGATATCTGAAACGCTTCGGTTCGGTGACGGTGCTAAACGGTCACATCCATCAGGTGCTCCAGAAAGTCGAAGGTAACGTGACTTTCCATACCGCGATGTCTACTGCCTTCCCTCAGCCAGCTCCTGGAACCGCGGCGTCGCCCGGTCCTATGAAAGTGCCGGCTGAAAAACTGCGCAGCATGCTCGGCCTAACAAGCGTCCAGTATAAACAAGGCAAAACTGCCCTCGCAGTCGTCGATTCCAACCTCAGCTAACCTAACCAAACTTAACTATGACTACAGCAACTCCAAGGAATAAGAAAATCGCGCTATTATGCGCCATCAGCATGGTCAACCTATCTGTCCTCGCTCTCGGTGGGGAGATGAAGGACGTCGATAACAGAAATAGCAAACAAAACAGAATAGAGATCAAAGACTTCGCCTTCAATCCACAGACCATAACCGTAAAGGCCGGCGAGAAGGTGACCTGGATCAACCGGGACGACGAACCGCACACTGTGGTGAGTGTTGAGAAGCAGTTTAAGAAATCGACCGCGCTCGACACCGACCAGGAGTTTACGATCACAGCCGGCGCGCCCGGCACCTACACGTACTTCTGCTCAGTTCATCCGAAGATGACTGGGACGATCATAGTTGAAAAGTAGTTATGACGGAGTGCGACCGACTTGCTAACTCCTGAACAGTTATGAATTTACTCTTGGCGACATCGCCAAATCCCTTCGATCTAAAGGCCGCGCTCCTCGCGGGCCACGCTCAGCATCCGGTCATTATTCATTTTCCAATCGCGCTCTTTATCGCGAGTGTTTTCTTCGAGATAATGGCGACTTGGCGGAAGCAACCGGTTCTCGCAACGGTCGCCTATTACAATCTGCTGGGAGCCGCGTTGACCATCCCGTTTGCAATCGGAACTGGTCTGGGGGCCTGGCACTGGCAACTGGAGGGCGCGGCAATAAAAGGCAACTTACGCCTGCATATGATTTGTGCGCTGACTTCCGCATTGCTAATCTTGTTTCTCACCTGGATGCGATCGCGTCTGCGTACCAAGGGCGATTCGCCGCGTGCCTCTTATTTTGCAGTGACGGCACTGGGCTTAATGATGATCACTCTGACAGGGCACCTCGGTGGAATCCTCAGCGGGGTGGAGACGCCGTGACGTCAACCGAGCAAAGCTCGAATGAATTTCAATCGGAAGTCAGAAAACTGAACTCGGTTACCATCTATTTGGCATAGCGTGAAATGTGGTGTCGAATTCCGTTTCGCTATCGGTCAGCGCTCAAAGTACGACACAATTGGCGGAGTTGACAGGCGATGCAGCGCAGGGTCGTCATCTGTTTCCGATTGAATTGCGCGCATTGCCATGCAGACGATGCACGCGGAGACGAAGGGCCAGATTTACATGATCTGCACAGAAGCGATGCTCGGTTCATGAGGTAATTACGGCCGGAATCAAAGGCGAAATGCCCTCTTTCGGCAAGAAGCTGGGCGACCCAGATGTTCGGCGACTAATCGCGTATCTGCGGACACTACACCGGCTGAATCGCAGTCGGAGGTTCGTGCAAAATTTGTTGCAGAAGACAGCTTGCGCCGCTGCGGTCCAGTGCTCCTCACACACCCATAGCTAAGGCACATAAATCCGGCTGGCCAGGCGCATGACGCGACTCGGCACGGAGACGGCGGAAAAATTTCGCTTGGATCGCCAAGATCACGTTGCGTGGCTTCGTTGCTTCCATTCTGAAAGCGATCCTACTAACTCGGCCTGCGGCGATTCGTCCAAGCCTGCCATAAGCTCCAGCGGATGACCGTTGGGTTTGTGTCAAAGGCCTACGATCCAAAGGGCTGTTCGCCGGCGGTGGCGGGCTACAATCCTCTTTCCAGAAGACAGACAGCCGACCACGGCCGCTTTGCTTGAAATGCCGGCGAGGACATTCTTGCGATTAGTCGGAGAAAAAATGGAAGACGGTTCAGTTTGGCCGCTGCATGCATGACGCTATGAAGTTCTACTGGTTTCCACCCGCTGCGAGCAAAGAACTCCGGCCCTTCCCGGGGCGCGAACTTCAGAGGCGCGCCTGCCTGGTCGAGAGGCGTGCCCATCTTTTTCGCCAACATTTTCAAAAGCGCGGGCGAAGCTAAATCGATGACCCAGTGCTGAAAGCTCCGGGCAACGGCAAGGTCCTGACCAAGTGACATGACTTCTTTGTCGTCCAGGTAAACGAGCAAACCCTCACTGACAACGAGTGCTCGATTTGTCCGACGGCCCAGTTCCGAGAAAAAGTCACGGCGCGCGCGAACATCCGAAAGATCCAACCGGACCCGCTCAACTTGGCAGACCGGCGCTTCGTTTCGAAGGACATCTTCCTTGTACGCGAGAATTTCCGAGAGATCGACTTCGATCCATTGCAGAGAGCCAGGCAGATTCATGCGGTAAGGCCGGGCATCGAGTCCCGCCGCGAGATTAACGACCATGTCCGTCCCCAGTTTGACTTGGCTCGAAATCACATGGTCGATAAGCCACGTGCGTGCGACGAAGGGCCACGAGTTCTTTTCCAAGAACGACATCGAGGCGGCGATTTGTTCGCCACGTTCCCCAGCGAGCTGCCGCGCAAATGGATCGCGAAACACGGCGTCGGTTCGCTGTGTCTCCCGCGCGCGATAAACCGCCACCCATCGGGCCGTGTCAGAGATGTTCCGAATTCCGGATTCGGGCTCGTTCATTTACGCCATCAATATAAAACGGCAGGGTGATGAAGGTCGAATCCGCAACTCGAGAACCAGAACAACGACATCGTCACTCGGGCGCGTTTGCCAATTCCCAAAAATGGCTCGTTGCGTTCACGCCCGGGCCTATCGTGTGCTAGGATTTGTGCCGGACTGCAAATTGGTTAAGGCTACCCGTCGATAACATTTTACATGGCATGACCCAAGCATTCGAACTTCGACTGGCCAGGCGCATGGCACGTCTCGGCACCGAGACCGCATTCGAAGTGTTGGTCAAAGCGAAGGCGCTCGAGGCAAAGGGCCGCGACATCATTCATCTTGAAATCGGAGAGCCCGACTTCGATACACCGGGCAACATCATTGAGGCAGGATGCGACGCCCTGCACAAAGGCTTCACGCATTACGGGCCTTCGGCCGGCATGATGGAATTGCGCGAAGTCATCGCACAACATGTGAGTGAGACGCGCCGGGTAAACGTGGCGCCGGATGAAGTCGTCGTTGTCCCCGGCGGCAAGCCAATCATCTTTTTCTCCATTCTCGCGCTCGCGGAAGACGGCGATGAAATCATTTACCCGAATCCCGGGTTCCCGATTTACGAGTCAATGATCAACTACGTCGGCGCAAAGGCGGTGCCGATCCGGTTGCGCGAAGACTTGGATTTTCGGCTCGACATGGATGAGCTCGCGCGTCTCATCAACGATCGCACAAAGCTGATCATTCTGAACTCCCCACAGAACCCGACCGGGGGCGTGCTGGAGAAGAAGGACATCGAAGCGGTCGCAAGCGCAATCGGCGATCGCAACATCATGGTGTTGAGCGACGAAATCTACAGTCGCCTCATTTTCGAAGGCGAACACCACTCCATCATGTCGCTCGATGGAATGAAGGAGCGCACGATTTTGCTGGACGGCTTTTCCAAAACTTATGCCATGACCGGCTGGCGCATGGGTTACGGCGTCATGCGCGTGGATCTGGCGACACACATCTCGCGATTGATGACAAACTCCAGCTCGTGCACCGCGAGCTTCAGCCAGGTCGCAGGTATCGAAGCGCTACGCGGGTCGCAAGAGTCGGTTGATCACATGCGCGACGAGTTCAAGAAACGCCGCGATGTGATGGTTGCCGGGCTCAACAAGATCAAGGGTTTCTCCTGTCAATTGCCTCACGGCGCGTTCTATGTTTTTCCGAACGTCACTGAGACCGGTTGGCCATCGAAAAGACTCGCCGACGCGCTTCTCGAGGATGCCGGGGTCGCTGCGCTCTCCGGGACCGCGTTTGGCGAATTCGGCGAAGGTTATTTGCGTTTCAGCGTGGCGAACTCGATCGAGAACATCGAGAAAGCGCTCGATCGCATTGACGCTTGGACGAAAAAGAATCTGTAGGGCAACCGCGTTGGTTGCGCCTCAAGCGGTAGCGACGGACGCATGGCGAACGCTAAAGGGCGAATAGATGCCAGCGACGAAATGGTCGATTTGGGCACTTCTCCTCCTCGATCGAGGAGAGGGGAGGGTGAGGAGTCGAATCATCCTTGCAAGCTGCTGTTGGTAATTTGAACACCCTCACCTCAATCCTCTCCCGAACAAGGGAGAGGAAGTCCGGTGCCGTCCACTTGGCAAGAAAATCTGCCCCGCTGTAGCGTCCGGTGTCCTCAGCGGATTCCAGAACGTTCTCAGCGCGACGGTGATGGGCGACTCTGAACGGGAGGTTGACGTTTCCATTCTGGCACAGCTAAAAAAGTCCATGCCGATTACCGCTTTCAGCAGTTTTTCCGACGGTCTCCAACCGAATCAAAGAAGCCGTGAACATTTCATCACCAACACGAACCTCAATGATGACGATCTCTGGGTGCCATACGCCAGCGGTGTCTGGTTCCAGCCTTGCTGTTTTAATGTCACTTCAGGTGGATTCACTCTGGTGTTGAAAGGTCTGCCAGGCTCGATGGTTGGAACGCATTACCACGTTGCGGGCGTGCATGGCTACACGATGCGCGGTCGTTGGCGATACCTGGAGCACGACTGGATTGCTGAGCCCGGTACTTACATTTATGAACCCGCTGGCGAAGCTCACACGCTGGTGATCACTGAAGATTCACCAGAACCGATGATCGCCTTTTTCGTCGTCGAAGGCGGCCTCATCTATCTCGACAAGCCAACGAATGGTACTTTCGCTGCGTACGAGGACGGACTTACTCTTCTCGAGTTAACACGGAAACATTATCGCGACGCTGGTCTCGACGCGCTCAAACTCGACCTGCTCGTGCGTTAGCCCGATATGACACTCCAGATGTGGGTGGACCTTGCGCAAATCATCAGCGCGTCGGCAGTGACGTTAACACTGCTTGCGGTGATAATGACGATTCGACAGAACACCAGATCGCAAAAAGCGCTGGCGGTAGATTCTCTCGCCGCTGCGATCACTTCAATCAACGTTCCGGCAATGAAGTCGCATACCCTCGGTTCTGCGCTGTCCAAGGCGACTGCGGACTGGGGTTCCGCCAGCAGAGAAGAACGAATCATCGCGCACTATTTTCTGTTTTCCTTTTTCAAGCTTTTAGAGAACGCCTGGTATCAACGGAGAGCAGGCATCCTAGATCAGGCGCAATGGATTGGATGGGAAACGTTGCTTCGAAAGTATTACCACGCCGAGGGTGTGCGTCGGGTCTGGTGGCCGGGTCGCAAGGACGCGTACTCCCCGGAATTTCAAAAGTTTCTTTCGGGAACAAAACCGGCTGATGAACTTGGCAGTTTGAACGAATTGTTCGACTAGGTTGAACGCAACGGACGAAAGTTCGACGCTTAAAAATATTGCATAACTGAGCCGGATTTGTTTTAACCGTAGGCGTTATCCACACCACAACACAACGAAAGGAATCAATTCTAATGAATGTAATTATCTCCATAGTGGTAGTTATCATCGTTGTTTCTTCTGGCGCGGCATTTGCAGATGCAGGAGCGCTATGGGCTCAGCACTGCGCCTCCTGCCACGGCAAAGACGGCAGCGGCAACACCACGATGGGAAAAAAGCTCGGTGTGAAAGATTACACCAAGAGCCAGAGCTTCAGTGACGCCGAGGCGGCGAACGTCATTAAGAATGGCAAGGGCAAGATGAAAGCTTATAAACAGCTGTCCGATGCCGATGTAAAAGCGTTGGTTGCCTACGTCCGTACTTTGAAGAAATAAAGCAGCGATCTGGCGAACTGCTCTTGACGGGAGTGGGGGAGAAGCCTCAGCCGCGGCGGACAAAGGTCTTTTCACAACCCAGCTGTTTACAGCTTGCCCGCGGGCTCGGGTTCCGCTTGCGGTTTAGCGACTTTCGGCGACGGCGCTTTCTGTTGTCGTCCAGCTGCAATTCGTTCGATAACGTAAAAGGTTACCGGGATCAGAAAGATGGCGATTGCCGACGCCGCGATCATTCCGCCAATCACCGTTGAGCCGAGGACACGGCGGGCGACGGCGCCTGAACCGGTGGCAAACCAAAGCGGCATAAGGCCGAAGATGAAAGCAAAGGAAGTCATCAGGATGGGGCGAAGACGGAGGCGCGCGCCTTCGAGAGCAGCGTCGAGGAGCGGTTTACCTTTTTCGTATTCGTCTTTAGCGAATTCGACGATAAGGATCGCGTTCTTGGCTGCCAGGCCGATTAGCATGATCAGACCAATTTGCGCGTAAATGTTGTTTTGCATCCCGCGGAGCCAAAGCGTCGCAAACGCGCCAAACACTGCGACCGGTGTCCCGAGCAGTACACTGAAGGGCAACGACCAGCTTTCATAAAGTGCAGCGAGGATCAGGAATACGAAAATGAGCGACATTCCGAACACGACAGTCGGGGATACACCTTGCTGCGCTTTCTTTTCCTGAAACGACAGACCAAGATAGTCGTAGCCCATCTCGTTAGGCATTGTTTGGCGAAAGGTTTCCTCGAGCGCGTTCATCGCCTGGTACGAGCTATAACCAGGCGCGGCAGAACCGTTGATTTGGGCCGCGCGGTATTCGTTGTAACGCAACGTGAATTCCGGACCGGCGATGTTTTTGATAGTTGAAATGGCATCGAGGGGGACTGGGTTGCCGTTGGCGTTGCGCACAAAGAATTGGCCAACGTTTTTTGCGTCGGTGCGATAATCGCCTTCTGCCTCTATATACACCTGCCATGTTCGTCCGAATCGATTGAAGTAATTCACAAAAAAACCGCCCATGAATGTCTGAAGGGTCTGATAGACCTGGCCGAGATCGATCCCTTGCTTGATCACTTTGTCGCGATCGACGTTAACGAAAACCTGCGGAACGTTCGGCAGAAACGTCGGAATAAGGGTGCCTAGCTCCGGCCGTTTACGCGCCGCGTCCAGAAACGTCTTCAGATTTTGAGCGAGAAAGGCGACGTCTTTGCCGGCACGATCTTCCAAAATGAATTGGAATCCGCCGGAAGTGCCCACGCCCGGAATCGCCGGCGGCGGAAACGCGAAGGCGATACCTTCAGTAAGCCCGGCGAGCTGTTTGTTAATGTTCGCTTTGATGGCGGCGTACTGTTCGTCCGGCTTGGTCCGCTCGCTCCAAGGCTTGAATGTGACGAAGAAGAACGCGCTATAAGTATTTTGCACGAGGCTGAGCAAACTGAATCCGACCACGCTGGTCGTGTACTGGACGCCCGGAATCTTACTGAGCATTTCTTCGATTTTGCGCGCAGCCTCGCCGGTACGTTCGAGCGACGATGCGTCTGGTAACTGAAGCGCGAGATAAACGTAGCCTTGATCTTCTTCAGGTAGGAATCCACTCGGCAATCGCGATCCAAACAGTCCCGCGCCGACCGCGAGCACCGCGAGCAGCGCGAAGCTGAGCACCGCTTTTCGAATGGCGAGGCGCGACCAGTTCACGTAACCGTGTGTTGCGATGCCGAAGACGCGATTGAACCGATCGAAAAACCAGCCAACCGGACCACGCGTTTTCTTTCGCGGGCGGAGCAGCATGGCTGAAAGCGCCGGGCTCAGGGAGAGCGCGTTGAACGCGGAGAAAATGACGGAGATAGCAATCGTGAGCGCGAACTGTTGATACAACCTGCCGGTGATACCAGGAAGAAATGCGGTAGGAATAAACACGGCCGAAAGTACGAGTGCAACGCCGATTACCACTCCTGAGACTTCGCGCATCGCCTGCAGCGTCGCGTCACGCGGCGACATTCCTTCTTCAATGTGACGCTCAACTGCTTCGACAACAACGATCGCATCGTCAACCACAAGCCCGATGGCTAGCACAAGTCCGAAAAGCGAAAGCGTGTTGATCGAGAATCCGAACAACGGGAACACCACAAACGTGCCGAGCAATGACACCGGCACAGCGCACAATGGAATGAGCGTGGCGCGCCAGCCTTGCAAAAAAATGAATACGACGATGACGACCAGTGCGAGCGCCTCGAACAACGTTTTAACGATGTCGTTCAATCCTTCAGTAACAGAGAGGGTTTGATCGAGCGAGACGACGAAATCCATGTCCGCCGGAAAACGTTGCTTCGCTTCCGCCAATAGCTTGCGCACGCCTTGCGCGGCTTGAACAGCGTTGGTTCCGGGCAGCTGATACACTGCGAGAATCGCCGCGGGTTGTCCGTTGAGCCTGCCTTTTATGTTGTAAGTTTGCGCGCCGAGATCAATGCGCGCGATGTCCTTCACCCGCACAAACGAACCGTCCGCGTTCGCCCTAACGACTATCTCGCCAAATTCCTCCGGCGTTTGCAGTCGTCCCTGAGCGCGCACGGTGTAGGTGAATTTTTGTCCACTGGGAATTGGTTCGCCGCCGACCTGACCCGCCGGGTTCACCGTGTTCTGCTTTTGCACTGCCGTGATGATGTCGGGCACAGTGATACCGAGCTTCGCGAGCTGGTCGGGCTTCACCCACAGGCGCATAGCGTATTGGCCAGCGCCGAAAATCTGCACATTCCCTATTCCCGGCACGCGTGTCAGTGGATCGAATAGATTAATGTAGCCGTAATTGGCGAGAAATGTTCCGTCATAGCTGCCTTTGGGTGAATAAATCGAGATCAGCATCAGTGGTGCCGTTGTCGATTTTTTAACGGTCAGGCCGTAGTTGTTAACGTCGGCGGGCAATTGCGATTGCGCTTGCGAGACGCGGATCTGCGTCAGCACGTGATCGATGTTCGGGTCGGTTGCGACGTCGAAGTTCACGATCAATCGAATGTCGCCACTGTTCGAGTTGATCGAGTACATGTAGTTCATGTTGTCCACGCCGCTCATCTGCTGCTCGATCGGCGCCGCGACCGCTTGCTCGATCGTCAACGCATCCGCCCCGGTGTAGTGCGTTTGCACCTGAATCTCCGGGGGCGCGATTTTCGGATACTGCGCGATCGGCAACGCCAGAATGCAGACGCCGCCAATGAGCGTCATCAGAATCGCGATGACGATTGCGACAATGGGCCGCCTAACGAAGAACTCCGACATTTGTTAGGGCTTCTTTTGCTGGTCCGCTTTTGAAACCAACGCATCGGGCGGCGGCGTCCAGTCTTTGACTGCGACTGTCGATCCTTCCCGCGCTTTTTGGAGTCCTTGCACAACAACTTTGTCGCCTGGCTTCAAACCTTCAGTGACTTCCCACATAGCGCCGATGCGCTCGCCCATTTTCACCGGGCGAATGCTGACTTTGTTGTTTTCATCGACCACAGCGACCTGATAATTGCCCTGCAATTCGGTCACCGCTTCCTGTGGCACAACCATCGCGCCTTTTTTCATGTCGGCGACGAACCGCACGTTTCCAAACTGTCCGGGGCGCAAAATGTTTCCCGGATTCGGAAACGTCACATAATAGCGGATCGATCCAGTCTTCGGATCCAGGCTGCGATCGAGCGCATAAAACTTACCTTTATGCGGATACATCTCGCCATTGCCGAGGATCAAGTCAAAGTCGAGGCTTTTTATGTAAGTGTTGCGCTCAGTCGCGTCAGGATGGCGCGAAACGAAATCTGTAAACGGCCCTTCGCCTGCAGTCACGACTGCTTTGATCGGATCGATCTGCGACATGGTTGTGAGTGGTCCCGTACTTGGCCCGACCAGATCGCCCACCTGATTGTTGGCAAATCCAGTGACGCCATCAATCGGTGCGGTAATTTTCGTGTAGCCGAGATTGATCTCAGCCTGTTTCACCGCTGCTTCGTCTGCTTCGATGTTTGCTCTGCCCGCCTGGGCGGCGGCGGTCGCAGTATCGCGCTCCTGGTCGCTGATGACTTTCTTCTTAAACAAATCCAGCGCGCGCTTTTCGTCTGCATCTGCTTTTACCTGGTTGGCTTTGTCTTTTGCCAGAGTTCCCTTGGCCTGCGCCAATGCGGCTTCGAATGGCCGCGGATCGATCTGAAAAAGGAGATCGCCTTTTTTTACGACGCTGCCTTCCTGGTAGTCGCGCGAAACGATGTAGCCTTGAACCTGCGCGTTGATATTGGCATTGATGAAACCATCCAGTGTCGCCACGCGTTCGAGCACACGCGGCACATCCTGCGGCTTCACGGTTGTCACGAGAACTTCAGGCGGTGGCGGACCGGGTTGTGGCGCTTTGCGTGAACAGCCTGTAGCGAACGACACGCCGACCGCCAGAGCGATGACCAGGTAGGGCGCGACCGCCGGGCGCGCCGTGTTATGGCGCAACCCGAACGGACGGCACGGCGATCCCTCCCTGCCGTTGATAGGACAGCTATGAAGTCGTTTCATCACTGATTATGGCTGATCGTGAGCTGAAGTGTCGAACGCTGATTCCGCCGCGATCAACGCAGATTCTTTTGTTCGGTTTCGAGCCCGAGCTAGTCGATCGCTAAGCTCCTGCACATCGCGCACAGTGATTATCTGCGTGATATCTCGCCCGAAGAAAAGATCGAGCGTCCAGGCGATTACGACTCGAAGCTTTTTAGCCAGACGCGGGAGCTTCAGCAGATAGACCGATCGCCACAACCACCAGGCGATGAAACCGGAAAATTTCATTCCAAATACCATCGCCACGCCAGTGTGATGACCAATAGCTGCCAGTAATCCGATTGTTTTAAATCGAAATGGCTCTAACGGCTGACCGAGGATCGTGCGCTCGATGTTTTTTGCCGCGACGATTCCTTCGCGTAACCCGTGTTGGGCGGTCGGCGGATAAAACTGCCCAGTATTTGGATCGGGGACTGCTGCGCAATCGCCAACGGCCCATAATCCAGTCGCCCCAGGAACCGCGAGGTTTTCGTTTACGCGGACGCGGTTTTTTTCTTTCGAGACCGGTAACGATGCTATCACATCGTTCGGTTTCACTCCCGGTGTCCAAATAAGGGTCGCCGCGGGAATCGATCGCCCGTCGTTCAATGTTACGACCGAACCATCGTAGCTGGCCACGAGCGCGCCTTTGATCATCTCGACTTTGCGCTCGATCAACTTTCGTTCGGCGTATCGGCCCAGTTCTTCGCCAAGTTCCGGCAACAAATAGCTGCCCGGATGAATAACGACGACTCGAATCATATCCTCGCGTAACGCCGGATAAAAACGCGCCGTTTCGCGGAGAAAATCGTTGACTGCGCCGGTCGTTTCGGCGCCGGCGAAACCGCCACCCGCGGTCACGAATCTGAGCAACTCCCGGCGAGCATTTTCATATTTCTCCAGCGCGGCCTCTTCCAATAACCCAACCATGCGATTCCGTAGAAGCGTTGCATCCATCACGTTTTTCATCGTTACCGCCCATTCACGGATCCCTTGGTTATCAAAAAAGTTTGTTTCGGAACCGAGTGCGAGAAGCAGGTGATCATACTCGAGCTCAAGATCGGCGTCTCCGATTCCGTGCACACAGCGGATTTTTCGCGCGTTAAGATCGACAGCCTGCACATCGGCTTCCACGAACTTCACACGATGAAGAATGCGCCGAAGCGGATTCACAATGTCGCTCGCAGAAAGATCGCCCGCGGCTATTTCGTGCAGCATCGGCGTGAACAAAATGAAGTTCTCGCGGCTGATCAGCGTGACCTCGACGTCGTCGCGACGGGCCAGAGTCTTGTCGAAATATTCTGCCGCGTAAAGTCCGCCGAACCCGCCGCCCGCAATAACGATTTTGGTTTTCATTACTCGGTCGTCGTCAGCTTCCAAATACTCAGGCTAAAGTGATTGAGCCGGAAGAGCGAGTACCTCTTTCGGATGAAATGCATTTGACTGAAACAATGCAAATGACCCAGTTGCATTGTCTCGAGCGATTGTGCAGGAAAAGCAGAAAAGCAGCAACGGGAGGCGCTGGGCGGATTGCTGGCCAGCGCGCACGGTTTACGAGATAGCTAAAATCACCGCTTGCATTACGCAATGTGCGTAACGCAAACTGCGTAATGTGAAAAACCCGTTTGAATACGGCGGCGTCGTCAGCGGCGACGCCTTTTGCAATCGCCGCAAGGAGCTAGCCGAGATGCTCCGCGCAATGAAGAACGCGGAAAAGCTTTTCGTGCTCTCAGAACGACCCCGCTTACCGACATATCAGTGACGGCGCGGGATTGCAGTCGCCGAGTTTTCGGTCAACCCAATTCGCCAGGCGCGATATGCCAATCCACAATGTTCGTATGGCTCACCTGTTCGATCCGCTCACGATTCGCGATCTGCAATTCGCCAACCGCGTCTTTGTCTCGCCGATGTGTCAGTACTCGAGCAGCGATGGTTTACCTAACGACTGGCATCTCGTCCATCTCGGCAGTCGCGCGGTCGGCGGCGCGGCACTAGTGATGACCGAAGCGACCGCGGTCCTGCCTGAGGGCCGCATCAGTCCGCAAGATCTTGGTATCTGGAGCGACGCTCATGTGGAGCCGTTGCGCCGTATCGTTCGTTTCATTCACGACCAAGGCAGCGTCGCCGGAATGCAATTGGCGCACGCCGGCCGCAAAGCGAGCACGCGCCGGCCATGGGAAAGCGACGGCGCCGTTCCCGAAAGCGAAGGCGGCTGGAAAAATGTCATGGCGCCGAGTGCGATTGCGTTCACCGAAAATTATTTGAAGCCGCAGGCGCTCTCGCGCGATGGCATTCGGGAAATCGTCGCCGCGTTTGCCGCCGCGGCGCGTCGCGCATGCGATGCCGGCTTTCGCGTCATCGAGATACACGCCGCGCATGGCTATCTCATTCACGAATTTCTTTCACCGCTGAGCAATCAACGCGACGACGATTACGGCGGCTCGTTTGAAAATCGCACTCGCGTGCTGCGCGAGATCATCCACGCCGTGCGCGGCGCCTGGCCGAGAGGC
>WNGC01001493.1_pt1 | contig 14167 bp, 11 predicted proteins | sample 5400051 | NCBI WGS metagenome assembly WNGC01 (sample SAMN13153368, study PRJNA577476) | soil metagenome | isolation source: 20 cm soil or saprolite under grassland replicate 2 | place: USA:California | collected 2016-06-15 | reverse complement strand
CGCCTTCTCATGGAGATTCCAGTCGCGCCGAGCAGTGTCGTGTATTTCGAGGTGCCGGGAACGTCGTTTTCGGGGATAGGGCGTGTGGTGTTCGATCGCGCACTGGAATCCCCGATGAAAGTGCGGTTCGTGGTTGGCCTGCAACGGGAGACGCGTGAGTCGCGGCTCAGGGCGTGGACGCGCGAATGGCGAACCCTGACCCTTGGACCGGTCGGGCACAAAGTCACGCCGTAACCTCGCGCTCGCCGTACGCCACGCGGTGTCAGACGGCCAGAATCGCTCCGCATCGCACTGGCTCTGAAAAACTGACGTTCGTACATTAGCCGACGATGCCAAGGGCTGATGAGGCGCCGCTCGTCGGCCGGAGCGCGGAGATTGCCCTCCTGTCGAAAACGATCGACGAAGCGGCGAAGGGTTTCGGGCGGTCGGTTTTCATTGTCGGCGAGGGCGGCGTTGGCAAAACGCGGCTCGCCGCGGCGATCACGGAACGCGCGGCAAAAAAGGGTTGGAGTGTCGCTGTGGGCCGCGCGTATCCCGTCGAGACAGGAGTGCCGTACGCGCTCTTCTCTGATGCGCTGTCGCCACTCGTGCGCCAGTTGGATCCCGCGACGCTTTCCGTCCTCACGCGAGGAAGCGCGCCCGATCTTGGCTACCTGTTCCCGAGTCTCGCGACAGGTGGCGAGAGGGGCCGGGCATCTGCGGGCGCCGATCCCGCCGAGCTGAAAGCGAGACTTCTCTGGAACTTTACACAATTCCTCGGACGCCTCGCTGCCAGGCAGCCCGTGTTCATCGTTCTGGAAAACCTGCAATGGGCTGACGCTTCATCGCTCGAGCTACTTCACTTCCTCGCCCGCCAGATCCAAGGGCACCGGATAGTTCTACTCGGCACCTACAACGAAGCGGAACGTGACTCGAACCCGGTGTTGCGCAGCACCGAACAGTCGTTAGTGCGATTGGATTGCCTCCTCGTTCAAAGGCTGGCTCCGCTGGAAATATCCGATGTCGAAGATCTCGTCCACGAGATGTTCGGCGCAGACAAAGGCGTTACGCGGCATTTCGTGGCGATGCTCTACGATTGGACAAGGGGTAATCCGTTCTTCGTCGAGGAGACGCTCAAGTCACTCGTTGAATCGGGCAGTCTGTCGCAGAAAGATGGACGCTGGAGCGGGTGGGAAATGGAGACCCTACAGCTTCCCCATACGATCAGGGATGTCTTGAAGGATCGCGTAGACCGCCTGTCGCCCAACGCGCGGACGCTCGCGAATCTTACCGCCGTCGTCGGCACGCGGGCTGCTTACGAAACGCTCGCCAAGGTTTCGGGGCTGCCGGAGCCGGACGTCGTTGCCGCGCTTGACGAGCTGCTCGCGCAGCGCGTGCTCCGTGAGACGGGCAGCGTGGACGAAATCCATTACGACTTCACGCATCCGTTGCTGCAACAGGTGATCTACTCCGATCTCGGGCAGGCGCGGGCGCGTATGCTGCACGCGACGACCGCGGAGGCATTGGAAGTTTTCTATGGAGATTACGCTCTGGCGCACGCCGACGAGCTCGCGCTCCATTTTGCGCGCGCACATTCGCAGTCGCTGGGTCGCAAGGCGGTGCGGTACCTTCACGCCGCGGGGCGCGCCGCCCTCGAAAAATATGCGAATCGCGAGGCGGCGAACTATCTCGCTGCGGCGCTCGAGCATTTAGACAAGGATCCGACGATCGTCGACGCGCCCCGCGATGAGATTCTCACCACCCTCGCGCGAACGAGGCAGAGGCTGGGCGAGTATGATGCCGCGATGCAGCTATGGGAACGCGCCCGTGACGACGCGACAGCGCGAGGTGATCGTACCGCGCTGGCGGACATCGAGCACCGCATGGGCCTCGCATGCTATTGGAGTGGCAAGTATGCTGATGCCCTCTCGCATTACGCAAACGGACTAGCGGCAACCGAATTTGCTGATCCTGTCACCACAGTACGTTTGCGCCTCGCAAAGGGCATCGTGCTGCAGGATCTCGGACGGCTTACAGAGGCACAGGCCGAGGTCGAAAGCGCGCTCGCGTCTGCGGTAGCCGGCGGAGTCGCAAACGACGCGCTGCTCTCGCGCGCGCACAGAGCGCTGCTCCTGCTCTATGCCTGGACGGGTCCCCTCGAGCTCGCACGCGACCACGGAACAAAGGCGATCGCGCACGCCGAGGCAGCGCGCCAACTGATGCTCGAGTGGACGGCGCACTGGGGAATGGCGCTTCTGGAGGGGTTGTCGGGAGATGCGCAGGGGATCGTGAAGCACCTCGCCCATAGCGACCGTCTCGCGGAACAGATGCACTCGCCAATTCTCCCGCTGTGGTCGGGGGAGTTGTCGGCGCAATACTTTTCCAGTGTTGGCGAATGGGACCAGGCCCTCGAGATTGCCGAGCGAACGATTGGCTTGGCGAAGAATCTGAACCAGCGCACTCTCTTGCCCCGCCTGTACGTGTGGTCGGGGTTGATTTATTTGTGGCGAGGTGCTGACGAGAAAGCGAAGGAGTACTTCGATCTTGCGTGGAACCTCGCCGGCGGCGAGTCAGCGGGGTCTCCCGATCGCGTGCCCGAACGGGCGCTCGATGTTCCTTCGATAGTTCCGGCACATCTGGGACTCGCATCCTATCATCTCGCGCAGGGTAATGCGGCCGAGTCGCTTCGCATTGGCGAGGCGGGGCTGGCGATTGCGGATCGCACCGGATACGTCGTCTGGTCTCTGCAATGGTTGCTGCCGATTGTTGGTGAAGCGGCACTCACGGGACGCGATTTTGATCGCGCCGCGTTCCACTCCGCGCGCATGAGGCGGGATGCGGGACGACTTCACCACCGGCTGGGACTTGCCTATGCGGACGCGTGTGACGGCCTGATCGCTTGGTTTCGCGACGGCGATCCTCGTCGGGCTGTCGAGCTGCTCCGATCGTCGGTCGATCTACTCGAGGCGATCCCGTTTCCACCGCAAGCCGCACGCGTACGGCGCCGGCTCGCGGGCGCCTTGAGGGAAGTGGGCGAGCACGAAGAGGGGAGACGCGAACTGCGTAAGGCTCACGACGTACTGGCGCGGCTCGGAGCGCGAGAAGAGCTTAGCGGCACCCGCGAGGAAATGCGTCAGCGCGGCGTACGACCACCGCCGAAGACGATCGCGAGCGGAGCTGCCGGCCTGACGGGTCGCGAGGTCGAGATCGCTCGCATGGTAGCGAGGAGAAAATCGAACAAAGAGATCGGCGGAGCGCTCCAGATCTCGGCGCGAACGGTCAGCACACATCTCTCCAACATTTTTCTGAAGTTGAGCGTGGCGTCGAGAGGAGAGCTGGCGGACTTCGTTCGGCAGAACGGGCTCCTGGATTGACGGAAGGACCGAGACGGAGCCGGCCTTCACGTTGTGCGGGGTGGGACGGCGATAAATTCCCCCGATGATCGATGACATTCTGGCGGAACTCGAAAGCGATACTTCTCTCGAAGTCGGAGCGCAATTTGCCGCGGTGACAGCGCGCTACTTCGCTTCCACCCGCGGCGGGAGCGGACGAGTCTCGACGCCTCGCAGCGCGGAAGACCTGGCGACCCGTTTCAACGAGGTTTTCCCGCGCGACGGACGCTCGGTGGAGGAAATCATCGCGCGTCTCGAGCGCGACGTCCTCACTGACGCCAACAAGTATTACCACCCGATGTACATGGGGCATCAGACATCGGCGCCGCTGGCAGTCGGAGTCTGGATGGAGAGCGTTATCGGGGCGCTCAACCAATCGCTAGCGGTGTGGGAGATGTCGCCGACGGCGACGCTGATCGAGCATCAGATCGTTGGGTGGCTGGCCAAGCTAGCGGGCTACGGAATTGGAGCGGGTGGGACACTCACGTCGGGCGGCACCGAGGCCAACTTCACGGCGATGTTGGCGGCAAGGAATTCCGCTGTTCCAAACGCGTGGGAGGAAGGTCTGGGGACCGACCCTCCGTTCGTGGTCTGCGGAGAACACGCACACTACGCGGTGACGCGCGCCACCGGTCAGCTCGGAATCGGACGTCGCCGCGGCGTCTCCATACCATCTCGCGAATACAAGCTCGATGTCGATCTTCTCGTCGGCGCCCTCGATCGGCTGCGCGACGAAGGCAAACAGGTAATGGCAGTTGTCGCTACCGCGGGCACAACCGCGACCGGATCATTCGATGATCTGGAAGTGATCGGTCCGATCTGCGAGGAACGGGGAATCTGGCTGCACGTGGACGGAGCCCACGGTGCGGGCGCGTTACTCTCTTCGCGCCCACCGAGCGCGCTCAACGGGCTGCCTTACTCTCGCTCACTCGCGTGGGATCCTCATAAGATGATGCTGCTCCCTTTAGCGGCTGGAATGGTTCTGACGCGTGACGAAGCGGATCTGGAGCGCGCGTTCGCGCAGCAGGCTCCGTATCTCTTTCACGCGGGGAAGTCGAGTCGCATCATCGACCAGGGCATTCGGAGCTTTCAGTGCTCGCGCCGAGCCGATGTCCTCAAGCTGTGGTTCGTGATGCAGCGATTCGGGTCAGAAGGTCTCGGTCGCCTTTACGACCATCTGTGCAACACTGCGCGCCTCCTCTATGAAGCCATCGAGGAACGCGCCGATTTCGAGAGCCTTCATGAGCCGGAGTCAAACATTCTGTGTTTCCGATACGTCGGCCCCTATGCAAAAAAGGTTCAAAGTGATCGGCGCACCGCGGACGAGCTCGCGCGGATCGACGAGCTGAACCGCGCCCTCCGGCCCCGCTACAACAAGGAGGGAACGGGCTGGATTACGGCAACCGTTCTCGACGGGCGACCGGTGCTGCGAGTTACGATGATGAACGCCCGCACGGGCGCCGAGCACGTGCAGGCGCTCCTGGATGGGCTCGCCGCCAAGGCGAAGGAAGTCGAATCAACCTGAGGGCGCGAAGCTCGGCGCGTGGTCGAGATCGGCATCGGCCGCGCGACCAAACTCCACCGCGTGTTTTTCGCGTCCCGCCCAAGCTATGACCGCGGCAGCGGCAAACACAATCACCGCCACGATTGCCATCGATTGCGCGTAACTCATGCGCGTCGCAAGCAACGCCTCGAGGTAAGCGACGGAGCTGGCAATGAGGACTCCGCACTGGTATGCAAAGCCGGGCAGGAAGCCTCGCACGGAGTCCGGCGACAATTCCGTGATGTGAGCTGGAATCACGCCCCACGCACCCTGCACCATGAACTGCATGCCGAACGCTCCGACGACGAGCCCGACGAGCGCGGGAGAGAAAGCCCACACCGGTATGATCAGGATCGCCAGGACCAGCGCAAGAACAATTGATCGTCGCCTTCCGATTCGGTCGGAGAGGTAGCCGAAGCCGATGCCGCCGATGATTGCGCCAACCATTGAAAACGCGGTCAACGCGGCCCGCTTCTGCGGCGAGAATCCCCAATCTCGCTGCAGAAACGTCGGATACATGTCCTGAGTGCCGTGCGAAACCAGGTTCATGCCAGCCATCAGAAGGGTCAGGTAGAGAAAGAGCTTCCAATGAGAGGCGATGCCTCGCCCGAGGCTGCTCCAGTCCTTGTGACGCGTGCGCTGCCAGACCTCCGATTCTTCTACTCGATACCGAACGAAGACGGCGAGCAGCGCCGGCAGGCCGCCGATAAAGAACATCGGTCGCCACCCCCACCTTGGAAACACAAAGAAGTAGCACACGGCCGCGAGCAGGTATCCGGTGGCGTATCCCTCCTGCAGAAGTCCCGACAACACTCCACGCCGCCCACTCGGCGCCTTCTCCATTGCGAGTGACGCGCCGACTCCCCACTCACCGCCCATGCCGATTCCGAATAACGCGCGGAGAACGAGGAACACCATGTAGCTGGGCGCCAATCCGGAGAGCACCTCGACGATGGAGAAAAAAACGAGATCGATCATGAGTGGCAGCTTCCGCCCGTAGCGGTCTGCCATGAGGCCGAACACGAATGCCCCGACGGGGCGGAACGCCAGCGTCACTGTGATCGTAAGCGCGAGCTGCGCGTCGGTCTTGTGAAACTCCTTCGCGATCGCTGTCAGCGTGAAGACGACAATGAAGAAATCGAAAGCGTCGAGCGTCCAGCCGAGGAAGCTGGCGAAGATCGCGGCGCGATGGCCGCGCGGCGCGGCGCGAGCGATTGACGACGGCGTGATCGCGTCGGTGCTTGCCATGCAACAATATGTGCGAGTCGGAATGCGGCAGGAATGGCTCGTGGAGCATTGCGTCCCGGGGTTATTCTTTCCGGATGCAAAAGCTCCGAGACTTCCTGATAATTTTGTTGGCGACCGCTTGTTCCGCGGGCACGAGCACCATCCGCCAGCCAGGTGCAGGCGCAGCACCGGCCATCAATACAGTCGAGACGGCGGTAGCACCCGACGCGGTTGCGGATACTCTTCTCACCGATGTGCAACTCCTCGAGCCGAGCATTGTCGTCGAGCTTCGCTACGCGACGGCGAACAATTTTACCGGCGCCCCGCTCCCGGGTTATCTCGCCAATCGCGCATTTCTGAGACGTGAGGCCGCCGCGGCGCTCGCGCGGGTAGAGCGCGATCTGCGGCCACATGGACTCGGTCTAAAAGTGTTCGACGCCTATCGTCCGGTGCGCGCGACGGTGGCAATGGTGGATTGGACCGAGCGCGTGCACCGTACGGATCTGCTCAGGGACGGCTACATCGCGAGCCGGTCCCGCCACAATCTTGGGCTCGCAATCGATCTGACTCTGATCGACCTCGCCAGCGGCCGGGAGCTCGAGATGGGAACACCATTCGACACTTTTTCCGCCGCCGCGCACACGGCGAACGCAACGGGATTAGCGGCGGTCAACCGACAGAAATTGAAGTCCGCGATGGAAGCCCAGGGATTTCTGAATTACGACCAGGAATGGTGGCACTACAGCTTCAACGTGGCAAATCCTCTGCGCTTTGACCGTCCGATCCGGTAGCGGATGGCGTGGCAGTCGTAACGGTCTGCGCCTCATCCTCGGCGCGTCGCGTCGGCATGGAGAAGAAGAACGTAGTCCCCTCGTCGAGAAAATCGGCCCACGCACGGCCACCCATCGCGGCCACAGTTTCCCTGACGATGCTGAGACCAAGCCCGGTGCCGTCGATGCCACTTTGCGTTTCCTCGTGAGCGCGAAAACCGCGTTCGAACAGCCGGGATCGCTTGGCCTCGGGAACCCCCAGGCCGTTGTCGCGTACTTCGACCACCGTCTCGGACTCGAGCGTGTCGGCCGGTGACGTTACCGCGGCGCGAATCTCGACCCATCGCTTCTCTTTTCGCGGATCGGAGTATTTGATGGCATTAGCCAACAGATTTGAGAGGCATAGCTCGAACGCCGCGGCGCTGACATCTACCTTCGGCAGGTCCCCGGAGAGCCTGATCTCGACGTCGCGGCTCCGCGCCGTCTCGCGCAGCTGTCGCGCAACTTCAGCCGCCGCTTTTGCAAGGGAAATGTGCCGCGACCGGCGGGCATCGTCGTCGAGACGCGAAAGCTCCACCAGGTTCTCCAGAGCCACCCTCATGTTAGCGGCATTGCGCACGACGATGGAGACCATCGTTCGCTGCTGTTCTTCCGAGGTGTCCTCCATCTCGAGGATCTCCGCTGCGCCACCGATCGTACCGATGAGATTTCTCAGCTCGTGACTGAGCGCGCGATTGAAGGCCCTCAGACGTTGCTCCCGCTCGTTCAGCTGCTCCTTCACCAGGCTCAGATAGTGGGTAAGGGTCGCCTGCTCGATTATCGCGATTGCAAGAAAAAGCCGGTGCGCGCAAGCCAGTAGCTCGCCACGACTGCACGGCTCGTCGATCGAATCCGCGACGCGCGACAGAAACGAGAAAAGAATCCCTCCGAAGATCTCATACTCCTTGAGGAGCTGGTATTCGTCGAAGCCCTGGGAGAAGCGGAGTTCTCCGAGCTCCATCGCTTTGGCGACGACGGGAATCTCCGACAGTATCACTTTCTGCGGGTTCTCGATGTAATCCGCGATCCCCAGAATCAGGAGCGGCACGTGATCGAGAAGCGCGTCCGTGGGGAAAACCCGATTCGGGTCGAGGCTGACGCGCGCGCTGATCCGCCCGAGCCAGCGCCGCGTCAGCTCGTCGCGGCTGTCCCGCATCATCTGCGCGAGAACTCTCGCCAGAGTGCAGTTCTCTACCGGATCGGTGTCGGGGAAGCTTAGCTCGCGTTGCATACCCATCGTCCTCCTCCCGTCGTGACAAGCCCCCGTGCAGGGACTCGACAATGCAATTTGCGCTCCCTCCAAATGACGCTGGAGAGACGCGCCGCTTGACATAGGGTGGGGGGGTATATTGATTGTACACAGGCGATCGCTGAAGTAGGCCACCCCAGTCCTGAATTCGCCGTGTCCGCAGGGAATGTCATTGTGTCAACCGAGCTCGCAAACAAAGACGAAACGTCGATATCGTTTCCCGTAAGAGGGATGACGTGCGCCGCGTGCCAGTCCCGCGTCCAGCGCGCGCTTGCCGCCGAGCCCGGCGTCATAGACGCTGCTGTCAACCTCGTGACCAGGAGCGCAGCAGTTCGGTACGATCCAGGCGAAGTGAGCGCCGAGCGTCTCATCGAAGCGGTGCGCGCAACTGGATATGATGCCGAGCTCGCCGCACCGGACAGCTCCGTTGAGGAGATCTCGAGCCAGGACGACGGCGAGATACGCGAAGCGCGCGAGCTCGCGATCAAAGCGACCGTGAGCGTCATCGCAGGGATCTTTGCGATCGGCATCGCGATGTTTTCAATGGGCAACCCGGCCGCCAACTACGCGCTGCTGGCACTCTCGGTCGTGATTCTCGCCTGGGCGGGGCGCGACATCTATCGCCGCGCGTGGAAGGCGGTGAGGCACGGCTCCGCGGATATGAACACGCTCGTTGCGCTCGGAACCGGCTCCGCCTTCCTCTATTCACTGATTGCGACGATTGCGCCGAGCCTTTTTGCGCGCAATGGGATCGCGCCCGACGTGTACTACGAAGCGGTGATCTTCATCATCGCTCTCGTGCTGGCCGGTCGCGCGATCGAAGCACGCGCGCGGCGCAAAACCTCCGAGGCGCTTCGAAAGCTGGTGAGTCTTCTTCCCGGAACCGCCCGTGTCGAAGGCAACGGCGGCTGGGTCGAGAAGCCGCTCAACGCGGTCGAATCCGGAGAAACCGTCCTCGCTCGGCCCGGCGAACGGATTCCCGTCGACGGCGTCGTCATCGACGGCGGGAGCGAGGTCGACGAATCAATGTTGACCGGCGAGCCCATGCCCGTCGCAAAAGGTCCGGGCGATCAAGTCGTAGGCGGCACGGTCAACACTACTGGATCGCTCCGCTACCGCGCGACCAGCGTGGGCGCCGACAGTGTCCTGGCCCGAATCGTCGCGCTCATGAGAGATGCCCAAAGCTCGCGCGCACCAATTCAGCGGCTCGCTGACAGAGTGAGCGCTGTCTTCGTGCCGGCCGTGCTGTCCATCGCCATCATCACCTTCATCGCGTGGTACGTGCTGGGTGGCGCGGCCGCTCTCCCACATGCGATAGCCGCAGCGGTGTCCGTTCTCATTATTGCCTGCCCGTGCGCGATGGGACTCGCGGTTCCAACGGCGGTGATGGTTGCCACCGGACGAGGCGCGGAGATGGGCCTCCTGATCAAGGGCGGCGAAATCCTGCAGCGAGCGGGCGATGTGAACACTGTCGTGCTCGACAAAACCGGAACCGTCACCGAAGGCGCGCCCAGCGTAGCGCGCGTGATGACTCTTGGCGAACTAAGTGAGCGCGAGGTTCTGAGTTATGCGGCGGCGGTCGAACGCCATTCCGAACATCCGGTTGCGGCAGCGATCGTGCGCGCCGCAAACGACAAACACGAAACCGTCGGCGAGGTGAGCGAATTCAGATCACACACCGGTAGCGGCGTCACGGGGAAAGTGCGGGGGAGAGAAGTCGCCATCGGCAACGCGCGGTTGCTGCTCGATCTCGAGGTCGGGGGCACGGGCCTACCCTACACGTCTGAAGTGCCCGAGGGATCAAGCGAGCTCTATGTCGCGATCGATCGGCGGATCGTCGGCATCATCGTCGTGTCCGACTCGCTGCGCCCGTCGTCCGCGGAAGCTGTCCGAGCGTTGAAGGCGATGGGAATCGATGTGATGCTCGTCACCGGCGACAGACGGTCGACGGCCGAATCGATCGCCAACGCGATCGGAGTGGATCGCATCGTCGCCGAGGTACTTCCGCACCAGAAGGTGGAGGAGATTCGCGCGCTGCAGCGAGAGCATCGAGTCGTCGCAATGGTCGGCGATGGAATCAACGATGCGCCCGCGCTGGCTCAGTCGGATGTCGGAATCTCGATGCCCAAGGGTACCGATATCGCTGTCGAGGCGAGCGATATCGCCCTAATGCGTAGCGATCTGCGCGGCGTCGTCGGCGCGATCTCGCTTTCGCGCCGCACGATGGCGACGATGAAGCAGAATCTGTTCTGGGCGTTCGTGTACAACGTGATCGGAATCCCGATCGCAGCTGGCGCCCTCTATCCGCTCACAGGTCTGATGCTGAGCCCGATAATCGCCAGCGCCGCGATGGCGCTGAGCTCGGTGAGCGTTGTCACCAACAGCTTGAGACTGCGACACGCGCGCCTCGCGTAACGCGCGCCCACCGGAGAAGCCATGCCCACTATCGCAGGCAAACAGAATCGCAAGGAATCGGCGGACGCAGCTGAATGCGGGTGCGCGGTTCAGGAATCAACGGGGTCGAGGAAGGCTTTGGCGGTCGATCCGGATGTGAAATCGCGAAACCTGAAGCGACTCCGGCGCATCGAAGGCCAGGTACGGGGACTTCAGAAGATGATCGCCGATGACCGTTACTGCGCCGACATCCTCACCCAGATCTCGTCAGTCCATGAGGCGTTGCGGGGAGTGGGTCGGGAGCTGATGCGAAACCATCTGAAGCACTGCGCGACAGGGGCGATCCGCTCGGGTGGGAAGCAGGCGGACGTGATGTACGACGAGATCGTCGATCTCATGTACACCCATAGCCGATAGCGTAGCCTGCTTGAAACCTGTTGCGGGCGTGGCCGTATTGTACTAATGTGATAGTACAAGCAGACAATGCCTATTTTCAACGTCGACTCAAAGAGTCCGACCCCGATCTACGCTCAGCTCGATCGATCGATCAGAGCGGCGATCGCGACCGGCACGCTCCAACCAGGGATGCAGCTGCCAACTGTTCGGCAGTTGGCGGTGGACCTCGCGGTGAACGCGAACACCGTGGCACGGGTCTACGCCCAGTTGGAGCGCGATGGAATTCTCGAGACCCGACGCGGAGTCGGCACTTTCGTTCGCGAGGCGCCGACCCCTCAGGCGGCGCGCACTCACCGTGAGCGCGAGCTGCGCGAGCTCATTCGACGCTTCGTAGGCGATGCTGCGATGCTGGGATTCACTTTAGCCGAGCTCATAACTCAGCTCAGACAAGAGGAGAAAGAATAAATGCCGGACATGGACGAAGTTCTCGCAGCACGCCGCGCTGCCCGGGCTGCCCGGTCACAGGGGCGCCTCAACGTGGTTGCAGTGTCGATTTTCCTTCTCTCGCTGGTCATTGGACTCGTCATGACGGCGGGGAGCCAAAACCCGGGCTGGCTCTTTGTCTGGGTAATCGCCGGGCTCTTCTTGTCGCAGTCTCCAAAGATCGCGAAGCAGTGGGAGCGCGCCGTCGTACTCCGGCTCGGCAAGTACACTGGACTACGTGGTCCCGGACTATTCTGGATCACGCCGTTCGTGGAGACGATCTCTCTTTACATCGACCAGCGCGTCGTAACCACCAGCTTCGCGGCGGAAGAAACCCTCACCTCCGACACCGTCCCGGTAAACGTCGACGCGGTTCTCTTCTGGATGGTGCACGATTCCGAAAAGGCCGCGCTGGAGGTACAGGACTATACCCAGGCGGTGAGCTGGGCAGCGCAGACTGGTCTCCGCGACATTATCGGACGCACATCACTCACCGAGCTGCTGCGCGGACGGGAGCGAATCGAGTCGGAGCTCCAGGCGCTCATCGACCAGCGGTCCAACCCCTGGGGCGTCACGGTGCAATCGGTGGAGATGCGCGACATCGTGATTCCAACTTCGCTTCAGGACGCGATGTCCCGTGAGGCGCAAGCGTCGCGCGAGAAGTCAGCGCGCATCATTCTCGGTCAGGCCGAAGTGGAAATCGCCCATCTCTTCTTCGAGGCGGCGAAATCGTACCAGAACAATCCAACCGCGCTGCACCTGCGCGCGATGAACATTCTGTACGAGGGACTGAAGGAAAAGGGAGCGCTGATGCTTGTGCCCAGCACGGCCGTCGAGTCTATGGGACTCGGCGGACTAATGGGGGCAGCCGCCCTCAGACAGCAGACGCTGAGCGAAGGCGAAGGGAAAGCAGGGCCGCCCGCCGTTTGACGAGTCGTCGGCTGGAAAAAGTGTCTAAAAAAAGCGCGTCCATTTAGTGGACGCGCTTTTTATTGACCGGCCCGCACCTTCTCTGCCGGGCGTTGGCCGGCGCCCAGCGTTTGCGCGGCCTGGCCATCGGAAAGAAGCTTCGTTACGAATCGCTGTCCTTCCGACACGCGCTCGATCTCGATCGCAATTGCATCGACAGAGGCTTCCAATCTCTCGAGACGTTGTGCCGTCTCGGTGAACACCGCTGGCGCAGCAACCCTGTTGGCGCGCTTGCAGAAAGCGCGCGAAAACCCAGTAGCCAGCGGGAAAAAGATGAAGATGATCGCGAGCACGGAGAGTGTCATAACCTGTTTTGGTGCGAGGCCGGCGAAGACCGGAGCGTTGGATGTGCCAGCGATCAACCCCGCGGCGGGGCTCGAAAGCGCCTGACCGGTTTGCTGAAGATCCGATTCCAGCTGCAGCTGACGTTTATCGAGCAGTGCAAGACGGCCCTCGAGTCCCTGTCTCGCTGTTTCGTCGCCGGTGAGACCCAGTTTTTGCAGCTGGCTGAGCAACTTGTTCCGCCTTCCGTCGACCGACTGCAGCTGATCGGAAAGCTCCGAACGCCGCGCCCGGAGGGCATCGAGATCAGCTGCCGTACGAGGCACGGGTATGGAGATCGCCGGTGTCCCTTCAAGGCCAGGGACGACTACCCCTCGGATCGGCGGGCTCGGGGTTGGTTGCGGAGCGGGAGTCTGCATCAGAAATCCTACGAACTAAAAGGCTGGAGGGTTACAGCCGTGCCCATGTATAATGCACAGCGGCGCCTGCACATTCCACGGCGGCGCCACTTCGTGTACGAGGCTGGGTGGCTTTCAGCCGCCGGTCTTGGTTACCGGGCTGTCGAACTCAAAGGGACTCCTCGGCTGTTCGGCGCCAACGCGACCCGGCGCGATGTCTGCCCGCGCGTACACTTCGGATCGCACTGGGGAATCGTCCTGCCGTCTCAGCACGGCAACCTGGCCAATATGGGTGAGCGCGTCAGACAGCGGTCCCTGGAATAATTCTTCGGCGCTCGCTCCCATCGGTGCGTCGGACGCGAGATATCTGTCGAGCGCGAGGAGCGAAGCGTGGAAGCGCTCCACTTCCTTGCGCCATGCTTGTGGCTTTGTCGGAACCCAGTCGGATTGTCCCCGCACCATCCGCAACGCCCAGTCGAACAAGTCACCCATGTGAGCGAGGATTTGCACCGGAGTACGCGCGCCCTTTCCGAGCTGGAAGCTCGCGAACCCGGGCGGCGCGTCACGCTCGACCTTCGCGGCGCGGTAGGCTATCGTGGCGAGAGTGTGGCGGAGGAAATCGCGCTTGGGATCCGTCAATGCCAGTCCGGTTCGTCGGTCAGCGTATCGACGTGGACCCGATGCGCGGAAGCCTTTCCCGAGATTCGTTGCCAGGCGCCATTCGTGTTCTTGTGCGCAACGGCGATCTCGAAGCTGTCGGGCGCAAACCAGCGGGCGTGGTTGAAATCTTCGTCGCAGTCGCAGCCACCGCCCCCCGGCCCCCTGATCACGATCTGCCGGGTCTTGAGATCGCGAACGATACCGTAGGTCCCGGGGTTTGCGGGCATCGTGTCCTCCCCGACGTACGCGACGTAGCGACCGTCCGGCGAGATCAGCACGTCCTGATCCGAAGGCCAGACGTCGTCCGGTAGCGGGCTCGTCTCGACGCGATGCCGGCCGAGACGCAGTCGGAAAATCTGGCGTTGCGGCGTGGAGGAATCTTCGGA
>WNGC01001491.1_pt1 | contig 14171 bp, 8 predicted proteins | sample 5400051 | NCBI WGS metagenome assembly WNGC01 (sample SAMN13153368, study PRJNA577476) | soil metagenome | isolation source: 20 cm soil or saprolite under grassland replicate 2 | place: USA:California | collected 2016-06-15 | reverse complement strand
CGAACGTGAAACCGGACGACTTCGACGCGCTGCTGCTGCCGGGCGGCGTGATCAACGCCGACAAGATTCGCACCGAGCCGAAGGCCGTCGAGTTCGTGCGCGCATTTGCGCGGGAAGGCAAACCGATAGCCGTGATCTGCCACGCGCCATGGCTGCTCATCGAGGCGGACATCGTGCGCGGGCGGAAGGTGACGTCGTGGCCGTCGCTCAAGACCGACCTGACGAACGCGGGGGCCAACTGGGTGGATGAGGAAGTCGTCGTCGACAACGGACTCGTGACGAGCCGCAAACCCGACGACATTCCGGCGTTCAACAAGAAGATGATCGAGGAGTTCGCCGAAGGCGCGCACGTGGCGCAAGCACGGTTCTGACGGTCTTGCTCGCAGCCCCTCTCCCGAGGATAATTCACACCCCGGGAGAGGTGGCCGAGTGGCTGAAGGCGGCGGTTTGCTAAACCGTTATAGGGCCTTAAAACCTTATCGGGGGTTCGAATCCCCCCCTCTCCGTGCGCGCTTCGCGCGAATGATCAATGTTCAACGCTCATTGATCATTGATCATTGATGATTGATCATTCGCGCTAATGCGCGTCCGAGTTCGTTTCGCTCCCTCCCCCACCGGCTACCTCCACGTCGGCGGCGCCCGCACCGCCCTCTTTAACTGGCTGTTCGCCCGGCGCGAGGGCGGGAAGTTCCTCCTGCGCATCGAAGACACCGACAAGGCGCGCTCCACCGACGCCCACACGCAGGTGATTCTCGACGGACTACAATGGCTGGGCCTAGACTGGGACGAGGAGCCGATCTTCCAGGGCGCTCGCGTCGGTCGACATCAGCAGGTAGCGGATCAACTGCTCAAACAGGGCAAGGCGTACATGGAGGAGGACGCGATCCGGCTGCGCGTTCCGCCCGTCGAGCTGGCCTGGGATGACGCGGTGCACGGGCGCATCAGCTTCAAGGGCGAAGACATCCGCGATTTCGTCATTCTGCGCTCCGACCGCTCGCCGCTCTACAACTTTGCCGTCGTCGTGGACGACATCGACATGCAGATCACGCACGTGCTGCGCGGCGACGACCACATCTCGAACACACCCAAACAGATCGCCGTCTATCACGCGCTGGACGCACCGCTTCCCGTGTTTGGTCACGTCCCGATGATTCACGGGTCCGACGGGAAGAAGCTCTCCAAGCGCACCGGCGCGGTCGCCGTCGGCGATTACGAGAGCCGCGGCATCCTGCCCGAGGCGATGCGCAACTTCCTCGCACTGCTCGGCTGGAGTCCCGGCGGCGATCGCGAGATCATGAGCATGGAGGAGCTGCGGAACCTCTTCTCGCTGGACGGGATTCTCAAAAAGCCGGCCGTCTTCGACACGACAAAACTCGAGTGGATGAACGGGCAGTATCTGTCCGCGAAATCGGCGGAGGAACTGTACTCGCTGGTGCATCCCCATCTCCAGGGGCTCGGTCTCAACGGCAACAAACAGGTGGTCCTCGGCGCGATCACCGCCGTCAAGACGCGCTCCCGCACGACGCTCGATATCGCGCGGCAAGTCGCTGTCCGACTCGACGAGAAGTTCGTGACGCTCGATGACAAAGCGAAGAAGGAGATCGCCAAAGACCCGACCGGGTATCACGCCGCGTTGGCGGCGAGTGTCGTTGCGCTCAAGAACGCCGAGTGGACGCACGAAGGACTCGAGCAGGCACTGCGCAATCTCGCCGAGGAACGCAACGTGGCCGCCGGGAAGGTATTTCAACCAATCCGCATCGCCCTCACCGGCGGAACGGTGTCCGAACCGGTGAACGAATTGTTGTTCGTCGTTGGAAAAGAGGCGGCATTGCGCCGTCTCGAAGCCGCGGCCCTATCATGAGGAGGCTCGCTGCATGGTTCACATTCGTCGGATCGCGACTGTCGCCGTTGCTGCTGCACTCACTTTCGCCGCCCTCCCCGTCGTCGATGTAATCGCAGCGCAATCCGCACTGGAGCGCACCCCGAACCTGTCGGGCGACTGGCTCGGCGCGCCCGGCACGTTGCAGTTCAACTTCGTGCACCGCTTCGGCGTCACCGACGCGCCGCAGCGCAAGGTGCTCAGCTCGCCGACATTCCTGCTCTCATATCGACTGCCGTTCCCGCTCACGATCGGTACCAATTACGCCACGTCGTCGCTCGTCGCGCCGAATTATCCCAACGAGTGGGAGGCCTTCGCCCGCTTTGCGCCGCTCGCTGCCGCGTCGCTCCAGCTCGGCTACAACCAGGCCGCACGTAGCGCCGACGGTGAGTTGACGCTCGGGCATGCGGTCGGACCGCTGCGATTGCTCGCGATCGGCCGTTTTCTGTCTCACGGCTACGCGCGGGATACGGCGCGCTACGCCGTCGGGGGCGGCGCATCATTGCATCTGCATCGCTGGGTGTCGCTCGCCGGCGACGTCACCACGCTGATCAATCGCCGCGCCGGCGAAGACGTGGCCTGGGGCGCGGCGTTGCAGCTCGCCATTCCCTACTCGCCCCACACGGTCTCGCTGCAAGTGACGAACACCAACACGGCGACGCTCGAGGGCGCCTCAGTCGGGAAAAAGGTGCGAGGCGGATTCGAGTTCACGATCCCGTTCACGTTGAGCAGATACTTCGGCGGCGGCGGACGGCGGAACACGGCGGAGGGCGTCGCAAGCACGCAAAACGCGACCCAGGCGAACATTCGCAACATGGTGTTCGCGCCGGCGCGTCTCGAGGTCGCCGCCGGCACGTCGATTCGGTGGACGAATCACGATCAGCTCGTACACACCGTCACCGCGGACGACGGCTCCTGGGACTCCGGAAACATCGATCCGGGGTCCACATGGAGTCATACCTTCGACAAGCCGGGCGACTATTCTTTCCACTGCACGCCGCACCCCTTCATGAAGGGTGTCGTCGTGGTGAGGTGACCGATGAGACCTTTGAGTTTGCTCTTGGGATCGATTCTCGCCGCGGCACTCGTCGGCGCGTGCTTCTCGGAGCGCGTGGGAGGCTCGAGCAGTACGATTACGCCCGGTGTCGACTGCAACGTGCCCCTCTCCGTGATCGATTCGGGAAACGTCGTCGTCGCGATTCACAACTTCGCGTTTCAACCAGACTCGATCCTCATCCGCCCGGGCCGGACCGTCACCTGGGTGAATTGCGAGTCCGCCGGCACGGAAGGGCACACGACCACCGCCGATCAAGCGGCGTGGGATTCGCCGACGCTCCAGCCGGGTGAGCGGTTTTCGTTCACGTTTACGACCGGTGGGACCTACCCGTATCACTGCAAACCCCACCCGTTCATGGTAGGGAAAGTCATTGTCAGCATAACTCCGTAACCCCGCGGTTACGGAACGACGCGCGTGGTGTCTTGGCCCCGGCGTCGCTCGTCGGCGTCGCGCTCGGCCTGTTTGCGCTGGCGCAGCTCGCGAACGTAGCGGCGGAAGTCCTGGAAGGACTGCGCGCGGTCGGCCGCGCGCAGGATGTCGGCGCGCATGTCGTTCAACTGGCGAGCGCGCATCGCCTCATCGAAGTTGCCTTGCGGCAACAAATTCCCCAGCAGCGCCAGCGCCATCGTCGGGATCTTGATCCCGGCGATGTGGATGTACGCGGAGTCGATCCCCCACTCCGGCTTGTCCGGCGTGCCGCCCACCGTCCAGGACGGCCGCTTGGTATTTCGCTGCACCTGATCCAGCACCTGATTGAGCGAATCCACCATGGCGCGGAGCCGCTCGATCGCCGCCGAGTGGCGTGCCGCCGTGTCGCCGTAGATCGCATCGGCGACCGAGGCCGGCAACGGCGGGCGCGGGCTCACCCACAACCGGCCATCACCGACCTGTGGCGCGGGAGCGATGCGCCCGGCGTCCGGATCGTAGGCAGGCAACGTGGTGCCCGTATCGGGTGCCGCGACGGCGACGAGCGGCGGTGGAGTAGCGGGCGGCGGAGTTGGCTCATGCGGGGGCGACTGAATGGTCGGCCCTTTGGCTCGCAGCTCGCGCGTTCCGGGAACGAAGACCATCGAATCGCCGGCCGCGACGGGTTCGAGAACGACGTAGGTCGCTTTGCGCCAGGGCGCCTGCCACGGCACCACAAAGAAAAGAATCACCGCGACGACGTGCAGCGCCGCCGTGACCAACCACGCCCGGCCAACCGGCACTCGCGCTACCTGGCGGTCAAACAGTGGCGAGCACCTTTCCCAGCCGTTCCGCCGCCTCGATGAGGCGCGGCGTCGCGGTCGTGAGGGCGATGCGGAAGAATCCCTCGGCGCCGGCGCCGAACGCGCTGCCCGGCAGGGTCACAACACCGACGTCTTCCAGCGCGCGTTTCTGGAAAGCCGCGGACGTGAGGCCCTCCGGCAGGGGCACCCACAGATACATCGTCGCCCGCGGAGATTCGACTTCAAAACCATTGGCGCGCAGCGCCGGTACCAGCGCGTCGCGCCGCTCCTTGAACTGCGCGGCGTATCCCGAGGCGAGCCGCTCGGCCTGCTTCAGCACTTCAGCACCCGCCGCCTGCACGCCGAGGAACGCACCCGTGTCCACGTAATTCTTCACGCGCGCCAGCGCCGCGATCCGGTCAGGACGGCCGACCGCCCAGCCGAGCCGCCAACCCGTCATACAGAAGCTCTTGGAGAGTGAATGAAACTCGACGGCGACGTCCATCGCGCCCGGAACCTCGAAGATCGACGGCGCGACGTAGCCGTCGAATGTGATCTCGCAGTACGGATTGTCGTACGCCAGCACGATGTCATGGCGGCGACACGCAGCCACCACGCGCTCGAGGTACTCGCGTGGCGCGACGGCCGCAGTGGGATTGTTCGGATAGTTCAGGTAGACGAGCTTCGCGCGCTTCAGAACGGGCGCGGGAATCTCTTCGAGCTCGAGGAGAAAGTCCGTGCGCGGCGTGAGGTCGTACAGATACGGCTCGGCATCCGCCAGCACGGTACCGCCATGATAGACGGCGTATCCGGGAACCGGCACGATCGCGGTGTCAGCGGGGTCGAGCACCGCAGTCGCCAGATGCGCGATGCCCTCTTTGGAGCCAAGCAACGGATGGAGCTCGGTGAACGGATCCACGGTGAGGCCGAAGCGGCGCTTCATGTAGCCGGCGGCGGCTTCGCGGAATGCGGGCAGGCCGAGCTGAAACGCGTAGCGGCTCATCGCCGGATCCTGGATGGCGCGGGCGAGGGTTTCCACCGCGACGCGTGGCGGCGGGAAATCGGCGTCCCCCGCCCCGACATCGATTACATCGACGCCTTGCTGGATGAGCCGCCGCTTGATCGCGGGCAGCTCCGCCATCGGATACGTAGGCAACCTGCCGACGCGCTTACTGTAATCCATGAGACGATAAATCTAACCCCGAGTCGACAGGGAGGGAGGAGCGCCGATGCCATGCATCGCGAAGAATTCTTCCACCTCGCGCCGCACGTCGGGCCAGTTGCCGATCGCCCGCGAGGCCGGAGGCAATCCTTCCAACATCGTGGCTCCGTACCGTTTGGTGACGACCCGCCGATCGAGCAGGACGACGGCGCCGACATCGGACTTCGTGCGGATCAGACGGCCGAATCCCTGTTTCAACTTGAGTGCGGCGAGCGGTACGAGGTAATTCGTGAACCCATCGACTCCCGCTTGCGTCAGACGCTCCAGCCGCGCGGCGGTCAACGGCTCGCTCGGCACCTTGAACGGCAGCTTGGCCAGAATCAGCACGCGCAACGCCCGGCCCGGCACGTCGACACCCTCCCAAAATGAATCGGTCCCGAGCAGAATCGCTGAGCCGGCTTCGCGAAACCGCCGCAGCAGATGATCGCGCTGGCCTTCCCCCTGCACGAGCAGCGGCCAACGCGACCCGCAGTGGCCGCGCACCGCCTCCGCGGCACGGCGCAGCGCCCCGTGACTCGTGAACAGCGCGAAGATTCCGCCGTCGGATGCGTGTGCCAGCTCGATGAGGACGCGCGCGACGGCCGCGCCATGCCCCGCCTCATCGTCGTGCGGCTCGGGAACGTCGGTCGGAATGCCGAAGAGGCATTGCGCCGCGAAGTCGAACGGCGACGGCAACACCTCTCGCACCGTAACGCGCGAGGGCGGCAGCGAGAGGCCGAGCCGATCTTCGAGAAATGTGAACTCACCGCCCGCGGCGAGCGTCGCGCTCGTCAAGATGACGGTCTCGACTCGATCGAAGAGCGTTTCCTTGAGAATCGGCGCCATGTCGAGCGGCACGGCGGCAAGCGTCAGGTTGGGCGTCTTCCGTCCGCGGCGCTCCATCCAGCGCACGGCGGTCGGCCCTTTCACGCCCTGCAGCGTCGCTTTCAATGCGTCGGCCGATGCATCGAGCCTGCGCACGACGCCGCGCAGCTCGCCGATCAATCGCGTCCGCATCTCGGCGGGATCGTCGATCGACAGGCGGTCCGCGATCGTCTCGATGCCGTCGCGCAGCTTGCTGAACGCGATGAGCAGGTTGTCGAGTGCCACATCGAGTCCCGAACGCCACACGTCATCGGCGGCAAACGCATCGGTGAGTCGCAGTACGGGCGTCGGTCCTTGTTCTGCTTCAAGTCTCCGAGCCAGCCGGCCGAAGAGCTCTTCCGCCCAGCGGCGTGCCGCGATCAGCTGATCGAGCACGCCGCTCGCGAGCAGATCGCGGCTGCCCGACGACATCAAGTCATCGCGCGTGCCGAGCTCGGCGGCGAGCGCCGGCAGCAGTCCGCGACCGTTGCGCTCCATGCGGCCGAGTAACCGCTGCACGCCGAGCATGCTGACCTGGGTGCCGAGGTGGTTGGCGGCGACATCCTCGAGATGGTGTGCCTCATCGAGCACGAGGCGGCGATACGGCGGGAGCACCGCGGCTTCCTGCCAGTTGTCGGACGCGATGCGCACCGCCAGGTCGGACGCCAACAGATGGTGGTTCACGACCACCACATCGGCTTCGGCGGCTCGGCGTCTCGCGGCAAACACGAAGCAGTTTTCGAAATGCGGGCATTTGAGCCGGGTACACAAGTCCGATTCCGCGGCCACCGCGTCCCAGACCTCGCCGGACGGCTCCTCCACGAGGTCGGCGAGGCTGCCGTCGGCCGTGCGCGACGCCCAGCCGGCGATCGACTCGAGCTCGGCGGCTCGTGCGTCGTCGAACAACGATTCCTGCCCGGCGCGCGCCTGTTCGAGCCGCGAGAGGCAGAGATAGTTGCGCCAGCCCTTGAGCAGCGCGAACGTGATCGCCCGATCACCCGTCGACAGCGCGCGCGACAGAATCGGCAAATCCTTCCCGACGAGCTGCTCTTGAAGGTTGATCGTGTTGGTCGAGACGACCGTGCGCTCGCCGTTGACTCGCGCCCACTCGAGCGCAGGCACCAGATAGGCGAACGACTTCCCCACGCCCGTCCCCGCCTCGAGCAGCGCAATCCCACCGTCGTTGTAGGCGTCGGCGATGAAGGCGGCCATGTCGCGCTGGCTGGGCCGGTCCTCGAACGCGCCGAGCACGCGCGCGACGGGACCGGTCTCCGCCAACAGATCGGCGACGGCAATGGCGTCGAGGCGTGCGGGATTGCGGGCGCGCGGGCATTCGACGACGACGTACAGCGCCGTGACGTCGTTGTTGACGATGCCGAATCCGACCCCGCCGTCGTGCAGCCGCGCGGCGACGTGCAGATCCGGACCCGAGGGCTCCAGGAACCCGCTCGGGTGGTTGTGGAGCAGCATCTCGCCGCGCTCGGCGACGCCGGGAAGGGCGAGGACCGCGTCGATGGTGCCACGCGCCACGACCCGCGCGTCGGTCAGCGCGCCGTTGGGATCGGCGCGGACCACGAATGACACCTCGCGGCCGTGCGCGGCCGCGATTTCTTCCTGCAACAGCGCGCGCGCGTCAGCCGTGAGGCGCTCGACGGACGCGCTCACGTCTTCAGCTCGCGCTTCTTCGCTGCCGGGAAGAGGACGTTGTTGAGAATCAGCCGGTAGCCCGGCGAATGCGGGTGCAACGACAGATCGGTCGCCGGATCGCCGATTTGATGCTGGGGATCTTCCGGGTCATGGCCGCCGAAGAACGTCCACGTGCCTTTTCCGAGGTCCCCGTGGATGTATTTCACCCACGGCGCGCCCTCTTCCTCCGCCAGCACGGTGACGCCCGGCTTGATCCGGGTGCGCACGAACGACGTCGTCAGGCCGTAGAAATCGGGAATGACCTGGCGATGATCCTGCACGAGCATCGTCGGAACGGGATCGATTTTGGCGCTGAAGTTGAAAAGCTTGAACGCGCCCAACGGCTGGCGCCGCATGCCGCCGTTCACCTGGTGCCCGTCGATATCGGAGAAACTGGCGACCAGCGGGTTCGCCTCGATGTGCCCGCCGGTGAACGCGAAGGTCTGCGTCCAGTCGAGCTTCGCGTCCGCGGCGGGATCGATCGGCGTGCCGTCGGCAAACGTGGCCGCGATGTCCACGTCGTGGGCCGCGAGCGCGAGATCGATCGTCTCCGTCGCCGTGCACATCGCGAACAGGAACCCGCCGTTGTCGACGTAGCTGTGGATCCCGCGCGCGACGGCTTTCTTCAAGTCGGGCACGGTCGCGAATCCCAACCGGCGCGCCATCTCCGAATTGCGCTGCACCATTTCCGCGAGCCACGGCATGCCCGAGTAAATGAGGAAGAACTTCGAGTACTGCCCCGTGAAGTCCTCGTGATGCAGGTGCAGCCAGTCGTAGTCGCGCAGCGTGCCGTTCACCACCTCGGAATCCCAGATCTTGGTGAACGGGATTCCGGCGTACTGCAGCGCCATCGTGACCGCGTCGTCCCACGGCGCTGCGTTGGGTGGCGCATACACGGCGACCTTGGGCGCTTTCTCGAGCGGCACCGCATCCATGTTGTTCGCTTCGATCTCGCCGCGAATCGCCGTCACGGCGCCGCCCTCCAGGGGATCGGCGCGCACGCCGTTCAGTGCGGCATCGCGCCGCAGCGGATCGCCGTCGGGAATGAGGAACGAGCCGCCCCGGTAGTTGAGCAGCCATTCCGCTTTCAGTCCGGCCTGGATCGCGCGATAGGCAAGGCCGTACGCTTTCAAATGATCGGTTTGCGCATCATCCATGGGGATCAAGAGATAGCCGGTTAGACGGTTAGACGGATAGAAACCGAGAAATCTCGCGCTAACCGTCCAACCGGCTAACCGACTAGCCGTCTTTAGAAAATCCCGCCGTTTCATGACTTCGGAATCGCCCCCTTCGCCCGCTCGAGCTCGCGTCGAGCTTCCGGGACGAAGGCACTGTTCGGATATGTGAGAATCAGATGCTCGAGATGTGGAATCGCCTCCGTGGCCCGGCCCTGACGGGCGAGCAGGCGAGCCCACTCGAGCTCCGCGGCAGCGGGCGCGGCGCCATCGCCACCACCGCGCACGATTTCGTCGAACAGCGCGATCGCGGTCACTTCGTTTTGCCCGCCGACGCGCGCAGCGACCTGGCCGGCCACCAGTAGCACTTCGAGCCGGCCACCCTGCGGCGCGAGGCGAGCGGCGGCGCGACGCAGCGCGGCGACGGCGCCGGACGAATCGCCCCGCGCGAGCGCCAGCAGCGCCGTGCCCAGCTCGGGGCTCGACTCGTCGGGGATGCGTTGCAGCAACGCCATCATCGCCGTGCGATCGGTCGCCGCCGAGCGATCGCCGGCGTATGGCCCGGCGGTCCGGAATGCGGTCATGGCGGCTTTCAGGTCACCGCGGTAGAGCGCGATCCAACCGCGTTCCGCGAGCGCCGCCACGCTGGAATCGTCGTCCAGCGCCGCGGCCGCGCGGTCAAGCTCGCCGCGCGCGACGCGCGCCTTGGCGAGCGCGAGCCGCAGCGCCGCGCGATCCTCCGCAACGAGTCCCGCGTCGCCTTCTTCGGCGAGGCGATGCTCGACGAGGTCGAGCTGGCCATCCGCGATGAGGACCTGCAGCAGCGCGGCCGTCGCGACGGCATGCGCGTCCGCCGGAGCGCCGGAATCATTCGCCAGACCCTCCAACACGCGCCGCGCGGCCACACGATCCCCGCCCGCCAGCAGCTCGCGCACCGCCTCGGCCCGCGCGCGCTCGGCGAGCGGCGAGGGGACGAGCCCGCTCCAGCGGCTCAACGCGAGACCGCGCACGCGGTGACCCTCAGGAGTGACGATCGTTCCTGCTAAATCGGCGAAGCGCCGCAATGCGGCCTGTCCTTCGGAGTCGACGGTGCCGCCCAGCGTCGGTTCGAACAGCGTCCACGCCGCGTTCGCCTGGCCCCAGCCGAGCTCCACTTCCGCGGCCATCCGCCGCACGCGTGCCGGTTGGTCGGGCGTCGTCAGCACGCGCAAGACACGATCACGGGACGTGGGCGTGACTTCGGAGAGCTGGCTCGCGGCGTTCGGCGCCGCGTCAGGCGAGCGAGCGACGGCGCGACCCCACTCGCGGGCTGCGGCTTCCCAATTTCCCGAGCGCTGCTCGAGCTCTGCGAGCTCGATCGCCAGCGTGCCCTCACCGAGGATCTTGCGGCCGATGAGCAACGCGCGACGAGCATCATCGAACTGGCGCCGATCCGCGAGCGCGAGCCCCCATTCCCGGTACGGCGCTTCGCTTTCCGGCGCCGCCGCCGCCCAGCGCAGCGCGGCCGCCTCCAGCGAATCACTCTGGTTCAGCCCCGCGTACACGCGCAGCTCGAGACCGTGGAGCGCCTGATTCTCCGGCAGGCGCGCGCGCGCGCGTTGCACCAGCGGCACGAGCTCGTTGAGCCGGTTCAAGACGAAAAGCACGCGCTCGAGACCGAGTAACGCGGGGATGTTGGCGGGGTCGCTCCGCACGGTCGCGAGGTAGACCGTCGCCGCGTCGGCGTAGTGACCGGAACGTTCGAGCTCGAACCCGGGCCCTATAGCTTGACCCCGGGCGACCCGCCCGGGGTCAGCGGAGAACACCAGCACCATCGCCGCGATCGCGGCGTAGTTACGGCTTCGATTCATTCAACCGGCGGAAGTACTCCAACACCAAGCGCCGTTGCTCCGGCGTAAGACCGGATAGCTCGCTCCAGGTGGGATAGCGCAGTCGTGGGCCGGAGCCGGTCGCACCAGGGAGCAGCACGCCGGGAATGTGCACGCTGTCGCCGGTGGCGGAGCGGCTGACGCGATTCTTCTTCTCATCCGGCTCGTCCCCGGACAAGCTGCGACCTGCGTCGAGCAGCTTGCGATAGAGGCGCTCCTGGCGCTCGACGGTGCGCTGATCGAGCCGGCCCGCCTCGAGTTGGCGCGCGAGCTCGCGCGCTTCCTGGGCGAGCGCTCCCGCGGCGCCGGCGTTGCCGTCCGCTTGCAGCCGCTCGAGCTGGTCGGCGAGCGCGCGCTGGCGGGCCGCCAACTCGCGGAGCCGCTGCATCATCGCCTGGCCGCCCGGCGCCATCATCGGCAGCAACCCCTGTGCGTCACCGTTCATCCCCTGCTGCTCCTTGGCCATGCGCGCCAGCTGTTCCAACGCCTCCTGGAAGCCAGAGCCCGACTGCGCTCCCGCGACCTGCTCCGCCGTCCGCACCAGCGCGTGCGCGGTCGCGTTGAGGGCGTCGAGCGCCTGCTCCGCGAACGGCGCGGCGGTGCTGGCGTTGGGATCGCCCTGCTCGAGCTGCTCGCGCGCCTGCTTCATCTGATTCTGCGCGTAGCCGAGCGCGGTCTCGAGCTGCGGCGAGACCAGCGCGTGGCGACCCGCGGCCTCGCTGATCTGCTGCTCGATCGCCTGCGTGCCCTCTTCGATCGCGGCCTGGCGCGCCCGCGTCGGCGCTCCCGCTTCCCCGTCGCGCAACGCATCGACGACCTGCTCCTGCCGCCGTGCCAACGCCGCCGTCTCGGAGAGCGCGCGATTGAGCGCGTCGAGGGTTTCCTGTCGCCATGCTCCCGCGAGCGAATCGCGCTGCTGCCGCAGACGATCGGGCAGTCGCGCGAGCGAGTCCGCAGCTTCTTGTCCCTGCCGCCGCGCCCCACGCGCATCACGCTGCCGCGCCGCATGCGATGCTTCCTGCATCGCCCCGCGGGCCCGATTCGCCGCGGCCTTGGACGCATTGAGCGGCGCCAGTTCGCCGGCGCGCTCGAGCCCTTTGGCCAGCGAATCGGTTGCCGCGGCGAGATCCTGCTCGGTCGCGGCGGCAGCAGAATCGGCGCGCGGCGCTTCGTCGCGCGTCCATTCACTCTGGCGCTGGTGCAGGTCTTCGGCGTCTTTGGCCAGCGATGCCAGCTCGCCTTCGAGCGCGGCGCGGCGGAACAGCTCTTCACTGCGTTCGAGATCGCGCCGCAATTCCTGCTGCGCCTCGGCGAGCCGCTGCAATGCCTGGCGCGTCGCCTCGGGGTCGAGCCGCGCGAGCGCATCCTGGAGCTCACGCAGCCGCTGCTCGAGCTCCGGGGTCAGCGCGCGCTGCAACAGATCCTGCACTTCGCGCAACCGATTCTGGAATGCGCTGTCGTCCACCCCCGCCGCTTTCGCCGCGCGCGCGATTTCTTCGACTGCCTGTGCAAGCTCGGCGACGCGCTGCGACATCGCGGCCTGATCGCGCGCAATCTCCTCGGCGCGCTGCTTCGATTGGAACGACATCGTCCCACTCTGCTGGTTGCCGGACCGAGCGTCCTGCCGTCCCGCCGTCCCGGCCGTCTCATCCCGGCTCCGCTCCTGCGCCAGATCGCGCGTGCGGTCGCTGAGCTCGCGCTGCGCGGCGGAGACCGAGTCGGCCGCGCCGGCGACTGCACGCGCGGCGGCGCGCGCCTCGGCGCGCAATTCTTCCATGCTCGGGAGTCGCAACGCGATCTCGGGACTGCGGCCGTGATGCGGTGCGGGAGCGTTGTCCAGCGCCTCGACGTACAGCCGCAGCGTGTCACCGGGCAGCAGGCCGCGACGCTCGGCATCGAGCCGTGCCTGCACGATCGCGCGATCGCCTACGCCGGTCACATCGAGCGATTCCCGCACAACCTCACCGACACGACCCGTCCGACTGACCCGCCAGCTGACGAGCGCGAGCGCCGTGATACCGTGATCGTCCCGCACGTCCGCGACAACCGGCTGCCGCATCGAGATGGGCAGCGTCGTGTCGCGTCCCGGCACGGGGACCGTGACCACCGGCGCCGAATCGGGCACGATGACGAGGTGCAGCTCGGGCGCTATTCCCTCGAGCGGGCTGCCGTCGACGGTCTGGGCGCTGAGTCGCCACGTCCCGCCGACCACGGGTGTGAAGCGGCCTTCGATCCGCGTGCTCTGCACTCGCAACGCGGCCGTATGTGCCTCGGCATTCCACGATGCCGACGCCAGTGGCACGCTGGCGCTCCCGCTCGTCCGGATTTCGGTGCCAGCGGGCAGCGGCACGGGATCGGGGCCGACGAGCAACGGCTCGTCGGCGCGGCCCAGATAAGAAGGAAAGCGAGCGGTGAGGGCGAGATCGGCGAGAAAGGCGGGGAGCGCGACGGCGACCTTGATCTCGCCGCTGCGCCTGCCGCCACTCGATCCGCGCAGATACAGATCCGACTCGATCGGACCGAGGCGCCGCACGGCATGTCCATCGCGATCGAGGCTCAGAATCACGGGCTTCCAGGGCTCGCCGGGCCCGCGCGTCCACAACGTCGCGCGCAAGGCCCCGGGCACGATGATGGAAGCGGTGATGCTCTCGCCGCGACGCACCGTGCGGCGATCGACGCTGAGCCTTACCGGGGCACGCGCATCGCGCCAGGCACGGAGCGGATGCCAGAACGCCGCGGCGCGACCAGACGCCGGAGCGCCGGCGACGAACAACGTCGCGCCCACGAGCGCCGCACCCGCACCGAACGCGATGCGGCGCTTGGTAGTGCGACGCAGGACTCCGCTGACATGGGGACCGACGAAGGAAACAATCGCGGCGGCCCGCGTATCCGCGGCGAGCAGCAGTGCCGGACTCATGCCGGCGCCCTTCCCGGCTGAGGGACTGACGACACCCACGACGCTGCCGGCACGTCCGCCCGCTGCGTTTTCGACCAGGCGACCCACGGTCGGCCCCGCCGACTCGCGCCGCGCGCGGCGCACCGCCCAAATGGCGCCGCCCGCAATCGCGGCGATGAGCACCCACGCAGCGGTCACACCGGGCACCGCCGGCGCGAGCATCAGGCCGAGCGCTGCCGCGGCGAGCACCGCGCCCAGGCTGCCGAGCGCGATGGCGAACGCCCGGCCGCGCGCGTGCGGCAGGCCGAGGCGACGCAGCCGCCGCGCCGTTTCGGTC
>WNGC01001485.1_pt1 | contig 14191 bp, 10 predicted proteins | sample 5400051 | NCBI WGS metagenome assembly WNGC01 (sample SAMN13153368, study PRJNA577476) | soil metagenome | isolation source: 20 cm soil or saprolite under grassland replicate 2 | place: USA:California | collected 2016-06-15 | reverse complement strand
AGCGGGTCGGCGAGCGTCCGCGACGCTACATACTTACGAATGCCATTGAGCCATGGCGTGAAAGGACTCTCGGTACGCTTCGGCCACACGCTGTAGAAATCCTCATACGTGCGTCGGCCAAGCAGGAGCGCGTCTACGTTGGCAAATACGTGGCCGGCCTGCGCCATCGCCGCGTACGGGGCTGCCCAGCCCCCGTACTCGAAGCCGTTCCGAAGGTCCTCATCAGCGCGCGCAGGAGCCTGCATGACACCGTCGAGGCTCAGGTTGGCGCAGACAACAATTCTGCGGACGAGCGTCTCCTTATTGATGGCGTCGGTTTGCCGCCTAAACTAGTAATTAGACTGCGTCCCCACCGCCGTCCAGTCCAGATGCGTCACTTCGCGCAAACACTGCGACCGCCGCCGGCGGCCTACTCCTTCGGCTTGAGCAGCTCCTGGTACGGCGCATAGTCCCGCAGCGAATCGAACGCGAGGTCGGTGTGCAGCGCGTGGGCATGCGGGTACCCCTGGGCGATCGCGTCCCGCAGCAGCCCCACGGCGACCTCGCGCTCGCCCAGCAACGCCTGAATGCGCGCCCGCCACACCGTGTGCCGGCCGAATGCATATGGCCGCTTCAGGCCCGCGAGCGTGCGGTCAACGCGCAGCGCCGCTTCGCGATTCCCCTGGCGCGCCGCGATCGCCCCCAGGTACCCGAGATAGTCCATCTGGTCAGTCTGGTCCCACCCGTCGCCCGTGACCGCGTGGCTCCGGCTGACGCGCTCGGGCGCCGCCAGGCGCTGGAATTCGCGCTGTGCATCCCCGAGCCGTCCCGACAGGTAGGAGACGAGCGCGATGCGAAACCGGTGCTCCTGAGATGCCGCCTCCGCGGGCGGACGGGCGGCGAGCCAGGCGCCAGCCTGGGCCAAGGTCGTCTCGGCCGCCGCGCCGTGGCCGTGGGCGCGCAGCTCGACGGCGGCGAGCAGCATCCCATCCGCCGGCGTCCAGCCCTGCACAGCAGGAAGGTTCACGCTCGCCGCGAGCCGGCGAGTCACTTCATCCGCTCGGCCCAGCGCCGCAAGAGCCCGGACTTGCGTCATGAGAACCTGCGGATTGTCGGGAAACCGGCGCGCGCCTTCGAGCGCCTGCTTGAGCTCGGCGCGATGGTCACCCAGCAGGTGCAAGGCGGCAGTCAGGTCGTCCCAGTACACCCACCAGCCGCGGGTGAAGCCGCGGTCAGGACCGAGCGCGACCAGGGCGTCCACCGCCTCGCGCGGACGATTGAGCGCCCTCGCGTCCTCCGCAACCAGGTAGAGCGTCTCGGACGCGGGCGCGAGACTCGCCATCGCACGCGAGGCCCGGAGCGCCTCGCCGCGATCGCCCCGGCACGTCGCGAGCACCCACGCCAGGTAGGCGCGGTCGAGCGGAGCGAGCCGCCCCGAGTGCCGCTCCACGGCGTGGCCGATGGAATCCGCCGCCGCGAACTCCCCGAGGTTCATGTGCGCGTTCGCGGCGAAGATGAGGGGCAGCCGGAACGCCGTGTCGACCGCCGCCCCCCGCTTGAAGTGGGCGATCGCCCCCCGCATGTCGAACTGGACGAACCGGTCCAGACCCGCGATGAACTCCTGGTAGGCTTGGAAGTTGGGCGGCTGGCTCGCGGTCGCGGCCCAGCGACTGAGCCGGGAGTCGAACAGCGTCGCGAGCGCGGCCATGACACGCTGGCGCAGGGCCTCCACCGCGTCGAGCGGCTGAGCCAGCGGCCCGGCGACGGGATCGAGCGCCCGCAGCACCGTGCCGTCCTGCGCCGCCGAGATCTGGACCTGAAACCGGACGCTGTCCCCCTGCCGGTAGTAGGCGCCCCACACCACTGTGCCGGCGCCGGTCTCCCGGCCCAGTGCCCGCAGCCCGGCGGCGTCGAGGTGGCCCGAACCATGCTCTCCCGACGCCCGCGACGCGGTCATCACGGACATCGAGGGGACGACCTCGACGAGACCGGTCTGCGCGAGCCCCTGCGTCACCCAGTCGGCCGCCATGTGACCGAGATTGTCGAACGCGGGGTCGCCCGTGTGGTTTTCGATCACGGCCACGACCACGCGCCGGTCCTTGAGACCGGACGCCGGGCCTCGCAGCAACCCGAACGCCCCGGCGGCGCCACCGGTCACGGCGAGGGCGGCTCCCACCAGCACGAGGCGGCGCCCCCGCCGGCCCGCGAAGATCCCCCGCGTCGGCACACTGGAACGGTGGGCGGACCCCCCGAGCGCTGCGGCGAATTCTGCGGCCGTGGCAAACCGCTCGTCCGGCAGCGGCGCCAGCGCTTTGGAGATCGCATGTTTGACTGCTCGCCCGACCCCGCCCTCCACCCGCCGCAGCGCATCGCCCGATTCCAGGGCCCCCCAGTTGTGGATGACCCGCTCAGCGAGGCTGGGTACCGGCGGTTCACCTGCCAGCATTTCGAACAGCACGCACCCGAGGCTGTAGACGTCGGTGCGGGCGTCCAGATCGCCGGTGCCGAGCGCCTGCTCCGGGCTCATGTAGCCGGGGGAGCCGATCGATTGCCCCGTCTGCGTCAGGGTCAGCGCGCCCGCCGCGCTGATGGCCCGCGCAATCCCGAAATCGGCGACGATCGCGTGCTCCCCCGACAGCAGGATGTTCTCCGGCTTGATGTCGCGGTGGATGATCCCCTGGGCGTGCGCGAAGGCGAGCGCGTCGGCGACGTCGCGGGTGACGTGGAGCGCGACCTCGAGCGGGAGCTTGCGCTCGCGCAGCAGCCGGTGTCGCAGCGACTCGCCCTCGACGTACGGCATGACGTAGTAGAGAACGCCCGCCGCTTCCCCGGAGTCGTGCACGGCGAGAATGTGGGGGTGATTGAGCGCGGCTGCGATCTCGATCTCCCGCAGGAAGCGCTCGGTGCCGAGCCCCGTGGCGAACTCCGGTCGGACGACCTTGACGGCCACCCGGCGACGGTGCCTCAGGTCCTGGGCGAGATGGACTGTGGCCATCCCCCCCTGGCCCAGCGGGCGCTCCAGGCGATAGCGGCTGGCGAGCGCCGCGGCGAAGCTCTCGTCCGGCGGGATCATGGCGCGACCATTCTTCTCTCACTCATACAACTCCGCCGGATCCGCCCGCGCCAGGTCCACCAGGAATCCCGCGATCTTCTCGCTCACCGCCTCCACGTATTTCCGTCCCTTCTCCGCCGTCGCCGCCGCGGGGTTGCCGACGCCGGTGTCGTCGGTCACCTGACGCCACTGCCGGGGCGCCCAGGCCCAGCCTTCCCGCAACCCCGTCACCTTGAAGCGCCGCGCGCGTCCGGGACCGGCCTCGGACAACGGCCGCACCAGCTCCGGTGCCATATGGAGCATCACGCTCGTCTCGAGCTCGCCCGCGTGGTCTCCCAGATCGGAGAAGAACGCCTTCGCGTCCACGAGCTGGTACCAGTTCACGGTGCAGAGAAACAGCGACACGGCGGGCTGCAGCTCACGGATCATCTGGCGGAAGTCGTTGCCACCGTGCCCGTTCAGGATCACGAGCTTGGGGACGCCCTGACCGGCCAGCGCGGTGGCCAGGTCGCGCAGCACCAGCGCCTGGGTGCTGGGGTGCAGGTTCAGGCACAGCGGGATGTCGAGCTGCCCGGTGTTGACGCCGAACGGCACCAGGGGGAGCACGACGACCCGCGCTCCCCGCTCCCACGCGCGTCCCGCCGCCAGCGCCGCGATCCGCTCGGTTGCGACGTTGTCGGTCGAGTAGGGCAGGTGGAAGTTATGCGCTTCGGTCGCACCCCACGGCAGCAGCGCGACGTCGTAGCGCGTGTCGCGCACGGTCTTCCAGGTCAGCTCGTTCAGGACGTAGGGGCGAGGCGGCATCGCGTTTCCTTGGGAACCGGGACCCCCGATTCTAGCACACTCGGCTTGACGCCGCCGACGCGCCGCCCTATTAAGTGGCCGATGACATCCGAAGACGCGGCCGCGCAGCTCGCGCGCGAGCGGGCGTTGAAGCAGGCCGAGAAGATGGAAACGATCGGCCGGCTCACCGGTGCCATCGCGCAGCAGTTCAACGAGCTGCTCACCGCGATCCTGGCCCGCGCCGCGGCCCTCGCCCAATCCGGGCCGCCCAGCAAGGACCTCGACACCCTGAAGGAGACCGCCCAACGCGGGGCCGAGCTGGCGCAGCGGCTGCTCGGCTTCAGCCGCCACCGCGTGCTCGATCTCCAACCGCTGGTCCTCACCGAGTTCGTGCGCGATGCCCTCGATGCCATGCGCCGCGGCCTTCCCGCCGGTATCGACCAACAGTTCGAGGCGGACGAAGACGCCGGCGTAGTCGAGGCCGATCCCGCGGCCGTGAAGCAGATCCTGCTGCACCTCGTCACCAACGCCCGCGATGCGATGCCGCGGGGCGGCACTCTGCACGTCGAGGTCCGGCGCGCGCGCCTCGGGGCCGCGGACCGCCCGCTGCACGCATGGGTGGAGCCCGGGTCCTACGTGAGCGTCGCGCTGAGCGACACCGGCGTCGGGATGGATGCGCGCACCCTGGCGCGCGTGTTCGAGCCCTTCTTCACGACCAAGCCGGTCGGGGTCGGCACCGGCCTCGGCATGTCGATGGCCTACGGCCTGGTGAAGCAGCACCGCGGGTACCTGCATCTCTACAGCGAGGTGGGTCAAGGCACCACGGCCAAGGTGTACTTCCCCGCGGTCCGCGCCCGAGGCGGGCCGGAGGCGGCCCCCGAGGCCGACGAACCGCTGCCGGGCGGCACCGAAACGATCCTGCTGGTGGAAGACGATCAGACGATGCGCTTGGCCGCGCAGCAGCTGTTGTCGAAAGTCGGCTACCGGGTGGTCACGGCCGTGGACGGCCAGAACGGGCTCGACGCCTACCGCGCCCACCGCGCCGCGCTCAACCTCGTGATCACGGACGTGGTGATGCCGAAGCTGAGCGGGTTCGACCTGTATCAGGCGATCCGGGGTGAGTCGCGCGGGGTGCGGGTGCTGTTCATGAGCGGCTTTCCCGCCCCGAACTTCCGCAAGACCGTCGGCCAGGATCCGCGCGTCGCGTTCGTGACGAAGCCATGGACGGCGAGCGAGCTGCTGGCCCAGGTCCGGCTGCTACTCGAGGCACCTCACGCCTAGCCGATCGACCGTCACAGTCCTCGCACCACTCGCTGAATCTGCTGTGCGTCCGTCACATTCCATTCGTACTCGCTCCGCGGGGCCGCGTTGCCGAGCGTGACCGTCGGTGCGCGAAAGGTCATGGCGCTCTGGTGCGGCACCGCGCCCGTGAGATGCACCTCGGTCACGCCCGTCGCGCGTACCAGGGCCGGGGCGTTGTCCGCCGTGACGCCTCCTCCCGGGAGAATGGCGATGCGGCCCGCCGCCTGCTGCACGAGCCGGGCGATCCCGTCCGCCCCCTCCGGTGCGGTGGCCGCCTGGCCCGAAGTGAGCACGCGCTCCACGCCGAGCGCGACGAGCGTCTCGAGGGCCCGGCTCGCGTCGCGGCACACGTCGAACGCGCGGTGAAACGTCACCTGCAGCGGACGCGCCGCGGTGATCAGCTCGCGCGTCCGGTCCGCGTCGATCTCGCCGTCGGCGGAGAGCACGCCCGTCACGATGCCCTGCGCGCCCGCTTGCTTCGACCGCCGGATGTCCTCGAGCATCACCGCGAGCTCGGCCGCAGAGTACAGGAAGTCACCGCCCCGCGGCCGAACGAGCACGAAGATGGGAATGTCGAGCCGCGCCCGGCAGACCGCGAGCGTACCCGCGGAGGGCGTCGTGCCGCCCTCGATCAAGTTGGCGCAGAGCTCGATGCGGTGCGCGCCGCCGCGCGCGGCGGCGAGCGCGGATTCGATGGAGTCGACGCAGGCCTCGACGACGATGGTCAATTATCCGTCTTTCCTAACGCCTCGGCCGCCGCCCTTCGCACCTCGGGGTCGCGGTCGTTGAGCGCGCGCGTGAGGCCGGGGATCGTGGTCGCGACCTTCATTTCGCCCAACCCTTCGACGGCCGCGAGACGGACTTGTTTGTCGTCGTCGCCCAGGCGGTCCGCCAGCGCCTGCACCGTCGCCTGATCGCCGATGTGGGCGAGCGCTTTGGTGGCGCTGCGGCGCAGCTCCAAGTCCTGAGACGTCGTCGCCCGCACCAGCGCGGTCGGCGCCTTGGTCACGTGGTCCAGGTCGCCGATCGCATCCGCGGCGGCGCGCTGCACTTCCACGTCGGGATCGCCCAGCGCCTTGGCCAGCGGATCGAGCGATCGCGCCTCGCTCAGGTCGCCCAACGCATGGGCACACGCCCGCCGCACGTCGGCGTCGGCATCGTTCACGAGCAACCCCTCGAGCGGCGCCACGGCCGACCGCTCGTGCAGGTCGGCGAGCGCGCTCACCGCCGCGCGCCGCACCGCGTCGTTGCGATCGGTGAGCGCGCCGACCAACGCTGAGCCCACACGCGGGCTCTTCATCTGACCCAGCGCCTCCGCCGCGGTCGCGCGCATCACCGGATCGACGTCGCGCAACAGCGGTACTACGTCCTTCGCGTAGCCTGCGTCTTCGAACTGACCCAGCGCCCACACGCTCGCGAGTCGCACGCGCGGTGACGCGGAGTGCAGCGCCGTCTGTAGCGCCTGTGCCGCCGCAGGATCATGGATCTCGCCCAGCGCCCACGCGGCCATGGCCGTGGGTCCCGCGGCCGCATCGTCGAGGCGGCGGGCGAGCGCCGCCACGAGCTCACGCCGCTCGCCCTCGCCCGCGGCGTAGGCCGCGCTCTCGCGTATCAGGGGCGAGGGATTGTCGAGTAACCCGCGCAGCACGTCCGCGGACACCGCGCTCCGGCCCAGCAGCTTCGCCGCGACGCGCCGCACGCAGGCGTTGTTGCTGCCGAGCGTCGCGATCAGGAGCTGCAGCGCCCGGGGATCGGTGATCCTTCCGGCGAGTGAGTCCTTCGCGCCCTGGAGGCCGGCTGGGGCATCGCTGAAGCGGCCGAGACCTCCGGCATTGCCGCCCATCCAGAAATTGCCCAGCTGGTCGCCGATCAAGTCGCAGATCACCGGATCGGTACGACCGAGCGCGGTGAGCAGGGCGGCGACGCGCGCCGAATCGGCGCCGGCCCGTCGGGGGCCGGCCGCGGTGGCGCTGCTTGCGGCTGCCACCGAGAGGAACACGACGAGCAGGGCGCGGCTCATCGGTTCTGCCCCAGCGCTTCGGCGGCGGCGCGCCGCACTTTGGGATCGGGCGACTGCAGCGCGGCCTGCAACGCCTGCCGCGCCGTCGGGTCGGCAAGGTGGCCCAGCGCTTCCGTCGCGGCCTCGCGCACGTCGCCGCGCGGATCGTCGATCAAGCGGCGCAGCTGCGGAATCGCGGCGACCATCGAGCGCTCGCCCGCGAGCTCCGCGGCCCGCTGGCGCACGTCGGCGTTCGGATCCTTCATCAGATTGAGCAGTGTCGCTTCGGCGATCGGCGCCCGCAAATCGTTGAGCGCCCCGAGCGCCGCCTGGCGCACGTCGGCGTTCGGGTCGCCCAACGCCTCGGTGATGGCGGCGATGCCGCTCTGTTCGCGCAGGTTCCCCAGCGCCTGCACCACCGCGCTCCGCACGTCGGCGGACGGGTCGTGAATCAGCCGGGCGATGGCACTGCCCGCCGAGCGGGCGTGGAGATGCTCGAGCAAATCGACGGCCTGGTGACGGACGTCGGCATCGCCGTCGTCCAACAGCGCCACGACCGGCGCCGTAGGCACCCCCTGCTCCCAGTGCGAGAGCGCGCCGAGCGCGTTGCGTTTGACGTCCGTGACGGGATCCTTGAGCAGCCCCGCGATCGGGCCGATGGCGCGCGGATCCTCGAGATCGGCCAGCGCGTCCACCGCCGCGGAGCGCACTTCGCCGTCCGAGTCCCCGAGCACGACGATCAGGGGCGACACGGCGCGGAGATCACCCAGCTGGCCGAGCGAGTGCGCGGCGGCGCGGCGCACGCCGGCGTTCTCGTCTTTGAGCCGCGCGATCAGGGCGTTGACGACGGTGGTGTCCTCACCCCCCGACCCCCTCGCCGTTCTCGTCCTCACCCCCTGGCCCCCTCTCCCTTCGGGAGCGGGGGAACGCACTTCCTCCCCCCTCTCCGGAACGGAGAGGGGGACAGGGGGTGAGGTCACGCGTGGCGCGGCGGCTACCGTCGCGGCCACCCCCAGCGTGGCGAGCACGGCCCAGCCACGCCGCGAGGCGGGGCTCTGGGGCAGGCGCGCGTCGAGCAGACGTGCAATGCGGGCGACCAGAAGCGACCGCCGCTCCGCCAGGCCCGCGACGGGCACACCCAACGGCGACGCCTGAATCCATTCGGCCACCGTGGCCAGACACTTCGCGAGCGAAACCGCCGATCCGGTCTTTCTCATGGCCCACTCGTCGCTCAGGTATTCAGCAGTCGTCTCGAGCTCGCGGCGCGCGAGCCGGTTCAAGGGCTGGAAGAAGAACAACCGCTCGATCAGGCTCGCGCCCACGAGCCACAGCGAATCGTGCCGCGCCAGATGCGCCAGCTCGTGCGCCAGCATGCTGCACTGCTGCTCGGCGCCGAGCTCCGAGAGCGCCAGCTCGGGCACGCAGATCTCGGAGAGACCGAGCGCGACGGGACTCGAGATCGTCCGGGCCATGGTGAGACGGACGCGGCCGCGGTATCCCGTCGTGCGCTGCAGCTCGGCGAGGGTCGTCGCGAGCGGACCGTCGCGCACCGGACGGCGATCCGCTAAGCGGCCGACGAGGATCAATCGGCGCGCGACGTAGTAGAGCGACGAGGCGAGCGCGATCGCGCCCCACAGGAGCACCGCGAGTAGTGCGAGGGACGGCCTGCTGGCCGAGGTTGTGGAGGTTCGGGAGGTTGTGGAGGTGGTCCCCAGGGCCGATTCGTGTCCGGCGTCGGACGCGGGCGACGGCGAGGGCAAACTCGCAGCCGGCAGTGTGACCGCGGCCGGCGGAGACAACTGCAGCCGCGACTGGATGGTGCCGGTCACGAGTCCGGCGAGCAAGGCGACCTTCCAAAGCAGCTCGGAGACCGCGGGCTCGAGGCGCCGCGTGACGAGCCAGACGAGCCCCAGGAGCACCGTGCTGTGGATCAGATAGGTGAGCAGCCACGCGAACATTGTCATTTGGTCTCCGGGGCGTTCGTTTCGACGTGCTCGATCATGTCGCGGATCTTGGCGAGGTCGCCGGGGCTCACGTCGGCGCCGTTCAGGAGGTGCTGCACCAGCGCGGTGACGTCGCCGTCGAACAGCCGCTCGGTCAGCTCTCCCACCATCGAGTGCTGCACTTCCTGCTCGGTCACCGCGGCACGGTAGTGGTACTGCCGCGACTGGGCGCGCCGTGTGACCACGCCGCGGCGCTCGAGCCGCGACAGCATGGTGGCGACGGTCGTTTGAGCGAGCCCGCGCTCGGCGTGCAGCGCTTCCCAAATGTCCTGCACGGTCGCTTCGCCCCTGTCCCAGATGACCCGCAGGATGGCGAGTTGCAGTTCGGTGAGTTGGTGGCGACCTGGCATGCTCAGCCTCGTGGTTAATCTACAGGAGTAGATTTACATGTGTAGTAGTTGGCTGTCAAGGGTGGCTGAACAGCGGCAGGAATTGCCCCTCCGTCTCGCCTGGACTAGCATCGACCCGATGACCGCCGCTCCTGAGCCCCCCTTCGGCATCGTGCAGCTGGGTCCGTTCGCCGGCTTTGTTCACCGGTTCGACGATCTCATCGCGTCCGCGACCACGATGGCCCTCTACTTCATCCATTCACGCCGCTGGCGCGAGAATCACGACGCGGCCATCAAAGGCTTCCTGGGTCGTCCCGGCACAACACTGGAAGCGTTTCTCCCCGATCTCGAGAGCCACGAGCTCGTGTTCTCGCTCGGCAAGCATTTCGAGGACGGGCCCCTCATCCCCGCGCTGGTCGCCGATGCCTACCGCTACTTCGCGCGGCTGGCGAGAGACTTCGGCAAGCCTGCTCACGTGTGGCTGTTCGATCGCTACCCGACCTACTCCTTCTACCGGTTCGACGAGCGCGCGGTGATCGCCCTGTATTCCAATACCACCGCCAAGAAGGAGCTGCCGGCGTTCGAGGTCACCGCGCACGGCATCCTGGGAAAGTTCCTCGCGGCCGACATGGACGACCTCAGGAAGGAGTGTCGCAAGCGGGCCACCCAGGATCTCGAAGTCGTGATCGCGAACGCCGCTCCCTGACCCGCTGATCAGAACGTCGTAGCGGCGCCCCGGGCGCAAGCCCGGGGTATCTTCCCGTCCATGAACCAGATCCGATCCGCCTCGCTGCTCGCCTCGTTCACGATCGCCCTGGCCGTCGGGGTCCCGGCACCCGCCCAGACCATCCCGCCGGACGCGTACGGCGCGCTCCGGTGGCGCCTCATCGGCCCGCACCGCGGCGGCCGCGTGCTGGCCGTGGCCGGAGTCCCCGGCGATGCGGCCACGTACTACTTCGGCGCCGTGGACGGCGGCGTGTGGCGCACGCGGAACGCCGGCATCACCTGGGAGCCGCTGTTCGACGACCAGCCGATCGCCTCGATCGGGGCACTTGCCCTGGCGCCTTCCGATCCGAACGTGATCTACGTGGGGACCGGCGAGGCGTCGATCCGCTCCGACATCACCTACGGCGCCGGCGTCTACAAGTCCACCGACGGCGGTGCTCACTGGCACGCACTCGGCCTCACCGAGACGCGGCACATCGGGAAGGTGCTCGTAGATGCGCGGAATCCCGACGTTGTGCTCGTCGCGGCGCTGGGACACGCCTACGGCCCCAATCCCGAGCGCGGCGTGTTCCGCTCCACCGACGGCGGGCGCACCTGGACCAAAGTGCTGTACAAGGATCCCGATACCGGGGCCATCGACCTCGCAGCGGATCCCGCCGATCCCCAGGTCGTATACGCCGCGCTCTACCAGGCGCGCCGCACGCCGTGGGAGCAGTACCCGCCGGACGAAGGACCGGGGAGCGGCCTGTACAAGTCGGCCGACGGCGGTGCCACTTGGACTCTCCTGAGCGGCCACGGTCTTCCCGCCGGTCCGGTCGGCCGCATCGGTCTCGCGGCCGGCCGCGGCGGACGGGTCTATGCGCTGATCGGAGCGAAGACGGACGGCGGTTTGTACCGCTCGGACGATGGCGGCGCGACGTGGCGCCTGGTGGGGAGCGATCCGCGGTTGACGAGCCGCAACTGGTACTTCTGTCGGGTCACGGTTGATCCCCAAAATCCCGACGTCGTGTACGTGCCCAACGTGTCGCTCCTCAGATCCAGCGATGGCGGCAAGGCGTTCACCGTGCTCAAGGGACAGCCGGGCGGCGACGATTATCACGAGTTGTGGGTGGATCCGCGGGGCCCCACGCGCATGATCGTGGGCAGCGACCAGGGGGCGGTGATCACGCTCGACGATGGCCGGACCTGGAGCAGCTGGTACAATCAGCCCACGGCGCAGTTCTACCACGTGGTCACGGACGACGCCTTCCCCTACCGCGTGTACGGCGCCCAGCAGGACGCGGGCACCGCCGCGGTGACGAGCCGCAGCGATTTCGGGGAGATCACGTTCCGTGACTGGGCCCCGGTGGGCGCGGGCGAGAGCGGCTACATCGCCCCCGACCCGCTCGATTCCGACATCGTCTACGGCGGCGACACGTACGGCGGCGTGCATCGGTTCGACCGGCGCACGGGCCAGTCGCAGGACATCTCGCCCTGGCCCGTGTCGACCTTCGGGGTACCGATGCCGCAACGGAAATACCGCTTCACGTGGACGTCGCCGCTGGTGTTCGACCGCGTCGATCGGCACGCGCTCTACCTTGGCGCCCAGATGGTGCTGCGCACCAGAGACGGCGGCCTCCACTGGGAGGCGATCAGCCCCGACCTGACGCGTGCCGGCGCGACCACGGTCGCGAACGCCGCGGGGCGGGGCTACGGAGTGGTGTACGCCATCGCCCCGTCGCCCCGCGCGGCGGGATTGCTGTGGGTGGGGACGGACGACGGACTGATTCACCGTACCAGCGATGCCGGCCGGGTGGCACACTGGCAGAACGTCACACCCCAGGGCCTCGAGCCCTGGAGCACCATCAGTTTGCTCGAGGCGTCGCCCCTCGACACCGCCGTCGCGTACGCCGCCGTCGACCGCCACCGGGTCGATGACTTCGCGCCCTACATCTACCGGACCCGCGACGGGGGCGCGCACTGGACGCGCGCCGATCAGGGGATCGCGCCGCAGGCGTACGTTCAGGCGGTCCGCGCCGATCCCGTTCGTGCGGGGCTGTTGTACGCGGGCACCGAGACGGGCGTGTACGTGTCGTTCGACGACGGCGACCACTGGCAGTCGCTCCAACTCAACCTGCCGGTGGTGTCGGTGCGGGACCTCGCGGTCCACGGGCGCGACCTGATCGCGGCCACGCACGGTCGCTCGTTCTGGGTGCTCGACGATCTCACCCCGCTACGCCAGCTGAGCGACAGCGCTCTCCGTGCTCCCGTCTACCTGTTCGCTCCGGCGCCGGCGGTCCGGCTGCGCCGCAGCGTCAGCAACGACACTCCCCTGCCGCCGGAAGAGCCGCACGGCACGAACCCGCCGGCCGGTGCGGTGATCGATTACCTCCTGCGCGCCGTGCCCGAGGGTCCCCTGACCATCGAGATTCACGACGCGCGCGGCGGTCTCGTCCGCCGCTACTCGAGCGACGACCGTCCGACCCTGCCGGCGGAGGCGCCGCAGATCGCCGACGAATGGTTACCGCGCTTCGAGCCTCCCACCCGCAACGTCGGGCTCAACCGCTTCGTGTGGGACCTGCGCTATCCTCCGCCACCCGCCGCGCGCTATGGCTACAGCATTGCCGCCATCGCCGGGCGGGGAACGGTCGCCGAGCCGCAGGGGCCGCTGGTCTTACCGGGGGTTTACCAAGTCCGTCTCGGTGTTGCGGGCCAGACATACGCCCGGTCGCTCCGGATCGAGCTCGATCCGCGGGTCCATGTGGCGGACTCCGCGTTGGTCGCTCAGCTGCGGCTGGGGCTCGACATCTGGAACGCGATGGCGCAGCAGCACGCGCTCGCGGGGAGCCTGCGCAGCGCGCGCGACCAGATCCGCGCCCTCGCCGGGCGATCGCTCGATCGCGCGACGCAGGCGTCGCTCACCGCCCTCGAGGGGCTGGCCGACAGCCTCGCGCGCGCGGCGGGCGGCGCGGGTGACGAGCTGGCCGGGCTCGAGACCGCTGTGGAGAGCGCCGATCGCGGGCCCGGCGAGCAAGGGCGGGTGGTATTTGCCGCACAGCGCGAGCGGGTGGCGGGTGCGGCGCGCCGCTGGCAGCAGGTGCTCACGGCCGAGCTGCCCGCGCTCAACGCGCGGCTCGGGCGCGAGCGGGCGCCCGCGGTGCGAATCGAGGAGCACGTCCCGGATACGAAGACGGGCCCGTGGTAAGCGAGCTATGGCGGCTCGATGCGTGACACGGGGTGAATCTCGTTCCACTGCTTGTGGTTCTTTTCCCGCACGAAGGTTCCCGTGATCGTGACGTGCGAGCCGAGGGGCGGTATGGTCGTGTGGTCGCTGAATCCCGCACAAGCGGGCTGCGCATCGCTCTGCGTGACGGTGTAATGGCACACGATCTCGAACACGAGATTGCCGCCTTCGTCCGACCGGTTGCCGGCGTTGATCAAGCCCGCGAACTGCGAATCGACCTGCAGCCACCCGTGGGTGTCGCCGTCCGGCTCATGACGCGCGCCGTCGGGCTCGTGGTGCGCCTGGCCGGCCGTCGCGTCGACGATCACGCCGGTTACGGTGACGCAGTCCTGCCGCACGAGCAGGCGCGACGGATGGTAGACGTGCTGCCACAAGCTGTCCCCACACCCCACCATACTGGCCGAGCCCGGGACGCCGCCTGAGGGAAGCGGCGCCGCGAGCGGGGTGACGCTCACCCGCACCTCACGGCCCCAGACGTACCCCTCCTCGCCGGCGCCCGTGCGGACGTGGTAGTACCCGCTCTCGGGGGTCCCGTCGAGCAGGGTCAGGGGCGGCTCGGATGGCGTGAGGAGCCGCATGGCAGGGTATTCGGTCGAGGGATCGGGGCGCAGGTTGACGTTGTGGACGACAGTCACCGTCTGACCGGACGCCGCCGTCGTCCAGCACGCCCCCGCGACGAGGCTGATCCGCAGCCCCATTATCCCACGCATGCCCGCTCGTTGCTCCCGATCTAGAAAAAAATCAACGTGATGCCGACGAACAGCGGTAGCAGAATCCCACAGCTGTAGGCCATGT